>RCNB010002318.1_pt1 | contig 11745 bp, 5 predicted proteins | sample 2041321 | NCBI WGS metagenome assembly RCNB01 (sample SAMN09708232, study PRJNA481090) | Marine sediment metagenome, whole genome shotgun sequencing project.
CGCGTTCGGGGGCAGCACCCAGTTGAGCTCGGCGTCGCGCCCGGCCCGCGCAGTCAGCGTCGTGCTGTCACTCGACACGCCAACCGAGCCCATGCGTGCGCCGAAACGCCGACAGAGGGCTTGGAGCTCGCGGTAGACTGGGTCATCCGGGTCGGTCTTTTTGGCTCGGAACCGATCTTTGGACAGTGCCGGCCCCGCTTCGAGGACGACGCGTTGCAGGACAGGGCTCGCCTCGCGGTCCCACACGGCCGCCACCGACACCCCACTCACGTCCGCTTTGGCCGACTCTCCGCCGAAGTCGATCAGGCCGAGCACGCCCCGCAGAGCGTGTGCGGCGGCTGCGCGCTTCGCATGACCCCGCCAGGTCGCGGCATCCTCGAGCGCTTCGAGAAGTGCAGCGTCGAGCTCGCCGCGGCCGATACGCTCCCAGATGGCCCGTTCGTACGCGGCGACCGTTTCGTCTCTATCCGGCTCGGTGAGCAGCTCGACCAGGCGTGCGATTGCGACGGCATGCGTTGGTTCCGCGTCTAGCGCGTGGCGATACGCATCGACAGCCGCTCCCCGATTTTCGAAACTCGCCTCGAGCGCGCCTATCCGAACCCATATTTGCGCATCCGCCAGGCTGAGGGCTTCGATGGCGCGTAGCTCTTCGAGCGCTGCGCCGCTCTGCCCGAGATGTGTCTCGAGAAAATCGGCTGCTCCCAAATGAGCGACTCGCCGCTGTTCTTCAGGGATGCCTGCCATGGACAGCCGTTGGAGGCATTCTACCGCCTCCGCCCACTGTTCGAGCGAGACATGGACTTCCGCCGCTAGCGCTAACGCGCCGGCATGCTCTGGCTCCGCCGAGAACAACTCGCCAAGCACCTCGAGTGCGCCGGGTCTATCGCTGAACCCACGGAGGAGACGCGCTCGCTCGTAGAGAAGATCGAGTCGATCCTTGGGACCGCCCAGCGCCAACCGCTCCGAGACGAGTGCCTCTAGCGCCTCTGCGTCTTCTTGTTCGGCGAGCAGATCGTGGAGACGACGAAAGGCCACATCTCGAGTCGGGTCGTCTTCGAGTGCGCGCCTGAAAAGATCTTCGGCTTGCGGGTACTGGTCGAGACAGTCCAATCGAACGACGCCAGCCTCTTCGAGCAGGTCGGCTCTGAGACCTCCCTCCACGAATGGTGCGAGGCGTTCACAGGCTTGGGCGACCAACGGCCACTCCTGCGCTTGGCGTGCGGCACTTCGAAGCGTTTCCCAAAGCGCTAAGTCGTCGGGTCGCTCGTCGACGGCGGCGCTGAGCAAGACAACGGCCTCGGCGCCCCGGTCCGCGTCGACGAGTGCGCGACAATAGGCCGCGTCGAGAGCGCCTCGCCCGACGGCCTCACTATGTCCCAGTCTCCGCTCGAGCGCGCTGACGCGAAACTCCGGGTCGTCGCCTGGTGCCAGCGCCTCGTCGATGACGATCGCAGCGTCCGGGTGTGTCTCGGCGAGCGCCTGGGCTTCTTGGGCAAGCAGGAAGAGGTCATCCGCGGCGTCTGGACCCTGGGCGATGCCCTGGGCGCGCAAACCTTGAAGCAGCGCCCCGGCGCGCAAGCCGCTCGTCGGGGCCAGAGAGGCCAGTTGAAGCCAAGCGTCGCTCGCGAGTGTGCCCTCTCCACGGAGTGACGCGCGTAGGGCTCCGTAGGCCGCGCCGAACCCGCCCGGAGGGCCGGAAGGCTCGTCATCTGCGTCGGCAAGGACTTCTTCCGCGGCCGTGCGTTGATCGGAATTTGTGAGGCGGTTGGGTGTCGACAGCAACGCGACAGCAGCCGCCAGTGCCGTAGTCGGGTGCTCCAGAGCTCTCTCATAGCTCGCGCTTGCATCCGCATCGTCGATCGATCCGAGCGCGTCGCCCCGAAGCAATGCAAAGAGCTCCGGAACGCCGCCGTCGAGATCGGTATCGGCTAGATGCGAATAGGCCCGCATCCTGGCATGGGGATCGTCCTGGCGTCGGGCGATGTCGAGGAGGGCGAGGGCGGCTGAAACGGAACCTGGCGCTTCGAGAAGTGCCTGCTCGTAGGCGTGTCGCGCCGCGGGCAGGTTGCCCCGTCGCTCGGCCGTTGCCCCGGCGAGGAGAAGCGAGAGCTCGCCCAGTGCGGCGCTCGACTCGCTTTGAGACCGCTCGCGGGCCAACGACACGACGTCCTCGGGGCGGCCGCCTTCCCGGAGAACGCCATCGAGCAAGGTAATCACGTAGCGGTCGTCCGGTGCGGCCTGCAATGCGTCCCGAAGCACCCGTTCGGCAGCGTCCCAGTCGCGGTTCCGAGCGTACGCTTGTCCGGCGGCACACAAGTGACCGAGCTGGGCGTCTCCGGTGGTGAGCCCCGCAATCGATTCGTGGGCTTGCGCCAGCAGGCTCGAGTTTCCGGCCCATGCGGCTTGCGCCCGGGCTACGTGGGGCGCCCAGGTCTCGTTGTTCGGGTCCTGAATTGCATCATGCAGCAACGATTGCGCATCCGGACTCGCCGCGAGCGCGTTCTGAGTCACGTCGTATCTCGTGAAGGCGAGCGTCGCGCTTTCCGATGCCGCAATGTCGCATTGCATCAGCGCCTCGCATCGTTCGAGAATCCCGCCAGTATCCTTGGCGGCGAGGGCCGCGCCGAGCGCTTCGCGAACGATGCGTTCCTTGGAAGCCGTGGCGCTTCCGCAAGCCCGTGCATAGAGCGTTTGCGCTTCGACCGAGGAGGCTGGATTCGTGGCGGCCAGCTGCGCCGCATGCCAATCGAGCCGGGCGCACGCCTCCCCTTCGGCTGCCTCCGCGCGCGCGGCCATTCGTCGGGATCGCTCGTCGCGTGCGGCCGCGTCACCACTGCGGATCAAGGCCATGTCCAGCGCCGCCTGGGCGTATTCGGAGTCCGGAAACCGAGTGGCGGCGTCACGCAAGATGTCCAGTGCCTGCCGCAGGTCGTCGCTCGACAGCGCGCGCCGCAACTCGTGGGCGACGAAGGCGGGATCCTCCGGGGCTTCGGATTCAAACCAAGCGGAGGCGCGTTCCAAGGCGGCCGGGTCATCGCGGCGTTCGTCGATGCGCAATGCCTGAAGGCGAGTTGCGGGGTGGTCGGGGAACAGGCGCAACGCCGACTGCATGTATTCGGCAGCCGCATCGAAGTCCCCGAGCTGCGTCGCACTGCAGGTCGCGGCTTGCCGCCACAAGAGCGCGGCCAATGGAAGCTGTTCGTCCTCGGGGACTGACAGGCTCAAGGCGTCTGGTGGCTCGTCGGCATGCTGCGCGGCTTCGAGTAGGCGAGCCATCGACGTCGCGGCATGGAGCAGGGCGCTCCAGCGCTCGTGCTCCATCGCGATCCGGCGTTGTAGTGACCTGGCTGCCCAGGCGAGCGCATTCGAGTCGCAAGCATTTTCCAGCGCGGCGATCGCTTCGTCCGGCTGCTCGGCATCGATGTCGCTGAGCGCCACGTCGATCCAAAGAGCGGCTCGCAGACTCGGTTCGGTCGCGTGCTCGGCTTGGGCTCGCAAGGCGTGTCGAAGTGCGGACTGATCGCCGCGAGCTTCCGCAAGCCATTCGAGGAGCAGGGCGGGCACGACCGGTGCAGGGGATTGCGAGATCGCGTCCTTCAGAATGGGTGCCCACTCCTCCGACCGCATTGCCAGGTCGATGAGCGCCGCGCCACGAATCGATGGGTTCGTGGCAGAAGCCGACTGCTCCGAGCTGAGAGCGGTTAGGTCCTGGTCGCCGTTCCTGCGTTCGGCGATTCGCAGTTGCGCAATGAGGGCCGGCTCGAACCCCGGAGCGGCGGCATGCGCTTGCTCGTAGTGAGCCATCGCATCGGGCACGCGTTCGAGCTCCTGCTCGTAGAGCGCGCCCATTTGGTAGAGGATGGCCGCCCTGTTGGCCGGCTCCGCCTCGGCGTCGAGCTCACGGCGAAGGTTGGCGATTCGAAGCTCGACCAAATCGAGCTTGCGCGCGGGCCCTGGTGGGCGCGGTGGCGGCTTTCCCATCATCGGCCCCCCCCCGGTTATGTGAGTGTCCAGCCGCCGTCGATGACCATGACATCCCCCGTCACGTAATCTGATTCGTCAGAAGCCAAGAAGACCGCGCCGCCCGCGATGTCCCGCGGCTGACCCACACGTCCCGCCGCGGTCCGCTGGACGATGCTCGATCGAATGGAATCGTTGTCGACCAACACCTGCGCGAATTTTGTTTCAATCAATCCTGGAGCGATCGCGTTGACACGAATGCCTGCGCCACCGAGCTCCATGGCCAAGGTTTTCGTCATGGAGATCACGGCCGCTTTGGTCATGGCGTATACGCCCTGCATGGGCGCGGCCATCGTCCCGACGACGCTCGCGACGTTGACGATAGACCCCTTGGCCTTTCGTTGCTGGAGGTGGCCGGCGACGAGTTGGATCATCCCGAAGTAGCCCTTCACGTTGACCTCGAAGGTCTTGTCCCAGGCGCCCCCGTCGATCGTGAGCATCGGACCGAAGTGTGGGTTGGTCGCCGCGTTGTTCACCAAGATGTCGACCTTGCCATAGGCTCCCAACGCCTCGGCGAGCATGGCCTCGCGTTGGCTTGAATGGCCCATGTGGCACGCGATCGGCATCGCCTCGCCGCCATTGCCGCGAATTTCGTCGGCCACGGCCTGGAGCCCCTCGATTTTGCGGGACACGAGAACGACCTTGGCTCCTTCTTCAGCCATGTAGCTTGCGATGGCCGCACCGATTCCTCGGCTTGCCCCTGTGACGATCGCCACCTTATCTCGTAGCCGCTCACCCATCTTCGCCCCTCCTCGGTCTGACACGTATAGCGCCCTGCGGGGTGGTTTTGCCAGCGCCTTCTGCACTGGACTTGCGCCGTCCGGGTCCTGAGCAAGACTGGGCCGTTCCTCGTTTCGCCGAAGAGGTTGCCCTGACGCTGTTCTACGCCATTGCCGCCGTCATCGTGGGATTCATCGCCGTGGTCTGGGGAGCGGATCGTTTCGTGTACGGAGCGGCAGGGCTAGCGAGCAACCTGGGTGTCAGTCGGCTGGTCATCGGGCTCACGATCGTATCGTTCGGGACTTCGGCGCCCGAGATGTTGGTGTCCGGTATGGCAGCCGCCGCAGGCAGTCGCGAGATGGGCATCGGCAACGCCATCGGCTCGAACATCACCAACATCACATTGGTGCTCGGCGCCGCCGCACTGGTCGAACCGCTTCGCGTTCATTCTCGTCTACTGATGCGGGAAATTCCTGTGCTCTTCTTGAGCATGTCGGTCGCTTGGTTCTTCTTGTTGGACGGCGAGCTCAGTCGGACGGAGGGCGTCATTCTGCTTCTGGGGATGTTCGTCCTGATCGGCTGGATCGCCGCACAGGGTCGCAAGCAGCGGGTAGCGGACTCAGGCGTTCCGGCCCTGGCCGCCGCCAATGGCGATATTCCCGAATCGCTCATCACTTCGAAGGCCGTGCTGGTTCTATCCTTCGGCCTGATCGTTCTTCTGGCTGGCTCGCGCGCACTGGTGTGGGGCGCGGTGGGGATCGCGCACGACCTCGGTGTTAGCGAGCTCGTGATCGGTCTCTCCGTGGTGGCGCTCGGGACGAGCCTTCCCGAGCTGGCCGCTTCAGTCGCTGCGGCTCGGCGTGGAGAGGACGACATCGCCGTTGGCAATGTCGTGGGCTCCAACATGTTCAACTTGTTGGGTGTCTTGGCGCTGCCCGGGATCATCGCCCCGGGGGCCGTTAGTCGCACCATCGTCACGCGAGATTTTCCGATCATGGTCGGCGTGACGCTCTTGCTGCTACTGATGGCTGCGAATAAGCAAAATCACATCGGACGCAAACGAGGAGCGACGCTCATCCTCGTCTTCATTGGCTACTTCGTGATGCTGTTTCTCACCCCGTCGGTGGCCGACTCGCTTCACTAGCTCTCGCGGCGCCAGATCAGGCTCATGTTGTTGGCTGGCATTCCGACTTCCTCCTCTAGTGCGAAGCCCGTTCGCACTCCCAGCTCGAGAAGCTCATCGATGTCACGAACGCCCCACTGCGCGTTGCGAGAACGAAGGCTCTCGTCAAACGCTGCGTTGCTCGGCGAGGTGTGCTCGCCGTGGCGACGATAGGGGCCGTAGGTGATGAGGGGAGCCCCGCTCGCCAGCAATTTGCTGGCGCCGTCGAACAAAGCCTCCGTAGATTCCCAGGGCGAGATGTGAATCATGTTGATGCATACCACCGCGCCCGCGCGGGCGATTGGCCATGGTGGCGATCGTACGTCGAGCTCGAGCGGGGGGCGGAGATTCTCCCGGGCTGTCTCGTCGACCCAGGCGCGAATGCTTCGCAGCGCCTCATGAGACGCATCGGTCGGCTGCCATTGAACCGACGGCAGGTGGTCGGAAAAGAAGACCGCGTGCTGGCCTGTCCCGCTCGCCACTTCGAGGACGAGACCGGCAGGCGGGAGCACGCGCCGCAGCACCTCGAGGATTGGTTGTCGATTGCGCTCAGCCGCAGGCGCGAAACCCTTTGCCATTGAGAAGGCATAGCCCATAAGTTCCCGTCATCGAACCAAAGCGTCGTGATTGGTGGGGACGGGCGGCCTGGGGGCTGGTCGTTGCGGTGTGCCTGCTCGCGCCTTGGCTCACCCGGGTGTTGCTCCTGCAGGAGAAGGGGCTGGCCATTGCTGCTGCCGACCTGCGTGGTTTCCTCGCGGATGCATCGGTCGCGTTGTCGATCGTGGGCATCGTCGGATTCCTCCTCGCGACTCAGCGTTGGTGGGGCCGTGCGATTGGAATGGCGTTCGTGTTGCTCCTGGTGTGGACGAGCTTCGGCATGTACGAGTTCATCTCCGTCTTCGACTCGCTCTACGCTTTGAGCCACGCGGGCTTTCTCGCCGATTCCACGTTCATTGGCGGGTCGGTTCGTCACCTCGGCCACCCCTGGCTTCTCGCATTGGTGACAGCCCTCGCGATCACGGCGGGGGCGAGGGCGACCGTGCCAGCGGGCCACTGGTGGCGCTGGTGGGGCACTGTGTTCGCCGCCTGCGTGCTCGGGCAGCTACTCGTTCCCATGTCCGACTCCCACGACGAATGGAGACAACGGCACGCCGTCGGAGCCAATCTTGCCGTATTGCCGATCCCGGAAGGCTTGCTCGCCCCATCGCTTGGTGCGGAGGTGCGGGAGGTCTTTCGCGGCAACCTCGACGGCGAGCGCTGGGCCGGTCCGCTACCTGAGCGGCCCAATGTTTTGCTGATCTTGATCGAAGCAGCGTCCGGTGCGTACCTGCCTTCTGTGGCGGCGGCAGAACGCGTCGAAAGCGGGACCGCGATGCCCAAGCTCGACGCCCTCGCCCAAGAACATGTCCTTTTCAGTCGGGTGATCTCTCACCAGCGACAAACCAACCGGGGCGAGTACGGGATCCTATGTGGGGACTATCCAAAGCTCCTCACCGATCAGTCGAAGATGAGCGAGCAGGCCTACGGAAAGGCGCGTCGCTGCTTGCCCCAGGTTCTACGCGAACGAGGGTATGCCACCGCGTACATTCAGTCGGCGCCGCTGGGCTTCATGCTCAAGGATCAATTCATGCGGAAGGCCGGCTTCGATCAACTCGTTGGAGATCCGTCGTTCGAACGAAGCTACGCGCGCACCGATTGGGGCGTCGACGACAAGGCCTTTTTCGAACAATCGCTCGACCGGGTGATCGCGCTTCACGAAGCCGAGCGTCCGTTCTTCGCGACGCTGCTGACGGTTGGCACGCACCATCCGTTCACGTTCCCGGACACAGCGACTGCCGATGGCGCTCGGACGCGGCAAGAACGGGCATTTCGATGGTCTGATGACGCACTAATTGAGTTCCTGAACGCGCTCGAGGAGCGTGGTGTGCTCCGAGATACGGTCGTGATCATCACCTCGGACGAGTCGGCCGGGCTTGTCCGCGCAGCGAGCGCGACGCAACGATTGCTGTCGCAGAGCTGGTCGTTCGTGGTGGTCATGCTGCCCGAGCCCCAGGCCAAGCGCATCGATACACCGGTTGCGCATGTCGACACGGCAATTTCGGTGTCGGATCTCCTCGGCTTTGAACGGCAAGCGAAACGCTTCACGGGTCGAAGTTGGTTCCGCGACTACGCGACTCCCCGCCGGCTGTTTGCCGGTAACACCTATGCTCGGAGCGTGATGATGTGGGAACCCTCTGGTGCGGCGGTCGTGTGCGATGAGTCGTTCCGACGTTGCACACGGTCTGCCCCTGTCGGAGAACTCCCTTTCGGAGCGGGGCGCGAGAGCCGACCCGCTTCGCCGCGGGAACGACAGATGCTGATGGAAGTCGCACGCCTGACGCGTTCGGGCCTCGACGACTTGAGCGAATCAGGCGCGCTGCAACTGCTGGCCGAGGAGTCCGTCTTGGTGCCGGCGGATGGTGGGAAGAAGCTCCTCATAGGGGGGCAATACCTGCGTGTTCCGGCCGGCACCGTGTTGCGAGTCGATTTAGATCTCGAGGTCTCGGGTGCTGGGGCGACGGTTGATTTCCATCAAGATGTCTTTCTGAACGGCTACGAGCAATTCGCGCGCAAGGGCGTCTCAGTTCGCGATGGAGAACGCTGGCGGCTGCGCTACGAGATCGGCGTTCCGGAGGATTCGAGTCAACTGGTCGTGCAGCTGTACGCGACGACTGCGTCCGGGGATGTCGCGCGGATTAATTTTGACGAAGCGACCTTGTCGATGGTCCGGGGCGCGGCGTTCTCCGCTGAGGCGTCCGTCATTCAGGAAGAGGTGTCTGCGGTCGAAGCTCGGTGAGCTGAAGTCGACAACGGATACGTTGCAGTTGCTCCCGTTCCCAACGCTCGAGCTCGGCTCGGAGGCGTTGGTGCGCAGCGGAATCGGACACTGGTTCACTGGTGCGCGCGTCCCGGTCGTAGAGCAGTGTAGTGTCGGCGCCCCGATGATGAATCAACCGATAGCGGCCCTGCACGATCGCGCCCTTGGGCTCATACCCTTTGCTCGCACGGCGAATGTTGCGCAGCCTCGCCCGGATCGACGTGTCATCGAGTTCTGAGAGACGGAAACTATCGAAGAGCTGCTGGCCACGCACTGGAAACGCCTCCGCGAATGTCGCGCGATCGGGGAGGTTCGGATCGAGGGTGAACAGGCTTTGCGCCGAGATGTCCGACGGGATGGGCAAACCTAGGAACTGCAAGACCGTGGGGGCGACGTCCGCGAGGCTGACCCCTACCTCGGGCGAGGAGGGGGGGAGCTGCGAGTGCCAGAGCACGAGGGGGACATCGACCATCCAATCGTTCAGGTAGACATGGTGTCCCCAATACGATTTCTCTCCCAATGCCTCGCCGTGGTCGGAGAAGAAAACCACCAAGCTGTCGTCGAGCCATCCGTCGTCTGCGAGGTATTGCATCAGGCGGCCGAGTTGTTGATCGAAGAGAGCGACTTCGCTGAGGTAGGCGTTCTTCTTCCCCGCGCCGAAAGGAAAGGCTCGGTGCGCTTGATAGGGGTCGTGGGGTGCGTAGTAGTGAATCCAGGCCATCGCGGAAGCATCGTCTTCACGCGCAGCTCGGAGGCGGGAGATGAGCAGGTCCGTGGCCTCTGCATCGTTCCGTGCAAACTCCGTATCGATGTCCGGAGCTAGGAACTGGCCAATGATCGGTAATCGGAACCAACTGACGTCGGGGAGCACCACCAGTTGTCGGTCGAGCTGAGCACGCGTGCGTGTGAAGATCGTGTCGGGTAGGGCGGGAGACAGATACAGCTCCGCCGGGCTCAGGCCCGTGAAGGCGCTACCTATCGCCAAGAGCGTGGCCGGGTAGGTCGATGTGGTGTTGGCGAAGGACACGCCGGTTTCGGCGAGACGGGCGAGTTCCGGGGTCACGGGGCGCCCGTTTGCCGTGGTTCCTACGACGTCCTTTCGAAGGGCGTCCACGGTAATGATGATGACGTTGCGGCGCCTATCCGGATCGATGCCGATCGAAGCAGGGTCGATGAGAGGTCGAGGTTCGGCGCAAGGGTCTTCTGTCGTGGACCATGCCGCCTCGTCACGAACGCGAGGGAGCACGTAGAGCATTGCTAGCGAGCCGGTCCTGGTATGGGCGATCATTTCGCGCTGGCCGGTCGCGACTAGTTCAGAGTCGAACCTCGAGCCGAGCCCGAAGATCAGGCACGCGAATGCGGCGCCGACAACCAGCGGCCTCAATCTCGAGTCGCGGGACCACAGGTGCAAGGTAGCGGCCGAGAGGAAGGCGCCTGGAAGGACCAGCTGGGCGACCGAATAGTCGTACGCGCGGTGCCGGATGATCACGGAGGTGAGAAAGAGAACGCCGATGAAGGTGAAGGCGGTCCACGTCACTCGCCATCGCGCCGCTCTGGTTCGAGCGCCGAGGATCATCCACATCCAGCCTGCCACCGCGATCAGCCCGATGGTGGATGCCGTCGCGATGGGCGCGAGCAGCCCCGTCGAATGAACGGCGAAGCGCGGTCCTGACAACAGAAAGTCGGTGTGCGCCCACCCGAGTAGCGCCCCGAGGGAGAACGCGCCCAAGACGGACGCCTTCACCACGGTGGGGCGCGCGCGCGCAATTCGACTCGCGCTAGCGAGCGCCACTGACGTAGGGATCGACCCGAGGAGCGCGAGCCAAGACAGCTGAGCAAGCAGCGCCAAAGAGAGGAACGAGGGAGCTTCCACGCCTAACAAGAGTAAGACCGTGCAGCCGAGGTAGGCTGAGGACCAGAGAGTAAGGGCCGATAAGAGGGGCTTACTGCGCATCTAGTTCCGCGACCGTTTCATCGAGGGATTGTTCCTCAGCGATCATGCGAGCGGACCTCACCGGAGGTTCGTAGGCGCTGTGCAAGAGCCACCATCGGGCGTTGGGAGCGAGTGGGGTCGAGCCCCAAACCTCGATGTCGCGGGCCTCGGTTCGTAGATCCACCATGAAGTAGTCTCCGAACTGACGATAGTGGTGTCGCGAAGCGAAGGCGGCGCGCTGCTCCTCGGAAAAGGCGTCGAGCGCGGCGACGAACACCCATCCGGTGGCCCCCTGATTGTTTGGGATCTCTGCACGCGGGTTCTGCGACCAGCGGTGCGTCACCCTGTCGAGGGTGATGTCGAAGCGCGGTTCCAATCGAAGAGGTTTGAGGCTGGTATGGAGTTGGACGCCGGTGTCGCGGTCGGTCCACGCTTTGATGCGCTTGGCCAATCGGAGTTCCGGTCTCCCGGAGTCGTAGGCGTCTATGGCGCCACGCACGGGAGTGAAGAACCACATCGAGCCACCCACGTAGCGGCCTTCAGGTACGATTTGAACGACACGAATGGCAAGCGGGACTAGCAACAACAGGACAGTGAAGCTCGCTGCCGTTCCCGCGCGTTCGCGAATCCATCCGGCCACGGCAAACAACGAGACTGGGACCGCAATGGAAACCGCAGGAAGTAGGGGCCACGCCCAGTACGAGTGAACGATCGCGCTCCAGCGAAACGTCCAGTAGTGAACGAGGCCCGCGAAGAAGAACGAGATCGGGATCAGGTCGCGCGCGCGCGCGGTTCCACGCAGGACGCGAACCGCCCACGCGGTGATCCACGCGGCGCACAGTGCAAGAACCGGCGCCGTGAACATCAACTCGGGGACCACGAGCAAATGCGTCCGAAACCGCGCCCAAGACAGCGCGCGCCGCGTATTGAACGCCCCCGCCAACTCACCCAAGTTCCCCGTCATCAAGTCCACCAACACGAAGTGCCCCACAAACAACAGCACAACCCACCCACAAAACCCCCCCACCCACAAAAAGGGGAGAGTCCCCTTTT
>RCNB010002319.1_pt1 | contig 11745 bp, 6 predicted proteins | sample 2041321 | NCBI WGS metagenome assembly RCNB01 (sample SAMN09708232, study PRJNA481090) | Marine sediment metagenome, whole genome shotgun sequencing project.
GGTAAAGGTGCTCACGGTGGTGGTGCTTTTAGCGGAAAAGATCCAAGTAAGGTAGATCGCAGTGCGGCCTATGCAGCTAGGCATGCTGCTAAAAATTTGGTCGCCGCGGGTGTAGCAGACGAAATTTTGGTACAGGTAAGCTACGCTATTGGTGTAGTGAAGCCCACCTCTATCTATGTGGATACCTATGGTACGAGTAATGTAGATTTAAGCGATGGTGCTATTGCAAAAAAAGTAGCCGCTTTGTTTGATATGCGACCTTTCGCGATAGAAGACAGGTTGAAATTGAGAAATCCAATTTATTTGGAAACCGCCGCTTACGGCCATATGGGTAAAACCCCTACTACAGTAACAAAGGTATTTGAATCGCCTTATAACGGTAGGGTAGAAAAGGAAGTGGAGCTTTTTACCTGGGAGAAACTGGATATGGTAGCTGAAGTGAAAAATGTCTTTAATTTATAAATCAGATTTTTTCTGCCGGATTACAAGCAGTAGAGAGTTTCAACTTCTCGGTTCTAAAAGATTTAACCGGGCCTATGGTGATAAATAACTTAAAAAGGAACCTAAATACGGTTCCTTTTTTTATTTCTCCAATTTAGGAATCTTCACTAGCTTTAGAACATAAAATTATACACTATGTCAAAGCTCACTTTTAGATATGTTTTTGTGCTATTAACAGTAGCATGTATCTCCTTTTCTTGTGCCAGAACCGCTAAAGTTGTAAAAGGTGAAATTTCGGAAACCTATGTTTCGGACAATTACACCAAAAAGGAGGTAAAAATAGAAATGCGAGATGGTGTTTCGCTGCATACTACTATTTATTCGCCTAAGAATACAGCTAAAGAATATCCTATTATTATGCAGCGTACGCCCTATAGTTCTGCGCCATATGGTAATGGGGAATTCAAAAAACAGATAGGGCCAAATATTCACCTCATGCAAGAAGGCAATATTGTGGTATATCAAGATGTACGCGGAAGATGGCTCAGTGAAGGTCATTACGAAAACATGCGAGCTTATATTCCTAACAAAACTTCGGATAAAGAGGTGGATGAGAGTACAGATACGTATGACACCATAGATTGGTTAGTGAACAATGTGGAGGGTAATAATGGTAATGTGGGTGTTTGGGGTATTTCGTATCCTGGGTATTATGCTACATACGCCACAATAGATGCGCATCCCGCTTTAAAGGCATCTTCGCCACAAGCCAGTATTGGAGATTTTTTCTTTGATGATTTTCACCATAACGGAGCGTATCTGTTGAGTTACTTTAGAGCTACTTCCCTCTTTGGCACCCCAAGACCAAATGGCGACCAGCCTATTGATACCGCATGGTACGCGCTACCCAATTTACCAACCGAGGATCAATACCAATTCTTCTTGGACAAGGGGCCCTTAAAGAACTTGAATTCTTTATTTGAATATGATTTAAAAGATAAAGTTAGCATTGCCCCTGATGATATGACGGATGATTTTTTCTGGAACGAACTTAAAGAACATCCCAATTACGATGAACTATGGCAAAGCAGAGGTTTGATTCAACATTTGGATAAATCCAAGTCGCATGTAGCTACTATGGTCGTTGGTGGTTGGTTTGATGCCGAGGATTTGTATGGGCCCTTAGAAACCTATAAGAATATCGAAAAGAATCGAAATAGCTATAATACTATGGTATTTGGCCCTTGGGACCACGGCCGATGGGCGAGGCGTAATGGAAGAAACTTAGTGGGCAACTACTATTTTGGGGATTCTATTTCCGAATTTTTTCAAGAGAAGATAGAGACCAAGTTCTTTAATCATTTCTTAAAGGGAGCCGGGGATGCCAATAGCGGTCTGCCCGAAGCCTATGTATACGATTCTGGTAGAAAGGAATGGAAAGAATACGATGCATGGCCACCAAAGGGAACCACTAAAAGGGACTTCTTTCTTTCTGATAATCAAGAATTAACGCCCGAACTGAAAAGCACTACGGGAATCGAATTTATTAGCGATATTAAAAAGCCCGTTCCCTATTCAGAGGATGTTAAAACGGTATTTACACCAAGAAAATATATGACGGACGATCAGCGTTTTGCCGCCCGCCGTCCAGATGTACTTGTTTTTGAGACCGAAGTCATGGAAGAAGACTTGACTTTGGCCGGTGATATTCTTGCGAAACTAAAAGTAGCGACCACGGGCACCGCAGCGGATTGGATCGTAAAGGTGATAGACGTACATCCCGCAGATGCCGAAACCAATGAAGAGATGCAGCCCCATTTAAGAATGAGCAATTATCACTTAATGGTGCGTAGCGAAGTCATGCGCGGCAGGTTCCGAAACAGTTTCTCCGACCCCGAACCCTTTGTTGCTAATGAAAAAACGGAAGTCAATATAAAACTGCAAGACGTGTTCCATACCATTAAAAAAGGCCACAAGCTACAAGTGCAAGTACAAAGCACCTGGTTCCCGTTGATTGACCTAAACCCACAAACCTACGTAGACAATATCTTCAAAGCTGATGAAGCAGATTTTAAGACTCAAATACATACCGTGTTTACGGATTCTAGTTTAGAGTTTACGGTGTTGGAGTAAAGGAGTGAACTATTATTAAATTAGGAAAATGTTATGTAGCAACAGGATTAGGCCTTTAAATTGACCCCAAATAGGATTTCTGCTTTCTGATGATTAAGAGGTCTATAATATACGGGACACTTTTAATTCCCTTGGTGTTGGTGATAATTTTGGTCTAGTATATAAATGAGAGAATGGGCTCAATCTTGGTATTCAATACAATGTTGGATTATCCGATATTAGCGATTTGGGTGCTTCGGACAGAAATAGTATCCCCCGGTTTTATAATTGCCATTTTTTTAAACGATTAAAAGCCTGCAAAATAAATGAAGGAAAGTTATTTCAGTTTTTTTGTACCATATTTAAACGAACTTGGTTAAATCCAGAGGATAATCTATGTGTTAGATAGAAGTAGGAGTACTTGAATCATAGTACTGGATTTATATCGATATTACATGAATAATTTATAGTTACGAGATGAAATCTGTATTAATCAGTTTATTTTTAGTCATAGCTTTCTCAGTTCATGCGCAAGTAGAACGCATACAAACAGAGAATAACTCCCTTCAATTCACTAATTTATTCGATGCTACACAGAAAGCGCAGGTAGCTTGTTACAGAATACCTGCCATGGTAACGGCACCAAACGGAGATGTGCTCACGGCCATAGATGAAAGAATACCATCTTGTGCAGATTTAAGAAGTAATAGGGATATCAATATTGTCATGCGACGCAGTATGGATAATGGAGCTTCATGGTCTGCTATTGAAACAGTAGTGGATTACCAGGATGGGAAATCGGCGTCCGACCCATCTATGATTGTGGATACAATCACAGGTGCAATTTTTATGTTCTTTAATTACATGGATTTGGACAAGGAAAAAGAAATCTATTATTTTAAAGTAGTAAAGAGTCTTGATAATGGGAGAACTTGGAGTACTCCTATAGACATAACATCGCAGGTTACAAAACCGGAATGGCATCAAGATTTTAAGTTTATTACCGCCGGTCGGGGTATACAAACTGCGAACGGTACTTTGTTGCATACCATTGTGAATTTGGATAAAGGGTTGCACGTTTTTGGAAGTGACGACCATGGAGATAGTTGGTACTGCATTGACACTCCGATTACACCCGCCGATGAATCTAAGATAGTGGAACTTACGGATGGCAGTTGGATGATCAATAGTCGAGTAAACGGTTTAGGCACACGTTATGTTCATACGTCAACTGACAAGGGTAAATCATGGAAGTCTCACCCCGTTGCATCGCTCGTGGATGCTGGATGTAATGCTAGTATTATTAGGTATACATCTGTTCAAAATGGAGATGATAAAAACAGACTTCTTTTTTCAAACGCAAATTCAAAAAATAATCGAAGTAATCTTACGGTAAGAATAAGTTACGATGAAGGTGAAACTTGGTCGGATGGTAAAACGATTTATAGCCAAGGCGCTGCTTATTCTTCCATGAGTGTACTTTCAAATGGTGCAATTGGCCTGTTCTTTGAGAAAGACGATTATCAAGAAAATGTGTTTGTGGAACTTGCCTTAGACTGGTTAATGGATGGAGTAGATACCTATATTCTACCCGAACAAAAATAAGTCGAGATGTGTAATGCTTACAGGAGGTCAGAACAAAAGTTAAGAGATGAATTTAGTTTCTTTTAAAGATTTTTTTGATTCCGTTATAAAGGAGCAGCATCAAAACCCCCGCTACAAGTCCTACTAAAAATTCAACAATCATACCTGGAACCGCAGGGAGAATATCGTGAAGGAAATCCAAGTTGTGTACAAATATTCCTCCCGAAACTAGGAGCAAAGCAATGGTGCCGATAACGGATAGTGATTTAATCACCATAGGTAATGCGTTAACAAAAAACCGCCCTATTTTGTCGGAAATACTGTTATCGCTTTCATTAAGGTTAATCAGTCTAAGTCCAAATTCATCCATACGAACGATTAGGGCAACAATTCCGTAAACTCCTACTGTAGCTAATAGTGCAACGATAGATACCACAACTATTTGAGTGGAAAGTGGTTCGTTTAGAACTGTACCCAAGGCGATGATAACAATTTCAATGGACAAAATAAAATCCGTTACAATGGCCGACTTAATCTTTGTTTTTTCCATCTCTAGGATATCACTTTCACTAGGAGCTTCCAATTCTGATGGAATATGTGTTTTATCGTGTGGTACAAAGAATTCATATATTTTTTCTGCACCTTCAAAGGCGAGGTAAAGTCCACCAAGAACGAGTACAAGTGTTACGGCCCAGGGTAAAAAGGCACTCAGTAGAAAAGCAATAGGTAGAATGATAATCTTGTTAAGGAGCGAACCTTTGCTAATAGCCCAAAGAACAGGTAATTCGCGTTTGGAAACAAAACCGGAAGCTTTCTCTGCATTTACAGCTAAGTCATCTCCTAGAATTCCCGCTGTTTTTTGAGTGGCGATTTTACTCATTGCTGCAACATCGTCTAATAACGCTGCTACATCGTCTAGAATTGCAAAAAATCCGGAAGCCATAGTGTGTTTTTATGCATTCAAAGATAAATCAGCTTATCGGAATAGCAGGATTCATTCGCAACAAATACGAACTCAAAGCTAATTTTGTGGTTTCATATCACCCTGTTTCGAATAAAGCGTCTTTGTTTTATGCGTTTTAAAAGTCTCAATAGTTTCCGTTTTAGATTTTCCTCGATTCTTCTTTTTAGAAGGGAAGAAAAAAATTTCGTCCAGTAAGCTTTTGTATTGCTCATCCAAATAATGGAGTAAAGGTGGCAAACATACAAGGGATATATTATCCTATCAAAACACTAGGATTTTGTGAAATTTTAAAAATCATTAGGTTTTTAAAAGTTTCTGACTTTAATTTGTTTCTTCAAAGTTCAAACATTTATTGAATAGTTATCAAGAAAGGTGGAGGGATTAGACCCTTTGAAACCTTAGCAACCCTTTGTTCCATACAAAGAAGGTGCTACATTCTATCTTCACGCTGAACTAGTTTCAGTGTCTACGCAGCAGTGGACTGGAGTATAGATAACGAAAAACCAATTGCCTCAGGCAATTTTTTCACTTTCTTATAACTTTTTGATTTTTCCTAACCGCAACGTCGGCTGGCTAGGGTTTGGCTTTTAAATAATTTATTTAACTATTTAAAAAACAAAATCATGAGTACACACAAATTAGCAACGAACGCTTTACATGCAGGTCACGACACCAAGCAAAACGGAGGTGCCCGAGCGGTTCCTATTTATCAGACATCGTCCTATGTTTTTAATGATACGGATCATGCTGCAAAGCTTTTCTCCTTGGGAGAATTGGGCTTCATCTACACTAGATTGAACAATCCGACCAACCAGATTTTACAGGACAGGCTTGCCGCTGTTGAAGGTGGTGTAGGTGCGGTGGTTTTCGCCTCTGGAACAGCAGCAATCTCTACCGGATTGCTAACGCTATTAAAAGCTGGAGACCATATTGTAGCCTCTAGTAGTTTGTATGGTGGAACTTTTAATTTATTAAATGTTACCCTTCCGCGCTTGGGTATTACCACCACCTTTGTAGATGCATCGGAACCGGAAAAATTCAAGGATGCGGTCCAAGAAAACACAAGGGCCTTCTTTGTGGAATCCTTAGGGAATCCAAAATTGGACGTGTTGGATTTAAAAGCGATATCTAAGCAAGCTAAAGCAGCAAAAGTACCGTTTATAGTAGATAACACGGTTGCTACTCCAAGTTTGTTGAATCCTATTGAGCACGGGGCGAATCTTGTAATTCATTCCCTAACAAAATATATTGGAGGACAAGGAACATCCCTAGGTGGTGCCATAATCGATGCCGGCACCTTTGATTGGGCCAACGGAAAATTCCCTGAGTTTACGGAGCCATCCGCAGGCTACCATGGATTGGTGTATAACGAGGCTTTGGGAGCTGCTGCATTTACCTTTAAATTAATTTTGGAGGGTTTGCGAGATTTTGGAGGAGCTTTAAGTCCCTTCAATGCGTTCCAAATCATACAGGGACTAGAAACCTTACCGGTTAGAATTAAGCAACATAGTGCCAACGCATTAGAATTGGCAATCTGGTTAGAAAGTAAGGATGAAGTTGCTTGGGTAAATTACCCAGGTTTAAAAAGCAATACATACTACGATTTGGCACAGGAATACTTACCTAAAGGTCAGAGTGGCTTGGTAACCTTTGGCGTGAAAGGTGGATTTGAAGCAGCAAAACAATTTACAGATGCTACCGAGATATTCTCTTTGTTGGCAAATATTGGGGATACAAAATCCTTGATTATTCACCCGGCAAGTACTACGCACCAGCAATTAACGGCAGAGCAGCAGGAGCGTGCTGGTGTAGGTCAGGATTTAATTCGTTTGTCGGTAGGATTGGAGGACATTGAAGATCTAAAGACCGATTTGGAAAATGCTTTTGCCAAAGTGGATAAAGCCATCTTGGTTTAAAGATGTTAGTACTGCCATATCGAGCGCAGTCGTGATGTCTTTTTATCCCGACTGTTTTTTAAATTTAAGACACACTTTTTAAGATTATAATGCTACACCAGTTACAGATAAAGGACTTCCGCACCATAAGCGGCGTAACACAAGATATTCAACTGTCGTATCAGGTTTTTGGTGTGGAGTTGCACACGGCACCCATCGTTATGGTGAATCATGCCTTAACGGGCAATTCCAATATTACCGGTCCAGAAGGATGGTGGTCTACCCTGATTGGGGATAAGAAATGTATCGATACCCAGAAATATACCATACTTGCTTTTAATATTCCAGGCAACGGACACGATAAATTTGTTATAGAAAACTACAAGGATTTTGTAGCGGGAGATATGGCATCTATTTTCTTGTTAGGATTGGAGCAATTGGGTGTAAACAAACTGTTTGCTATTATCGGTGGTTCTTTAGGTGGTGGTATCGCATGGGAAATGGCCGCCTTGCACCCTAATCTAACAGAGCATTTGATTCCTGTAGCTTCCGATTGGAAATCTACCGATTGGTTGATTGGTAACTGCCAGATACAGGAGCAGTTCTTGGTAAATTCCAAACAACCGGTGCATGATGCCCGTATGCATGCTATGCTGTGCTACCGTACGCCAGAATCTTTTAAGGAACGGTTTAAGCGCAGTACCAATGAGGAGCTAAAAGTTTTTAACGTGGAGAGTTGGTTAACCCATCACGGTAAAAAATTACAGGAACGGTTTCAATTATCAGCCTATAAGTTGATGAACCAATTGCTTAAAACGATTGATGTGACGCGGGATGGAGAAGAACAGTTTATTGCCTTGCAAAATAGTGACACTAACATTCATATTGTGGGTGTGGATTCTGATCTATTCTTTACTGCGAAAGAAAACAAGGATACGTTTAAGCAAATTGCACAGGCCAATAGCAATGTAACCTACGGGGAAATTCAGTCCTTGCACGGTCACGATGCCTTTTTGATAGAGTTTCAACAATTGGAAAAATTGCTGGATAGTATTTTCAATACGAATGGAAAAACAGGAAAGCTAAAGGTGCTAAAATTTGGAGGAAAATCCTTGAGTAATGGAGAAGGCTTAGAACATGTTTTGGAGCTCATTAGTACTAAGGTTTCGGACGGGGAGCATATTGCCGTTGTGGTGTCTGCTAGGGAAAAAGCGACCGACCAATTAGAAGCTATGTTGGAGAATGCAGCCAATGGAAAGGACTATATTACCGATTTTGAGGCCTTTGAAAAATACCAACGACATACCTATAAAAACATAGACCTTTCAGCAGAATTTAAAGGTTTGGCTAAATTGTTCGAGGGTGTTTTCCTCTTGGGCGATTATAGTGCAAAAATCAAGGATGAGGTGCTCGCTTATGGAGAGCTGATTTCGGGGAAACTGGTCACTAAATTATTGATAGGAAAAGGAGTGAAGGCTAGTTTTATGGATTCGCGTACTTTTTTAACTACGGATGCAAGCTTTGGAGATGCCAAAGTGTTAGAAAAGTCATCCAGAGAAAATCTGGTCAACATAATTGCAGGGTTTCCAGCTGATACCGTTCCTGTAATTACAGGATTTATAGCGGCTACAGCCAATGGTCAAACGACCACCTTGGGAAGAAACGGAAGTAATTATTCCGCGGCGCTATTGGCTAACTTTTTAGATGCCGAAGAATTGCAAAATTACACCCATGTTGATGGTATTTTTACGGCGAATCCGGATTATGTGAAAGAGGCAAAACGGTTGTCACATCTGTCCTATGCTGAGGCCAATGAACTTGCTAATTTTGGCGCTACCATATTACATGCCAAGACTATTATTCCGCTTATTGAAAAAAATATTCCCTTACGTATTCTAAATACCTACAACGATGATAGTGAAGGAACGCTGATAAGTGCTAAATCTAGCAAGGAAGGAATCAAGAGTTTGTCGGTCATAGAAGATATGGCTCTGGTCAACTTGGAGGGTCGGGGGCTCTTGGGTAAAGTAGGCGTCGATGCCCGAATCTTCAAGACCTTGGAATCCAATAATATTAGTGTTAGTATTATTTCCCAAGGTTCTTCGGAACGTGGTATTGGACTTGTGGTAAAGAGACATAATGCGCAAAAAGCTAAGGAAGCACTGGAACAGGAATTCGCTGGAGATTTTCAATCCAAAGACATTAATATGATAAAAGTGGTGGCCGAAGTTTCGGTCATTTCCATTGTAGGTCAGGACCTGAGCACCTTTCATAAACCCTACAATGCGCTTATTAAAAATCAGATAACGCCTCTCTTATTTAACAATACGGTGTCTGGTAAGAATGTAAGTTTAGTGGTCAATAAACAAGATTTAATTAAAGCTTTGAACGTCATGCACGGACAAATCTTCGGGTTTAGTAAAAAAGTAAATCTCGCTATTTTTGGCCACGGTAATGTGGGTGGCACGCTGATAGACCAAATTTTAAAATCGACCAAAACCATAGCCAAAAGAAAGCATATCGACTTACGGATCTTTGCTATTGCCAATTCGAAAAAGGTAGTCTTGAATGCCGATGGCGTTTCTAAGAATTGGAAATCGGAACTTAAAACCAAAGGGGAGCCTTACGGTCAACAGGATATTTTTGATTTTGCCAAAACACATCATTTAGAAAATCTGATTGCCATTGATAATACTGCAAGTGAAGATTTTGTGGCCCGTTATTTTGATTTTGTGGAGAACGGTTTTGATATGGTGTCTTCCAATAAAATTGCCAACACTCTGGGCTTTGATTACTATCAACTGTTACGGGAAGAGTTGGCCAAACACCAAAAGCAATATCTGTACGAAACAAATGTGGGCGCAGGACTCCCCCTAATAGATACTATAAAATTACTGCATTTATCCGGAGAGAATATTACCCGAATTAATGGGGTGTTTTCGGGCTCTTTGAGTTATATTTTTAATACGTTTTCTGAGGTCGATGCGCCTTTTTCCTCCATCCTTAAAGATGCCATGCAACGCGGCTACACGGAACCCGACCCAAGGGAAGATTTATCTGGAAACGACGTAGGTCGCAAACTATTGATTTTGGCTCGTGAGCTCGACTTAAGCAATGAGTTTTCGGAAATTAACATCGATAATCTGATACCAGAAAGTTTACAAACGGTGGAGACCGATTTTTTTATGGATAATTTGGCTATTTTGGACGAGAAATTCAATCAAATCAAAAATAATCAGAAACCGAATCATGTACTTCGTTATGTGGGTGATTTACACGGAAATTTACAAAAAGAAAAAGGAGTGCTAGATGTGAAATTGGTCTCTGTGCTAAAGACCAGCGCGCTGGGCCAAGTAAAAGGTTCCGATTCCATCATCGAAATATACACGGAATCCTACGGAGAAAATCCACTCGTAATTCAAGGTGCCGGTGCGGGTGCCGCTGTTACGGCAAGAGGTGTTTTTGGAGATATTTTGAGGATTGCGGAGAAAATGTAGTTGGAACTTAAAAATATGAAGTTTGAGAAAATATGAAAAACAAATTCGAAACCAACGCAATACGCACCCAGATAAAACGAACAGAGCACTTGGAACATTCTGTGCCTCTCTATCTTACTTCAAGCTTTGTATTTGAGGATGCAGAGGATATGCGCGCTTCTTTTGCAGAGGAAAAGGAGCGGAATATTTACTCACGCTACTCCAATCCCAATTCGTCCGAATTTATAGAAAAGGTATGTCAAATGGAGGGTGCCGATGCTGGTTTCGCTTTTGCAAGTGGTATGGCAGCTGTGTTTTCTACGTTAGCGTCCTTGTTAGATAGTGGTGATCACATGATTTCTGCCCGTAATATTTTTGGGTCTACACACTCACTTTTAAATAGTTTTTTCCCTAAGTGGGACATTAACCACAGCTGCTTTAAAATCGATGATTTAGCTTCGATAGAAGCTTTGATTACGCTCAAGACTAAACTCATTTATGCGGAAACGCCAACGAATCCTGGTGTAGATGTACTCGATTTGGAGGCCTTAGGGAAAATCGCTAAAAAACACAAACTCATTTTGGTTATTGATAATTGCTTTGCATCTCCCTATTTGCAACAACCCATAAAATTTGGAGCCGATTTGGTTATTCATTCCGGGACAAAATTGATGGATGGGCAGGGTAGAGTGCTGGCTGGAATTACAGTTGGTAGTGCAGAATTGATTGATAAAATATATCGATTTTCTCGCATTACAGGTCCGGCATTATCGCCTTTTAACGCTTGGGTACTTTCCAAAAGTTTGGAGACTTTGGCCATTCGTGTGGATCGCCATTGTGAAAATGCCTTAAAGCTGGCAGACTATTTAGAGTGTCATGATAAGGTGAATTGGGTCAAATATCCTTTTCTTAAATCACACCCAAAATATGAAGTGGCTAAAAAGCAGATGAAGGCTGGCGGTTGTGTAGTGGCTTTTGAAGTCAAAGGCGGATTGCAGGCCGGTCAGAAATTCTTTGATGCTATAAAACTATTATCGCTCTCTGCAAATCTTGGTGATAGTAGGAGTATTGTAACGCATCCTGCATCTACTACGCATAGTAAATTATCTAAAGAAGAACGAGTGGAAACGGGTATCACCGATGGCATGGTTCGGGTTTCTGTGGGCTTAGAGCATATTGATGATATTATTAGAGATGTTGGCCAGGCGTTAAAATAAAATATATAGTTTTTTTAGAACTACTACTATTAAAATAGCCCTTTCAGTAGTATACG
>RCNB010002321.1_pt1 | contig 11739 bp, 11 predicted proteins | sample 2041321 | NCBI WGS metagenome assembly RCNB01 (sample SAMN09708232, study PRJNA481090) | Marine sediment metagenome, whole genome shotgun sequencing project.
CGGGATGTCCAATTCGGCTGCCAGGTTGCGGCCTTTTTTCGCAAAACCGGAGATCTACAGTTAGAACAACCGGATCCTTCATGGAAGGTAGAAATTTTCTCAGATGTTCTAGCAGAACGTGGTAGGCGGTCAACACATCGCCGGGAATGGAGAAAAATCCCTGGATTTGACCGGCGTGCAAATCCATGGTCATATAACGATCTGCACCAGCAATTTCAATCATATCTGCGATCAATCGGGCAGTGATTGGCACCCTGGGCTTGTCTTTTTTATCCGAGCGTGTATAGCTCAAGTGAGGGATGACTGCAGTCACCCTGCCGGCTGAGTCTAATCTCAGGGTTTGCAGCATGATCAGTAACTCCATTAAGTTGCGATGAACGGGTCTTGATGTGTTTTGAATCAGATATACATCCTGCCCTCGAACACTTTGGTGCAATCGAGTCCAGATATTCCCATTTGGGTAATCAATAATATCTCTTCCACTTAGTGGGATATTTAAATAATCAGAAATACCCTGGGCAACCTCGGGTATTGCGGTTCCGGCATAAAGTTTAATGTCTCCATACATGCCGCTGTTATGTGTTAGGTGATTATCCATATCAAGGTCCTTTGTTTTATTGATCCTGCCACTCAGATTGCAGCATACTCATTATCATAACATCAACGTATTTTCCTTCAATAAATTGTGCTTCCCTGAATTTGCCTTCCAGGGTGAATCCGGCTTTTTCGTAAGCGCGGAGCGCCCGTTCATTGTTTTCAAAGACTCGGAGCCAAATACGATGAAGGTTGAGATTTTCAAATCCGTGTTTAAGCATCAGCCGCATTACTTTGGTTCCAAAACCCTGGTTCCAATATGATTTTTCACCGATGTGGATGCCAATCTCTGCTAAGCGATTTTGCCAATCAATCTCGATCAGACCACAGTTGCCTACAAATACCCAAATGTCTTTTTGGATATCAGGTTGGATTTCAATTGCCAGGGGTCGTTCGTAAGGGGATCGTTTTAACATAGTAGCATACCATTCTTCTTCCTCGGCCATGGAAAGCGGCATAATAAGCGATAACCCGCGCCTGACATCAGGATCGTTCAGCCATCGTGTATAAAATGGCAAATCTTCTTTTTCAATTGCCCGCAACCGGACCTGATCTCCTAAAATCATAATCCAGCTCCTTTAATTAATTGATCGACCGCTTTTCGGGGTGATAATTGACGCCTGACTACTTTGTCCAGTACATCATCATACTCAGATAAGGAGATAGATGAATTCCAGCGTTTGTGCAGAGCCTGCTGCAAAAGATTTCCCACCTCATTTGTTAACCTGGCCTGCTCCTTGAGAATCCATCCTCCGCTAGATTTCAGGTATTCCTTGTGTTTTGAAATACCTCTGATTAGCTCAGCAATACCGTCCCCGGTTGTAGCAATGATGGGTAAAACTAGTGGAATCCAATCTTGATCTGTAATGCCGTTTGTTTCCAGGGATTGTTCAATAGCAAGTTGTTCTCCGTGATGGGCGACGGATTTCTTTTCAGGTTGAGTGAGGGAGAGCATATTTCTTAAAGCCCGGATCGCATTTTCGGCACCAGGTTTATCAGCTTTATTAACAACCAGAATATCAGCGATTTCGAGAATACCCGCCTTGAAGGTTTGGATTTCATCCCCAAGTCCAGGCGCTTCCACAACAACGGTAGTATGCGCCAGACTGGCAATTTCCACCTCCGCCTGACCTGCGCCGACTGTTTCAATCAGGATGATATCAAATCCCGCCGCATCAAATACCTGGACCAGCCCGGAGGTTGTGGATGCTAAACCTCCCAGGGATCCTCGGGAAGCCATTGATCTGATAAACACCCCGGGATCTCCAGCCAGATCCTGCATTCTCACCCGGTCTCCCAGGATAGCACCCCCACTGAAGGGACTGGAAGGATCAACAGCTACTACTGCTACAGATGGGGCATTCTTCCCTTCATGTGGATGGCGGTAGTTAAATACAAGACGGTTAACCAGAGTTGATTTTCCTGTACCCGGTGCGCCGGTAATTCCGATTAAATGCGCCTTACCGGTATGGGGAAAGAGTTCTTCCAGGATTTGATTTCCTTCTGAAGTGTTGTTTTCTATTTGAGAGAGGGTGCGAGTCAGGGCAAGCCGCTCCCCATTCAGGATAGACTTCGTTAGATTTACTGGCATGCTTTACGAATATCTTCTATGATCGACTGAGTGGATGTGCCCGGTCCATAAATACCATCGACGCCAAGTCTGGCTAGTTCTGGTTTGTCCTCGTCCGGGATAATACCACCCAAAAAGAGCTTCACATTCTTGAGACCTTCTTTCTGCAGCATCTTAATGATTTTGGGAACCAGGGTCATGTGGGCCCCGGAGAGGATTGATAGACCCACAACCTGTACATCCTCTTGAAGAGCCGCTTCAGTAATCATTTCCGGAGTTTGACGTAAACCGGTATAGATTACCTCCATGCCGGCATCACGAAGTGCCCGGGCTACAACTTTGGCGCCCCGGTCATGGCCGTCTAATCCTGCTTTTGCGATTAATACTCTGATCTTTGTTTGAGAATTATCCATTCTGCCTCCAGAGTACATCTTTAGATAAAAAAATTATACCCCAAAGGGCAGTACAAGCTGGTCTGAACCAGTCAAAAACCCGTTAAGAGGTTATTTTTCTGGGGCAATCACCAGACTTACCGGGCAGTGATCTGAGCCCAAGGTATCATCGTGAATGATCACATCTTCCACCTGATTTACCAATCCCTCGGAGATCAGGAAATAATCCAGCCGCCATCCAATATTCCGCTGGCGAGCCTGAAAGCGATAGGTCCACCAGGAATATTGTTCCCGGTCTGGGTACAGGTCGCGATAGATATCCCGGAAACCATGGTCCAGGTAGGTGTCTATCCAGGCTCGTTCTTCCGGCAAGAAACCGGTAGTCCCAGAATTGGCTTCCGGGTTGGCCAAATCAATCGGTTGGTGACAGGTGTTAAAATCACCACAAAGAATGATATTTTCTCCATCCCTGTGCAGCATATCGCAGATTTCCAGCAGCTCCTGGTAAAAATCAAGTTTATATTCCACCCGGCTTAAGTCCCGTTTTCCATTCGGAATGTATAGGTTAAATAATCTGAAATCCTGAAAGATAGTCTGAATGGCTCGTCCTTCCTCATCAAAACGGGGGAATCCTAATCCCTTTTTACTCTCAAGTGGTCGGATTTTGCTGAAGGTAGCGACCCCGCTGTAACCGGGACGCTCGGCGGGATTCCAGACCGGATTATTTTCCTCAAATGCACTGAGTTGGTCAGCGGTAAGCTGGTCCGGCCGAGATCTGATTTCCTGCAGACAGAGCACATCCGGATCCTCTGTATGAAACCAGCCAGCAACCCCGTTTTTAAGGGCAGCCCTCAGGCCGTTAACGTTCCAGGTTGTTATTTTCATTTCTTTCCTTGACAACGTTTTTCTAGTTCTGATTGTAACAGAATCAAGACAATTTTTAGACCTATGAGGTTAGCCCAACCTCGTAGGTCGCTCCTATTTGGTAAGATTCTATTGCCCTGAATCATCTATAGATTGTGGCGAAAAAGATTTTTCTCCTATAGTTTCTCTCCTCCTTAGATGCGGCGTGTGGGCAGAAAAGCTCACACGCCGTAGCCTTTCCAACCCTGGATAGATATACGCTTAAGTGGGGTGAATTGATCAGAAGATTATTTCCCTCCCATCCTGGTTGAAGAGAGTTATTTTGTGCCCGCTGAGAAGGCGGACCAGGAAGACCTGGAACTTGTTATTAGTTTCGTTATCGGTGCAAAAACCAGAGCTTTACCTGTCCGCTTTCTCAGCAGGCATGAAGTGATTGAGGAAACCTGATATCCGGTGTGTTTTGCCACCATTGTCTCCAACTGGATAATCGATGGCGATGAGTTATGGTATTGGGTATTCGGATCACCGGTTGAATGGGAACTCTATTGTTTTGGGTATCGCGGTGGGCTAAAATATTAAAGCCTACAAATTCGATGTGATCCAGGAGTTAGGTATAGTTCAGGATCAAATTGTAGATATTCCCCAAATAATCCTATATATTGTCCATCAATAGACCGTAAAACCTTAGCGGAGAGCTGCTGAGAGGTTGGAATTGGTCATTTAAGATGCACTTGAAGGGTTTTTTTGGTTGCAGATATTACCGACTCCTATTGGAATATTCAGTCAGATAACGCTTTCCTAGGGGAGATAAAGGGGCAGCGGATGGAGTTAATTCCAGAGATTTTGTTGTTTTGTTTTGCCCGGTCGAGTTTTTCTAGAAGTTGAAGTCTAAATCACTCGATAGATAATTCTAAATATTGACTATCAAGCACATTCAATCTCGCTAACTCTGGGAAAGTTTCCCCCAAGAAATGTTACAATGAATCTCTGAAGTGTAATTATCCCCGAGATTTTCTAATGTCCAAACCCCTCACTATATCAAAACAAATTGCACGCCGTTTGTTTTTAACCTGCCAGGGGCTCTATCCCCCTCGTTCCCTGAAAGGAAAGGGGGGAGTTAAGCAGTTCATGGGCCGGGTGCGTACGATCCAATTTGACCCAATCAATGTAGTTGGACGTAATCCAGATCTGGTGCTGCAATCCCGGGTGCGGGATTTTTCCCCGCGGATGCTGGATGAGCTGCTCTATCATGACCGCCTGATTTTGGATAACTGGGATAAAATGGCCAGCCTCAGTCTGGTGGAAGATAGGCCCTATTTTTCACGACATAGAGCCCGGATGCAGGATATATTTGGTGTGCCTTCCGAGGTAGTAATGAGTCTGGCACCAACTATTCTGGATCAAATCCGAAGGAAGGGACCGCAGTCTTCGCTGGATTTTAAACATACCGAAAAAACCGATTGGTCCTGGGGACCAACTCGTGTCTCCCGCGCAACCCTTGAAGGTTTGTTTAAAATGGGACAGTTGGGGGTGCACCACAGAGTAAACAACCGTCGTTATTTTGATTTGGTTGAAAATTTATTTTCCAGAGACCTCCTGGACACGCAGGATCCAAATTTAACCCTGGAAGAATATCAAACCTGGCATGTCCTGCGGCGGATAAATTCAATTGGTCTGGCGCACCCCAACGCAGGTGAACACTGGGGAGGAATGATTGGTGTTAAAACCCCCCAGCGCCGCCAAATTATAAAACATTGTGTAGAAAGGGGAGAATTGCTGGAATTAGCAATCAAGGAGCTCCCGGGGGAGTTTTTTTACCTGGGGAGAAAAAACAAACCTCTCTTGAATAAAGTCCAGAAAGGCGTCCCGGTCAAGGAAGCTGCCTTCATGGCACCCCTGGATAACCTGCTCTGGGATCGGAAAACCCTGAAACGGATCTTCGATTTCAGCTATACGTGGGAAGTATACAAGCCAAAAAAGAGAAGAGAGTATGGTTATTACGTGCTGCCTGTTCTCTATGGGGACCAATTTGTCGCCCGGCTTGATCCTGAATTTGATAAAAAAACCAGGATTCTCACTCTCAAGAACTGGTGGTGGGAAGATAACCTGGTGCCAGATCCCAAGATGAAAGATGCTCTGGTTCGCTGCCTAAGGAATTTCCTGATTTATCTAAATGCGGGGAAATTTACTTATTCCAAAACATTGTTGCGGAAAAGGGGATTGGATTGGTTGGGGGAATTTTAATAAGATACTCATACTCAATCGCCCGTCATCGGGCGTTTCGTACATATATATTACTTCGCCGCAGGGGTGGAGCTCCTAGCAAAAACCTCGCTCAAACGTCTGTCCCCGGGCGTATTGTAAGAATTAAGACTTCGGAAGTCTGAGCTCAACATCAACTTCCTGCCACACTCTTCCATTTACCTGGGGTTGAAAAGATTGTTTTCCAGGATAATACTTTCTGGTGGATATTGGTTTGAAGCTGTGTTTCTTTCTAATCTCTATGCGTTCACCAGGTTGAATAGTTCTCTGGGATAACTTAAATACTTTGGGAGTCTGTTTTTCGTTTGCCCGCATGAAGTAGACTACATAGTCAATCATTAACCTCTGCACTTTATTTCCAGTGGAGTGGATTTCAAATGAAAAAACAACCTCTTCTCCCCAATTGATTTCCAGTGGTTCCAGGGAAATATTAACAACTTCTATATCAGGATTGCTGGAAAACCCTACTAATTCCAACGCCTGAGGATGGCCACTTTTAATCAGCGTCCGCAAGGCATGACTGATCAATTTTGATCGATTAATATTTCCAGGATCCTGCCATTTCTTAACCACTTCAAGGACTATTTCTGGATGATCTTTGGAGATATCATTCAGGTTGTTGGATACACTGCGCCGGATTTCTTCCCGTTCATCATCCTTCAGCAGTTCCAGGATAGGAAGAATTGGGGAAGGATCGAATACCAGGGACTTTAAACGCATACCCCAGGGAAGCCTGGGCCGGCAGCCTTCACTTGCCAAACGTCGAACACCCGGATGAGGATGAGTCGCCCAGGTCAGCATTTTGGGCAGGGTTTTTTCTGGATAAAGTTCTATGAAAGGGCGAATGGCAAACTCTGCAGAAATATGTTGGGTGAAAAATTCCAGGGCAGGGATAGATTGTTCCCAATCTTCCAATCCATAAAGCTCTACAAAATCCGGGAAAACCATTTTTTCAAATCCCTGCTCCCCAAGGAGGGGGAGGGATTCAGTGAGAACCTTAAGGGCATCCTTGTACTCTATTGGAAGATGTTTTTTCAGGGTTTCTGTGATATGCCTGACTCGCTCTTTTAAAGCTCGCTGATTCCAGTCCTCATCAAATACTCCATTTAGAAAAACCTTTTCTGGAAATTTTGGATACGCTGCAGCAATTGCTTCCGAAAGTTTACCGAGAGTATCGCTGTTGAACATATCTTTCAGGGAATAATTTTCTTCCATGAGTGATGATCTCCTGAGTCCTATAAAAATTTTCTAAAATATTGAGTGTAATTAACATAAACGAAATACGAATTAAGTCAATAGGTGAAACTTTAATCATCTGGGGATGACCCAGTAAAATCGGCCCTGGATTTGGTATTGATTCAGTATCTGATATACTTTTCAATATCTAGGCTGTAATATATACTGCTGTATTATCTAATCAACCTGAATCGAAGGATGAGTTTTATGATCACCAGAGAGCGTGCTCTAGAAATCCTGAAAGAAAATATTTCAAATGAGAATTTACGTAAACATCATTACGGCGTAGCTGCAGCCATGAAAGGGTTGGCATTGGAATATGGTGGTGATCCAGAGATCTGGGAAATTGTCGGGCTGCTTCATGATGCTGATTATGAAAAAACCAAAGATAAAATGGATCAACATACCATTGTACTGGCTGAAATACTCAAGAAGGAAGATGTGGAGGAAAAAATAATCAGGGCAATTCAATCTCATGCATATGAATATACAGGTTTGATGCCAGAGACCAGAATGGAATTTGCCTTGCTGAGCTGTGATGATTTGACCGGTTTGATTGTTGCTACAGCGCTTGTCAACCCGGAGAAGCTAGCCGGAGTGGCTGTTGAATCAGTCATGAAAAAATTTGGGTCAAAGGCTTTTGCTGCTAGTGTGAACAGGGAAAAAATAAAACGCTGTGAAGAGAATTTGAACACCTCGCTAGAAAAATTCATTGGTCTTGTGCTGATAGCAATGCAAAATGAAGCAGAATTATTAGGATTATTGTGATTAGCTAATTGAAAAGAACCAATCAAAGATTTGATTTTCTACAGGGATGGGATGAGGGATGTCCTGAAATTAAAAACTCTCTTGGAACCAGATTCGGATTGATAGAAATAAATTCCTTACCATCATATTAATTGTCCGGTTTAACCTTGTTGACCAGGCGATTATTCGTTCAACTGCTGCCATGGGATGATTGACATCAAGCCCGGTGAGGGCAAAAAAGATGATGATCAACAGTGCTAAAAAGATTATGATTAGGACAGCTTTAGCTAAATTCATAAACAATCCTCACACATAAATGAAATTCTGAAAAACGATTGTTTTCATTATACCAAGTTGTAGTGGGGGAGTGAATAGGGGTTAAGGCCTGTTCGGGGAGAAAAATCACAATATTCCTCCCCGATTTTGGTTAATTGGATTTTACTGCCTCTCAGGATGAATTTTTGGGTCAGGAACCGATTTACTGCAGAGGTTGTAAATCATCCAAAATCCAGGGCATTAACTCAGAAACTGTGGGATGAGTGAGCACTGATTTCCGGAACAATTTATAGGATTCACCGGTATTCATGAAAGGGGTGAAAAGATTTATAACTTCATCTCCACCGATACCAAGGATTGTCGATCCAACAATCTCCTCAGTATCCATGTCTACCAGGATTTTTACAAATCCAGCAGTCTCGTCTTTTTCCCGGGCCCGTGAGATCCGGCTCATAGGCATGATAGCCATCGAGATCTTGCGCCCGCTGCTCCGGGCTTCTTTTTCGCTCATCCCAACCCGGCCTAATGGGGGATCAATGAACATAGCATAGGTTGGAATCCGCTGGGAAAGAGATCTATTATCGTCGCCGCTGTAATGATCCCAGAATATTTCACCATCGTTGACAGCTGTGTGAGTAAAAGCGCCCTCGCCGTTAATATCTCCGACGGCGTAAATGTGGCTTGCGCTGGTTTGCATGACTTCATTGACCTGGATATAGCCGCGTTCATTAACCTTCACGCCGGCAGCCTCCAGGTTCAACCGGTCGCTGTTTGGCACCCTGCCCACTGCCAGAAGTAGGTGACTTCCACGAATTTTCTTATTTTCACCATTCTGGGTGAAAAAAACATCAATCTGCATTTCATCTGGCTGAAGAATTTGCTCAATAGAAGCATTGAGGTGAAAAGAAATACCTTCCTTCTCCAGGATCTCCTGCGCCGCTTCAGCGATATCTAGATCTTCCCGAAACATCAATTGAGGACCGGTTTCTAACACGGTTACCTGACTTCCCAATCGGCGGAATATCTGGGCAAATTCAAGGCTGATATAACTTCCACCGATAATTACTAGATTTTTTGGCAGCTCATCGAGATCTAATAATCGGGCATTATCGAGCCAGTCTACATTCTCAATGCCTTTTATTGGGACCAATCTGGGACGACCTCCGGCATTAATGACGATGGTTTCAGCTTCGATAATTTTATCTCCGACCGTGACAGTGTGAGATCCCTCAAATAAAGCATATTCGGGGTAGATAGTCACTCCATCCATCCCGGAAAGCCAGGTTTTCATTCCCTGGCTGGCGTCATGCCTCATTTGGTTTTGCCTGTTCATTACCTTGTTAAAATCTATTTTAATCTCTCCGGTTTGGACACCAAAATCAGGTCCCCTCCGAGCCATATGAGCAGCCCGGGCGCTGGCGACCAGGGTTTTGGTAGGTGTGCAGCCATAGTTTACACAGCTGCCGCCAACTTTCCCGCCCTCAACAATGGCCACAGTTTTACCTGCCGCTACTAAACGCGGGATCACGGTTCCAGTTGCCTGTCCGGTTCCAATCCAAACCACATCGAATTTTTTTATCATAGTTTTATCACTCTCTGGAAATAATTACCTAACTTATGGATGTGTTAAGAACATTTTGACTTACCTGATAGTGCAGCAGACCTCTGAGGTTAAAAGGAATTACCATTCAAAAAACCAATCGAAATTTTCGAGCGATTTTATTGTTCTTTTAACAATTCATTAGAATCAACCTGAAATCCATCCATCCTAAGTATTTCAGACTACACTATAGGCTTTAGTATAACTGATTGGTGAAATATCCTGATCTGAACATCAAACCCATACCCAACAATTCGATTATTATCCTGCTGTTTTTTTTATTACTTTATTGGTGAGGAAGAAAATGACAACTACATTAACGAATAACGAACGACCATTTGAGCTGGGTTTATACACATTTATTGACGATGGAACCAACGCTATTACTGGAACGACCCAATCACCCGCTGAAGTGATGGATAACCAACTGGAGCTAATCGAATTGGCAGACCAGACCGGGCTGGATGTGATTGCCATCGGTGAACACCATCGCCAGGAATATCTTTCTTCTGCTCCCGCTGTTATCTTGGGAGCTGTTGCAGCCCGTACCAAAAATATTCGTCTCTCAACGGCCGTCACAGTATTAAGTTCAGATGACCCTGTCCGTGTTTTTCAGAGTTTTGCGACAATAGATTTAATTTCGAAAGGTCGGGCTGAGATTATGGCCGGGCGGGGGTCCTTTATCGAATCATTTTCACTGTTTGGATATGATTTGGATGATTACGGAGAATTGTTTGAAGAAAAATTGAGGTTGCTTGTACAACTGACGGATGCCAAGACCATCAATTGGTCAGGGAAATTCCGCTCATCAATCGAAAATCGGATCATTTATCCCCGGTCTTACCAGGATAAAATTCCAGTCTGGGTAGCAGTCGGAGGGTCACCAGAATCTTCCAAACGGGCTGCATCCTTGGGATTGCCAATGGCCTTTGCGATTATAGGTGGCATGCCGGAACGTTTCGCACCATTTTTTGACCTATATCGGAAAACATCCCTTGAAAGCGGCTTTGATCCTTCCCGGATTCCTCTCAGTGTAAATTCCCATGGTTTTATTGCCGATACCTCGCAGGAGGCTGTCGATGAACATTATCCCCACGCAATGGTAATGATGAATAAAATTGGCAAAGAACGCGGATGGGGACCATCCTCCAGAGAGCAGTTGGAAAACCAACGACTGCTTAAGGGATCGGATTTTGTGGGATCGCCTGAGGAGATTATTGAAAAGATATTATTTCAACATGATATCTTTAAACACCAGCGCTTTTTGATCTATATGGGGAATAATGCCATAGAACACAAAAAGATGATGCGCGCCATTGAGCTTTTCGGAACTAAAGTTGCCCCCGAAGTGCGGAAAGAAATCGCTCGCCGTAATTCCTGAGAGAATTTACCAGATACCAGGCACGAGACGGTAACGTGTTCTCCGGGCAAATTCTTCGTATCCGGGTAGTTCATCCAAAAGGGTTCGGTCTTCCAGCGCTGTCCGCAGAATAGATCCCATGATCGCCAGGATAGTGGGGATGATTATCCAATAAGAACTGAAAAAAACCGGGGCTGCCAGCCAGCTGATTAGTCCCCCTGCATATCCTGGATGGCGCACAAATTGATAGGGTCCAGTATTAACAACCTGATGTCCGCGATCGGTTTGAATGCGGACATGAGAGGAAAAAAACTGGTTGGTGATCATGGCCCAGGTGCCAATTGAACTGCCCAGGATAATCACAAACAGAGCGATGACTTGAATGGGATCAGGCAGATCTGGAGACCATCCAAAACGTTTATCCAGCCCAGCCACGACCCAGGAGATCAACGGTAGATAAATAGCGGTGATCGGCATCAAAATCTTATCCCATGGTTTAACATTCTCTTTTTTTCCTGCCTGAATACGCTCCTGAGCTAATTCAGGGTTTTTCAGGATTAGAACTGCTCGACTGGATAACAGAACAATAATAGTCATGGCAGCATAGGCCCAGGCTTCCCACCAATTCAGGCTTCCACCGGCCAGGAATAATATTCCCAACATAAACAGGGTGGTGAAAATAAAACGGAGAATTATTTTCCAGGGGATTTTTGGAGTAGTGCTGGTTGGGGATTGAGAGTACTCTTTGTGATCCATGGTTTACTCCAGGATGATACAGGAAATTGATTTAGTATTTCTACTATAAGGATAACAAGTAATTGGAATTAGGCTATAAGAC
>RCNB010002322.1_pt1 | contig 11737 bp, 16 predicted proteins | sample 2041321 | NCBI WGS metagenome assembly RCNB01 (sample SAMN09708232, study PRJNA481090) | Marine sediment metagenome, whole genome shotgun sequencing project.
CTGTTATTTGTCCCTCAATTTCTAACTGCTTTTTTTCTATAACTAAATCTTTTATTATTGTTCTGCATTGATTTCCTACGCGTTTAAGAATCATTTTTTCGCTTAAATGTACAAAACAAAAACCAACAAAGATAGCAGAATAAGTAAAAATTTCTTGATTATAATGAGATAGTTCTTGAAATATTTCCGGGAGCAGTTTTAAAAAAAAATACGCAATCGAAAATCCCGCAACTATGGAAACTTGCTTTTCTTTTGATTTAGCTCCTTTACATTCAAAACAGTAATTTTCGTGATAAAGTTCTGTTAGAAGAAAAAGAACACCAATAACTAGTCCTAAAACTAAGGCGATGACGATATTTACTTCTGACATCTTAAGATTTTAGGAACCAACGCCTAAATATAAGGTTGATTTTTATAAATCATTAAAATTTTTAATCCTAAAAGAAGATGTAATCTATGTTAAGAATAAGAAAATTATTTGATTAAATAAAGTATTTTTGTTGAAGCATTACATATTCGCGGTGATCGGTAAATTCCTCTTCAACCAGATTAGAAACAATATCGTACAACTGTCGAAAAAGTTCTTCAGGAAAAGCCTTATGCTCAAAAACTATGTCGCATACTAATTCTTCTGTCAATATTTGCGAATTAACCGCTTTGTTATACAATAAGAATTTCATCATGACAGCTTCTATTTTCGACTTAACAATATTCTTTATGATTTCTAAACTTAAATCTCGCCCGGGATCAATAAAATATGGGAAATTCATATCATCTAGAATTTTAATATATCCAAATCGAGAAACCATTTTGCTAACGCAATATTCTAAGGAGCTGATTTCTAAATTAAACTTTTTACAAAAAGTTTTTTTGCTTTCGTGAACAGGAAACGCAAAGGGATGCCTTGTTACTATATAATAGGCAGCAATGAAAAACTTATATAGATTATGCGGAATTTTACTATTAGCTCTCAAATATCTATACACTAACGAAACAGTATCTAAAACAAAATCTTTATCTACGTCAAATTGGGTTAAAAAATCTTCTCCATCTTTAATTAAATCGATTGTGATTCTATCTTTAGTGTTTATAACTTCAATTTCAGGGGAGTATAATTCTAACATTTATCACACGACACCTTAGCTCTTCATTATTTCAAAGAAATATCGAGATATCACTTTGATAATATATGAATATCATCCCCCCTTATAAATGTATGCATCACCGAAGATGCACTAAATGATCATAAAAACAGAAGATTTAAAAAGATGAAATTAATTGATCATTATAGAATTAAATTTTTGTCGATATTTTGATCATGTCATCAGAAGAAAATAAAACATCAACCCTTCCTAGAATAACCGTTAGTCTCGATCATTTTGATGAGACAGTTATTAATCTGATGGCGGAAAAAATGGGCAAATCTAAATCTGAAATTTTACGAAATATTCTAAATGAATGGATAATATCTAATCCAGATGTATTGAACTCCAAGTATGGAATCATATCGGTCGATGTAAGAAGAGAAATTCAACTTAGAAACAAAGAAAGGAAGATAGAAGACGATTTGGGACAAATAATCAATTTCTTTAAACGAGTAAAAAGTATAAACATTGATCGATTAGCAGAAAAACTTGTAATGAGTTCTAAAACATTAATGGATATTTTTGATGAATACGGAGATGATTTGGAGCAAAAAGGTTTTAATTTTGGAATTGAAGGAAATCTAATTGTTAAATATTAATACATAAAAAACTATGAAGAAAATAACACTCGTTAATTCATTTGGATTACTTCCCACTAAAATAGATATCTATTCAGGTGAAGAAACTCTAAGATTTAATAATCGACATCCTATTTTCAAAACATTAATGAAATTAGAGTTTGAAGAAGTTCTTCGTAGTTTTTCAAAGAGAGAACCCCAATAATTTTTTTAACCCCCTAAATCTAAACTTAGAAGAGGCATCTTCTAAATTATTTTAGATTTATGATATATGAATAATATTAACATTATTTAATCCTAATCTACAAATCTTTCGTAATTATCGTATATCGTAAAACACCAATTAAAATTTAAACGATCATAAATTAATGAAGAGAAATCAAAATGGCAATTGAGAAAGTTAGAGAAGCAGTTCGACATAGGTTAGAAGAAATATACGAAGTAGAGTCAGAATTTCAACTAATTCTCTCCAAAGTTGTTATTCCTTTTTCAGAATTCTTTAAAAGACCGAGTTCTTCTGAATTCAATTCAATAAATAACGAGCTCCCTTTTAGCAAATGGGATAAAAAATTTAAGAAAATATTGTTAAAGGAATTATAATAATTACGAACTGAGCGATTTCGCTTCTAGATTTAAACCCTTTTTTAGTAAATCTAAAAACTTAAAAATCCATTCTTTACATATTACTTAATATTGACTAATTATTTTTAGGTGAATTACTTGGCAGAAGAAGAAGAAGATGATGGGTTTGCATTAGACCCAGAGCAATTAGATGTATTCTACGAAGTCCTTTTTAAGAGAATCATGGATGTAATGGATAATCCTGATGTTAATGTTAATCCTTTCGAGGATATGGTAAAGATCTTAAGCCGTTTAAGCGAGATATTTAGTTTCAAAAGTATGATAACAATTATTCCTGAATTAATAGGTTACGCGATGAAGTACGGTATGATGGTGGAAAAAAGCTACGATGAAGAGGTTGCAAGTTTAGACGAAGACGAACAAGGTTTCGGTCCCGAAGAGGAAAAAGAAAAGAAGAGGTCCGTAATTAAGAAGGATGTAGACAAACTTAGAATGTTTTTATGATTAAAATTTATTTTTTTTACTTTTTAACTTGATATTAATATTATTTTCAATTGATTCTAAATTAGCAAGCCTTAGTTTGAAGATATAATTTTTGTGTGATACTTTTGAACATGATAGGCTTTCTTCTGTTTCCTCTTTTCTTCTCGCGTTAAGTGTTTTGGACCATAGACAAATAGTAGAACAATAAAAATAATTCCTAACATTATTCTGTAGTATATAGGTCCCATTATGGTATAATTGATTGGAATAATCCAATACGATACATTAAATGATGTGTGTAATATCATGGCAACTAGTACACTACCGTTAGTGTTATTGTATAGCCAAGAAAATAGAACTGAAACGAGCATTACAGATGTGAGAAAGCTATAAAAAGGTTCTTCGTATTGATAGGCGCCAGTTAAGAAAAAAAAGGGTAAATGCCAGAATCCCCATATTATTCCAACAATCAAACTTGACTTTAAAGCAGAATACTTCTTCTGAAGGCGATCTAGAACGAAACCTCTCCAACCAAATTCTTCTTGTAACGGTCCTCCGAGAAAGAACGTGGCGATCACCAGTGGAATATTATCTTCCCAGGCTACAAGGGTTACAATCTCTGAGGGTACTCTACCCTCTGTAACAATTGCTAGAAGTAACGAAAGAAAGCATAATCCCGGTATCAAAGCAATTGATAATATTAAATAACTCTTTTTACGGCATTTGAGCCCTCTTTTAAATAAGTCTAATACACCGTATGATTTTTCTTCAATATAAGTAACAATGAAGGCGCTGATCGTTGGAGCAAATGTTCCTAACGCGATACTCAAGGCAAAAACATTATTAAATTGAGTTCCACCCAGTGCCAGCAAAAACATAGGAAACCAAGCGGACCAAGAAATGGCGAATGTAAGGACAAAAAAAAGTTGAAAATTCTTTTTGTCGTACTCTCGATAATATTCTATATTTCAACACATCACGATTCTAATTACTAGAAATATCTCTATGTAAACAAATAAATATTACACCAACAAACTTATATAATAAATTCATAAATAACGCAGACTTTAAAATTCCTAAAAGAATATTAAAACTTAGTAAAATTTTAAAAGACATTTAATTATTAATAATCTAAGAAATCAGTGATAAATACTATGAATGAATTAAAAAACGAAGGTATTCCTTTTTACATAGTGGATGTATTTGCAGAAGAAAAATATTCTGGCAACCAACTCGCCGTTGTAATTAGTAGAAATAAGCTTAACGGCGAAGAGATGCAGCGTATAGCAAAAGAAATGAATTATTCTGAAACTACTTTTATTACTTCTGTTGAGAATTACGACGTGAGAATCTTTACTCCTGAAGTTGAGCTACCCTTTGCAGGACATCCTACAATTGGAACAGCTTACATATTACAGCAAGAATTCATGAAAGAAAAAGCTAAAACAATGTCTTTAAACTTAAAAATTGGCAATATTGCAATTTTATTTAAATATAAAGGCGAAATACTTTCAGAAACGTGGATGGAACATAAAGAACCAACATTTAGCGGGTTTTTTGCTCCTGAAATGTTGGCCGATGTATTATCTATAGACGAAAACGATATTGATAACAGATTTAAAATTCAAGAAGTTTCCACGGGTATTCCTGCTCTCATTGTACCTTTAAAATCTTTAGATGCTATAAAAAAAGTCCGTATTAATCATGAAAAACTTGCAAAGTTGATTCAAAATATACAAGCTAAAACCATATTAGTCTTTTGTCCTGAAACTTACAATAAAAAAAATGATTTAAATGTGCGATATTTTGCCGATTACTATGGAGTCCCAGAGGATCCAGCAACTGGTTCTGCAAATGGTTGTCTAGCGGCTTATTTAGTGAAGTATGGTTATTTTGGTAAAAATAGAATCGATATTCGAGTTGAACAAGGTTACGAAATCGGTAGGAAGTCACTGCTTCTCTTAAAAGCCGAAGAAAAAGCGGGAAAATACCATATCACAGTTGGTGGCAAAGTTATACTAATCGCTAAAGGAACATTGCTCTAACATAACAATTTTCGACGCCCGGCAAGTCAAATAACCAAGAAATTGAATAAATCTATTTCTTTAAATAATTTAGTTTAAATTTATTGTTAAATCGTCGTATTGATTTAACATTGGAAATAAAGATTTTAGATAATTGGAGAAAGGATCATCAAGCAATTCTCGAGAAAATCATTACATTCGCAGATTTACCTGATAATCGAAATATCCAGAAAAAAAAATTCTCACTCTTGACTGAACTATTCTTAAATCTTTGTACTAATAAGAACAGCAGAGGCAATTTTAAAAACTTTTCAGGGTTAATTTTAATCCTTCTCAACTTATATAAGAAAAATTATCCTGTTGATATCTACTCCAAACAAGAGAACAGAAATCCTAAAACTAAGAAAAGGAATTCAGAATTCAAACGCATTTTAAAGCAAGAACTGCGAAGTTTTAGCCCTCAACCCTAATTAACAATGCACCAACGGACCATCAAATCATTAATTTAGTTGAGTCTATTTGGTTATAATTTGATAGCACTATAATGAGATTATAATATGATTTCTAAAACATCTGGCAGGAAAATTCATAATAATTATAATATGCTTGAATTAGAGTTATCAAAAGCTATTATTTCGTTTAAAGAATTGCTTAGTTATATTGAAACAGAAGATATCTATTCGGGAAAAGAAGAAACACCTTTTCAAGAAAAACTTTTCGAATTTCGGCAGATAATGTTAAGTGAATTCATAGATTAAACATTTTAAAAATAAAAAAAGTAGAAAAATTTTATAAATCCTTTAATTTACGTTCTAATCTGCCATTTCCTGGTCGTAATAAAACCACGTAAACGCTACGAAGAAAAATATAAAGATAGCTGTTTGTAACCAGATAATAATTGGAACTGGAAACATAAATATTGCAAAAATATGAACACCTGTACCTATTGCGAGCCAAGTTATTTCCATTTGAACGATAATTTTAACGTGGTGCCATTTGGTTTCCCTCCACGCCAATAAAGAAGCTACTGCTAGTCCTAAAAATACTGCTCCCAATACGCGCCCAGTTACGGGGTCTAAATAAGGCCAACCGGTTATACTTACATATAATTCAACAACGGCTGTAAATATTAGACCAAAAATTACTGCTACAAAGAAGTGCACTAAAAATAGAATTTTTAATAGTTTTGAAATTTCTTCTTTCATAAGTTTTAATCCCTCATTATTATAATTTTGAATACAACTAATTTCAATTTACATTTTTTTTTAAGAATTTCGTTAATGTAAGCTATTTGTTTTTATTTATAAATCTTTCTCGATCAATAACTCGATTAAATTTTGGCAATAAACATAGTTACTTATATTTTTGAACGAAATCTGATAAAGGCAAAAAGTAATCTTGCTTAAACGAGAGGATATTGTTGTGCCCGGCTTCATCAATTAAAACTAATTTTTTCTCAACACTCTTAGGTAAATTTTGATATAACAATTGCGATTCAGAATAAGGAATAATCCAGTCTGTTGTCCCGTGAATTATTAAAGTTGGGATGTCAAATTTTTGAACTCTAGTATCGTTTGAGTATTTTTGTAAAGAATCTGGCGTTAAATGCGGGCTATGAACTCGAAACAAATTAGTCATCATATTATAGATGCTAGCGAACCCACTCTCAAATATAACACCCTTCAGCTCGGGAGGATTATGTGTCCCAATTTCTGCCGCACAGACGCTTCCAAGAGATCTGCCTTGAACAAAGAAAGAATCGAGATATTTCATTTCAGCCATCCATCGCCTAAAAGCGTCGTAAATAGGCATCGCATCAGATATCAAGCTCGTATAGTAAGGTTCGCCTGAGCTGAACCCATAACCTCGAAAATCAACAACAGCAAGGTTTACATTACATTCCAAAAATAATGGGGAAATATTTTTATAGTCTGAAGCAATTTCTCCGTTCCCGTGAAATAATAGAATTGTAGGATTTTTTTCCTCGTTTCCATAAAAAAAACCTCCTATTGAAATACTTTCAGAGATTTTAAACTTGAGAACTTTAATATTTGATTCCAAATTTTCAGGTATTTTCGTTTTTCGTGGATAAAAAACCACATTTGAAATCGTTGGATTGTCGAGTATTAGATTTTTTTCCATAATTAGATAATTATTCCAGTATCTTATTAAACTCTTTTTTCATCTTTTTACTTTTTTGATAAAATCACCTTTTAATTAATAACAAGACTTATTTAAGAGATTTATTATTAATAAATCATATTAGATTTCATGTAAGCGAAGTGAACAATAATTTTCTTTGAAAGATACGAAATTCTCTTTGATAAGTTAAGTCGAAGCTACTTAACTTCGTTAGGGGTCCTCCTCCCTATAATTACCGTAACAATTTCTGTATATTTATATTTTTTAGGTGACTCGTCATTTAGTATTTTTACGCATTATTTGAGTCATCTTGGAATCGGACCGAATGGATCTAATATTGTTTTTAATTTGGGAAGTATGATATCCGGCATCTTTATGGTGTTTTTTTTTCTAAACTTAAGTGTTTTTTTAATTAAAAAGGAAGTACCGAAAATTCTTGTTAATTTATCGTTTACTGCCGGTTTTATATCGTCTATAGGAATTTTTATGATAGGGGTATTTCCTGGTGATGGTTCGCAAGACTTACATACCATCGCAGCGACTTTTTTCTTTTTAGGCGGTTTAGCCTATTGTATACTTTATGGGGTTTCAGAGTTGAAGGCTAAAGGCATTTCTAAATTTCAAGCTCTATCAGGATTCTTGGTAGCTTTTTCTTTTATAATGTTCATCTTTTTTACATCTTTTAATTATTTCAAAATCGAGGTAGCGTTGGATCTTTCTCATTTTTCAGAGTGGATTCTTTTTGCACTCTTAACGCTTTGGATTATCGAACATCAAATTTCTATGATAAAGAACAAAAAATTAACGTAAAAAATCGTTTTTTAAATAATATCTTGAATTACAGTTAAGCCTTTCCTTGATTTGCGACGGCTTCAGTTGCTTTTTTAATAGCTTCTGGATCTCCTAAGTAATAGTGTTGTATGGGTTTTAGATCGTCGTCAAGTTCATATATTAATGGAACACCTGTTGGAATATCTAACTTTACTATTTCGTCTTCAGAAAGATTGTCCAGATACTTAACTAGAGCTCTTAAACTATTGCCGTGAGCAGAGATTATAACATTTTTCCCACTCCTAATCGTTGGAGCAATCGTATCGTGCCAATAAGGTAAAAATCGCTCTACAGTATCTTTCAAACATTCTGCTAATGGAATATCTTTTGATTCAAGATTACTGTATCTTTTATCATTACCGGGATATCTAGGATCTGACGTTTTAAGAGCTGGAGGAGGAGTATCGTAGCTTCTCCGCCAAATTAACACTTGTTCTTCTCCTATTTCGGCTGCTAACTTAGATTTATACTTTCCTTGAAGCGCACCATAATGCCTTTCGTTTAATCTCCAAGATCTAAATACGGGTATCCACATTAAATCCATTTTATCTAAGACTATCCATAAAGTTCTAATCCCTCTTTTAAGAAGCGAAGTATAGGCAATGTCAAACGAATAATCTTCTCCTTTGAGTAGAATACCTGCTTCCTCAGCTTCAATGACACCTTGAACGGAAAGATCTACGTCAGTCCAACCAGTAAACCTATTTTGTTTGTTCCATTCGCTTTCTCCATGACGTAATAAAACTAATTTTTTCATATTTATCACTATAGCTAATATAAATTTAGATTTTTAAATTAATTTCAATTATAATAATTAGCAATTTAAATTATATTTAGGTGTTATTCTTATTAAAGTCGATGAAAAGGGTATTTTAAAAGGCGCCAATCGAAAAGAAGAGATGTGGAAAAAAACTAAGCTTGGGGAACCGTTTAAGAAGGCTCTAGAGCGGTTTAGAAAAGATGTCATACCCCGTAGTGATTTTGACCCAACTTCTTTATTACAATTTGGTTTGTTCATGTCCATGGCTGTCATCAATATATTACAAGATGTCGAAAAAAAGTTAGGTATCACAGGTCAAAAAGTAGTCACCGATGCCTTAATCAAAACTGGATATTCCATGGGGAATCAAATTCTTGAGGACATACAAATACCTTCTGAAATTTCCGATATAGAACTAATGAGTTTTTTAGCAACAATCGTAAATACTCAAGCCTGGACTTCGATTGAGGATCCACGAATTGACAACGAAGAACAATGTTCTTTCGATATAGTTTGGTGTCCTCTACAAGATGTTTACAAATCTTTTGATTGTAGAGTTCAAAGATATTTAGTTCAAGGAATAATCAATGCCTTTAGAGATTCAGGCATATTACAGCACGATTATCAAGTCGAATTTAAAACAACCATACCAGCGGGCGCAGAAACTTGTTTGTTCCGTATAACAAAGAAGAATTCAGATGAGAAAGATAGATGGGAAGAATATTCAAAAGTTCTCGAAAAAAAAGCTATAGATAAATAACTTTCGACTAAAGAGTATATATCAAAATAGTTCGATAAATAATTGTCTAGACTTAAATATTTGAAAAGAGTATTAAGAATTATCTATCCACATTTTAACTTCAACATAAATCCTTTAGCCCTTAATGGAATTAAAAAAATGAGTCAAAAAAGATTTATAACATCATTTGCATGTCTTTGCTTAATTCTATTAGGAATTTTCCCTCTTTATGCACTTGGCAGCACAACTTTAGGAGAGTCTACATTCCCCGTTGAACAAGAAAGTGAAATAATCTGGGAAAGTGTAAACGCAACTGAATCGTGGTATATGGAAGTCGAATTTGTGCGATTCACCGCTACAGAACTTTTTAACGAGACTTACAACGAAAAGAACTATCTTTTTATGAATTACACATTAGAATTCTATCATCGATTCTCTTGGGTGCCGCGGTATACAAATTCTTTTTACATGGCTTATAATAAAACGTTAAACTATTTGAACTGGTCTTCAGAAGGATTTTTTAATGGCAATTTATTTGTATTTCCTACTCCAGTTAATTTAACACTCATAGGCGAAGCGGTGAAAAGAGAAGGGTTTCTAAATTATTCTATAATTGGCCAAAAAATCGTTTTAGACTATTATGGAAATAATACTAGAATTGAACTATCTATTAATTCTTCAGGGTTCTCAACAATTATTGAAAAAATTACCAACGGAACAACAATATACAGATGGGAATTGAACGAAGAAGAAATCATTATAAAAGTTCCTTTTGGGAGCAATTATTTAATAATTACAATTGCTACGATAATTCCTCTTGTTATCCTTACGAAAAAAAAGATAGTGAACTCGAGAAAGCAGTAATATTTAACGAAAATTTATGTATTGGGTTATTTTTTTATCAATTATAATTAGATTAAAAAAGCAAAAGATGAAAAAGTGTGAGTGAAGAATTTTTTTGGTGGAATGACGAACAGAGAGCAATTTATAAAGACGTGAGACAATTCGTAGAAGATAACTTAGAAGAGGCTGAAGAATACTTCTGGAATACAAAATTTCCTTGGCCACTCGTTAAAAAAGTAGCAAAGAAAGGATATTTTGGGGCAGGAGTTCCAAAAGAATACGGGGGTTTAGAATTAGGCGCTACTGGAAGTTGTATTGTGGCAGCACAACTCGGAAGACTTTACGCTGTAGGACACGTGTTTACTGTAAGCATGTTAGCTGGATTGGAACAAGTATTAAGGTTTGGAACAGACGAACAAAAAGATTCGTGGCTTCCTAAAATCGCAAGTGGTGAAGAATTAGGCGCTTTATGTATTACTGAACCGTTTGCTGGATCAGATGCTGCTAATGTTTTTACATCTGCCGTCAAAGATGGAGACGAGTGGATCTTAAATGGCAAAAAACGATTCATTACAGGAGCAGGCGTTTCTGATAGGTATTTTATTTACGCAAAAACCAGCAATAATAAGGATCTTCGAAAGCAATATGGACATATAACATCTTTCATGGTCGAAAAAGGCAGACCTGGATTTAGTTTAGAAAAAATTAATCCATTGATTGGATTCGATAATGTTCCTAACGGATACATTGATTTCGATCATGTTAGAATTCCGGATATTAATCGTATTGGTGCAGTCGGTAATGGTTGGAACGTCATGATGGCAGGCTTAAACTTCGAACGCTTAATTGGGGCGGCAGTCTTCAGTGGATTATTTGAAGACGTAATTAATTTGTTATTTCACTTTACTAAAAGGCGCGTTCAATTTAGAAAAACTACGAATCAATTCCCAGGAGTACAAGAAAAAATTGCTGAAATTATAACCAAAGCAAAGGTTTCAAGGTTATTCTCTTACCACTGTGCTAAATTAATAGACGATGGAGGAGAACCGATGGTAGAGGCATCGATAGCTAAAATGATTAATACAGAATACGCAAGAGACATTGGACTTAAAGCCATTCAAATTTTAGGAGGGGATGGACTTACAAAATTTTTACCGGCTGAAAGAATTTTACGTGAAGCCAAAATCGGAGAAATCGTAGCTGGCACGACCGAAGTGCAGAAGATGATTATTTACCGTTTCTGTGCTATGCTTCCTTCCTATAACAAACCTATGAGATTGAGATGGAACGATGAAGTTAATGCACCTATTATTTCAAAGAAAGAATCCCAATTCAAAGGAATGGACATATCAGAAGAAAACGTGTTAAAAGTCATCTCTCACGATTATAAAGTAAATCCAGGCTTGTATATGACTCCAGACGATGTACGTGAAGATATAGGCGGCGGTAGATCTGAGTTGCGGAAGATTTTTGAACAACTAGAACAACAAGGATTAATTGTTATTCATCGCGATCGCTCAGGAAAAACTGCCCTAGTTAAAGCTACTTACGAGGGATTACAAAAAGCATTTCCAAAAGAATACTATCAGTGGTTTCCAGCATGGTATGAA
>RCNB010003490.1_pt1 | contig 11731 bp, 7 predicted proteins | sample 2041321 | NCBI WGS metagenome assembly RCNB01 (sample SAMN09708232, study PRJNA481090) | Marine sediment metagenome, whole genome shotgun sequencing project.
ATACTGAGCATTTTGGTGTTCCCACAGCCCCTATGATAGACGAATTGTTAAATGCCTATGGCTATATGAATATGCAAATGGGGCAGCCTGAGAAAGCCTTCATGTTTTTTGAAATGAACATTGCACAGAATCCTAAAAGCGCAAATGCTTATGATTCGATGGCTGAGTATTATGAATCTCAAAGCGACAAAGAGAATGCTTTAAAAATGCTAAACAAAGCCTTTGAACTAAGTGGAGCAGACTATTATAAAAATAGAATAAAAGAAGTAGAAGCAAAGAATTAGATGGTTTTTTAAACTATGTAGCACAAAATGTTTCAGGTATTAAAGGACTGGCTATTAATGCAAAAATATTTTTCAGAATAATGAAAGACAACCGTCCATCTGCGCGAAACAATCAAGAAGATTAAAATTACTTAAAGAAATAGCAACTAAAATACAGCAACATTTATAATTAACCAGCCCGCCAGAACGATTCTGTCGGGTTGCTTGTTCTGTGCATATACGGAAAATTATACGGCTTTTCCTCAGGTTCATTTTTTTTTAAATGTTGTTCCAAAATAAACTATTTATAGTTGTTTTTCGCACGATAAAGTATTGGGAAGAGTATAAAGCTTGAATTCTTAATGAGCGCAATTTGTAATAAATTATAGCGTAAAATATAAAAAAGATGTTCCCGTAAGTTTATTAATTATTAGGACTGAAATATATTGGAATTTGAACAAATAATATTTATTTTTGCACCCTGAAAAAAATTAAAGGAATAGCTTAAGACTTTAAGCTATTCCTAGCTTTAATTAAAAAAAAATTATGAAAAAACTTAAATTTATTGCTTTAATAGCAGTCGTTGCCCTGGCAGCTTCTTGTTATAGCGACCCAGACCAAAACAGTCTGTCCTCAGATTTGGTAGTGGGTACGGATAGAGATTTGAACGTTGACTTTCAAATCTATAAGACGTATCACATCTCTAATACCATCACAAATATTACTGACGACAGAAATGATACTATTTTGGAAGGTCCAGAAGCCCTTATGATCGTCAACAAGATTAAAGAAAACATGAACCGTCTTGGTTATACTTTCGTTGAACGAAATGCAAACCCTGATTTGGCGGTGATACCAGCGATAATTCAGATTACAAACGTTGGCGGTGCATGTACCGGATGGTGGGGTGGATACCCTGGATACCCAGGCGGCGGATGGTGGGGATATCCTGGTTACGGGTATAATTATCCTTATTGTGGTTATTATTCATATAACACTGGTAGTCTTACCATAGATATGATTGACCTGATAAATACGAATACCACTACAAATTTAAATGCCGTTTGGACTTCAATCATGTTCGGAGTTTTGAGCAGTAGTGGAGATGCCAATGTGAACAAGGCGCTTAAGGGCATAGATCAAGCGTACAGTCAATCACCTTACTTACAACAAAACTAAACAACATGAAAAAGTACATATATACACTTGTTTTTGGCCTCATTTTTTGCACAACAGCCGTAGCGCAAGACGAATTAACACCAAGCCCGTATTTTGAAGACAATCAATTTTTGATAAGTTGGGATATTGCCTTTCCTACTGGCGATTATTTAAATGAAACTAGTTATAGTGGGTTTCGTTTTGAGTATAGAAAGTTTCTAGACAGAAATTGGGCCTGGGGTATTTCAACTGGTTGGAATTCGTACAGGCAAAAAAACGATCAGCAATTATATCAAACTCCCGATGGTGGTCAAGCAGTATTTACCGACATGATACGGACAGTTTTTGAACTTCCTATTACTGTTAATGGTTATTACTTTTTAGACAAACTTGGTAAGTTTAAGCCATATGCTGGCTTAGGCCTAGGTACGATGTATTCGCAACAAGAAGCGTTCTTTAATATTTATGTAATCGAAGAAACAAATTGGGGGTTTTTAGTGAGACCTGAATTAGGGTTTCAGTATGAATTAGATTACAGCATGGGTTTACAGGCTTATTTTGCCTACAGTTATGCTACCAATAAAAACGATGGCTTGGGCATTGATAACCTGCAACATGTATCGTTTGGAGTAGGGGCTTATTGGTCTTACTAAGCACCAATAACAGTACCATAGGCGGTAATGCCTTTTAAGATTTCGAAAACACCCAGGTATTTCCTTGGGTGTTTTTTGTTATAACCATGTCCTTTAGCTTCGAATTTGTTACTGAATTTTTGCTATCTCGAAGTTCGTTATGCCTTTTGAAAATAAAACGAGGCGGTACAATCTAAAAACAAAAAAACCTAATTAACTTATAATAAGTTAATTAGGTTTTTATCTTGTTGGCCCACTAGGGCTCGAACCTAGACTCTTCTATACCAAAAACAGACGTGTTGCCAGTTACACCATGGGCCAGTACCAAAATTTTCTTCGCCCTCCTAAGCCGAAACGTTGCCGTCGTATTAGGAGGCGCAAATTTAATACAAACTTTGTTTTGCGCAAACAATTTCTAGTAAAAAATTGGATTATAGAAATTTTAAGAATAAAATAACAGCCTTCTTCACGCGTTAGCATTATTTAATAGACGAACTGTTTTATATTATTAGTAAATTCGCCTCAATTAAAATCACAAGTATTTATGGGTTCTTTCAACTTTAAAAAGTGGAATAACATTTTAGGATGGGGCGTTTTTACAATAGCCTTAATTACCTACTGGCTAACCGTCGAACCAACTGCTAGCTTTTGGGACGCTGGAGAGTATATCACTACAGCAAGTAACCTCGAAGTAGGTCATCCCCCAGGAGCACCTCTGTATCAGATTTTAGGGGCGTTTTTCTCCATTTTTGCTATGGGAGCTACCAAAATAGCGCTGACAATTAATTTGATGTCGGTTTTCGCAAGTGCCTTCACCATACTTTTTATGTTTTGGTCACTTACTATATTACTTTCTAATATTGTTTCAAAACACAAAGAATTAGATTCCAATAACCAAATCGCTATTCTAGGTAGTGCAGTCATTGGATCCCTATCATTCGCCTTTACCGATAGTTTTTGGTTTAACGCTGTTGAAGCCGAAGTGTACGCAATGGCCACCACGATTATGTCGGCGCTGTTTTACGTGGCACTTCGTTGGGAAAGAGATATGAATACTCCTCGCGGCGACAGATGGGTGATTTTAATTGCATTTATCATCGGGCTCTCATTTGGGGTGCATTTCTTAGGCTTACTTACCATTCCAGCAATAGGATTCCTTTACTTTTTTAAGAATTACAAGACTGTAACCGTTAAAAATTTCCTCATCGCAAATGTAGTAATGGTCGCCATTCTACTCTTCATATTTAAGTTATTGTTGCCAATGACAATGAAGTTTTTTAGTGGCTCCGAATTATTTTTCGTTAACAGTGTGGGAATGCCGTTTAATTCAGGTACCATCATAGCGGCTTTACTATTTTTGGGAGCCTCCTACTATCTTCTAAAATATACCCGAAAGAAACATTATACCCAACTTAATACTTTAGTTCTTTGTATCCTTTTTATATTAATAGGTTTCTCAAGTTGGATAATGCTACCAATACGGGCAAATGCCGGGACAGTAATTAATGAGAACAATCCGAATAACGCCCGTGAACTTTTAGCGTATTACAATCGGGAGCAGTATCCGGAGACACACCTTTTCTACGGCCCGATGTTTTCCGAAGGCTATGCTGGTCTGGACCTCGACACCCCTTATCAAGACGATAAACCAAAATACGAAAAGGACGAGAAAGCAGGTAAATATGTCATTGTAAACGATTACAAAAATGCAGTTCAGAATTTCGATAATAACCATAAGGCGCTTCTGCCCAGAATGTGGAGTACTGAAAATGCAACCAATTATTTAGAATTTACCGATGGCCTGAAATTTAGTATTAAGAGCGATTATCTTAGCGAGCCCCGTCTCATAGAAGAGGTTAATAAATTCAAACAAGCCTATAGCAAAGGTTTGGTGGATAGTAAAGATTACCATGCCTTTATGACGGATTTCGGACCATTCATGGATATTGAAAGGCCTGGGTTTTTACAGAACATGAAATTTATGTTCGAGTTTCAGTTTGGGTACATGTATTGGCGCTATTTTATGTGGAACTTTAGTGGAAGACAAGATGACGTTCAAGGAGAATATACCAATCAGCATGGGAATTGGCTCAGCGGTATAAAATTTATTGACGAATTAAGAATTGGATCTCAGGAAAATTTACCTTCGGATCTTAAAAACAATAGAGCCCGAAACACCTATTATTTCCTTCCGCTCATTCTCGGTATCATCGGACTCGTATTCCATTATAAAAATGACAGGAAAAACTTCTGGGTGCTCCTGGTGTACTTCCTCTTTATGGGACTGGCTCTTAAGGTTTACCTCAACGAAAGGCCGTTTGAACCAAGGGAACGAGACTATGCGCTAGTGGGTTCTTTCTATGTATTTTCAATTTGGATAGGCTTTGGTGTTTATGCCCTCTATGAATTATTAAAAGAATACGTTAAACCTAAAATCGCTATCCCGATCGTATTAACGGCAACAGCTCTTGCAGTGCCAACTTTACTTATTTCACAAAACTGGGATGACCACGATCGTTCGAATAGATATACTGCGCAATCTATGGCGAAGATGTATCTAGATTCCTGCGATGAAAACGCAATGCTCTTTACCATTGGAGATAATGATACTTTTGCCTTGTGGTACGCACAGGGAATTGAAGGATACAGGCAGGACGTGCGTGTAATTAACACAAGCCTTTTTGCTACCGATTGGTATATTGATGACATGAAAAAGAAGGCTTATAGCAGCGACCCTATTCCGTCGCAACTTACCCATGATAAGTATAAGTTTGGCACACGAGACTATATTGTCTTTCAGGAAACGAAACAAGATACTATCGATATTAAAACCTGGATGAAATGGGTGGCAGACGATAGTCCCGTTACGAAACTCGAAATGAACAGCGGCGTTTTCGCAAATACGTTTCCTTCAAAAATTATTCGTATTCCTGTTGATAAAGAGGCTGTTTTAAGAAATGGGATTGTTCCTCAAGAAGATGCTGACCAAATAGTACCTTATATCGACATTACATTGAAGGGGGACTTCATCTATAAAAATCGATTGTTAATGCTCGACATTATTGCCAATAATAATTGGGAACGTCCTATTTATTTCAGTGGTGGCAGTTATGGAGACGACGACTATTTATGGATGAAAGATTACCTTCAACTGGAAGGAGTGGTTTATAAATTAGTTCCGATTCGCACCAAGGTAAATCCAAGAAATCCATTCGACATGGGACGTATCGATAGCGACAAAATGTTCGATATTGTTATGGCCTGGAAATGGGGTAATAGCGGAAGTCAAGATATTTATCACGATACTGAAACACGTAGAAATGGTATTACCTACAGAAGTAATATCGCCCGTCTGGCCGAAGCACTTATCAATGAGGGTAAACTAGATAAAGCTGAAAAAGTACTTGACCTAGCTATGGAAAAAATGCCTGTGGACTTGTTTGAATACTATTCCTTGTTGGAGCCATTTGTTGCGGGTTATTACGAAGTAAACAAGCCCGAAAAAGCGCGTGAAGTTTATTATTCTACTTCTAAAAAGTATCAAGAAAAGCTTCTTTATTACAGTGGTATGAAGGTGAAGACTCAATACGGAATCGCAGATGAAATTATTAGCGACATGGAGCGTTATCGAGGTTTAATTGATGTTTTAATCGCAAAAGATTCCGAAGAAATAGCACGTGCGGAAGCAGATAAATTCAATGATTACCTTAGACTTTTTCGTCATTTTTATTCTGAAGATGAAGGGATGGACTTGGATAAAGAACTTCAGCAAGATTCAACGATGACGATTCCTTTAGACTCTTCCACGCTCATTGATGCAGCAGACCTTCCGGCGAATTAATATGGAATTGATCAATTTAATTTTTAATGATAAATTGGTATAAGACACCCAGACTTGTACAACGGATGTTTCCTAAGCGAGTCTGGACATTTCCGAAAAAATCCAATGCTGTTTTCCTAACCTTTGACGACGGACCCATTCCTAATATCACACCATGGGTGATACAGGAGCTGAAAAAGCACGATGCAAAAGCAACCTTTTTTTGCATCGGAGAAAATATTAAGAAACATCCTGAAATTTTCAGAAGTCTTATTTCTGAAGGACATTCCATTGGAAACCATACCTATAACCATTTAAACGGATGGAAAACGAACGTTTCAGAATATGTAAACAATGTTATTCTATCTGAAGCTGAAGCAACCAAATGGAAAGAAGAATCAAAAATCAAAGACACGTCCTCCACAGCGACAGCGAAGGAGGATAAAAAACATGTCCTCCATAGCTTCAGCGAAGGAGGATCAACAATCAAAAATCAACAATCAACAATCAAAAATCGTCAATCTTTATTTAGGCCTCCATATGGCAAAATCACTAACAAACAATCGAAAATCCTTCAGGAAAGAGGTTATAAAGTCATTATGTGGGATATACTAAGCGCAGACTATAATACTTCTATTTCCGAAGAAAAATGCCTTCAGAATGTATTAAAGAGCATCGCACCTGGCAGTATTGTAGTTCTTCATGACAGTCTCAAAGCAGAAAGAAATCTACGCTATGTATTACCTAAAGTGTTGGACTTAATTAGTAAACAAGGATGGAAGTGTGAGAAAATATGAAATTGTCCGTCGAGAAAGGTGAAGTGAAAATTATCCCCTTGAGGGGACTTTAGGGGTGTTCATGAATAAAATGCCAAAAAAATCAATGTGATTGTCCCCGTGAAACGACCTTAGGGGTGTTTTCTGGGTGAAGGATGTAGTGAAAATAAAATTTTGTGACTTTGCCAGAATCCTAGCGTATGCAGTTGTCCACTTTAGGAGTGTTTACGGAATTCGTTCCAGAAATAATTCTAAACATATTCCTTCACTAGACCAATAAGCGTATTGGCATCTTGCTCGCCACTTTGTCGCCATTTCATTTCGCCATTTTTATAGATCATTAGGGTAGGTAAGCCCTTTACACGAAGTGCTTCGGCCAATGCCTCATTTTTTTCTACATCAATTTTAATCACTCGTGCCTTGTCTCCTAGGGCAGCAGCAACATCACGTAAAACAGGATGCATCCCTTTACAGGCATCATCCCAATCGGCATAAAAATCTAATAAAACCGGAACTCTGGTTTCAATTAATTCTCCAAATTTTGACATCTATCTAAAGTATTACTTGAATATTGATATGCAAATATAGCATTTCCGACGTAATAACAATCGCTATGCTGTTTTCGGCTTTACTTTTAATTGAATAACCGTGATTTCAGGCCAAATACCGACACGTCCAGGATAACCCAAATATCCAAAACCTCGATTGACATTTATAAATCTTCCAAATTCCTCATAAATACCAGCCCAATGTTCATATTGGTATTTAACCGGACTCCATTTTATCCATCCTGGGATTTCGATCCCGAACTGCATTCCGTGCGTATGACCACTCAAAGTAAGCTGAAAATTACGATCGTCATCTTTTACTTGTGCTTTCCAGTGCGACGGATCATGGCTCATTAATACTTTAAAATCTTCATTTGAAACTCCGTTGCAAGCAGCATCAAGATCCCCCGCTTTTTTAAATCCGTTTTCACCCCAATTCTCAACACCTACAATTGCCAATCGCTCGTTATTCCGTTCTATAAAATGATGCTCATTTAGCAACAAGTTCCACCCCATCTCCCCTTGAAGGTTTTTTAACGAGTTAAGATTGGTTTCCTTTGCTTCATCGCTCTCCCATTTTACATAATCACCATAATCGTGATTCCCTAAAACTGAAAACACTCCTTCTTTCGCCTTGATAGTGGAAAATACCGACTTCCATTGATCCATTTCCTCAACAACATTGTTCACTAAATCTCCTGTAAATAAAACCACATCACTTTTCTGTTCGTTTACCAAATCGACCGCGTATTTAACTTTTTCAGCATTGGTAAAACTTCCACTGTGAATATCACTTATCTGAGTTATCGTAAACCCATCAAAGGCTTCAGGAAGATCATCAAATTCTAATGCATATTTAAGAACCTTATAATTGTATTTTCCTTGAACCATTCCGTAGAGTAAAGACACAAACGGTATTGCCGCTATACCCAGTGCTATGGTACTTATAAACTTTCTTCGTGATGGGATATAACCATCCGCACCACTTTCTACAATTCCCAACTTAGAGAAGAGACCTGCACTTACTCTAAAAACATCTTCCCCAAACATAAAAATGATAAGAAGCAATTTTGGCGCAAACAGCGTTAAAAAGAATCCGAAAATATACATCTTCCCTCCCATCATTAAACGGGGCGAGCCACTAAAACTAAGTTGATAAATTAGCACTCCCAACACAATTACTGAGGCCAAAACATAGCCTATGGCCACCCAGGGGTTTCGGGTTAGCGTTTTAATTGCTTGATAGGCATAAATATCGATTAAAACATAAATCGAAATAAAAATTAACCAACGTAAGATCATCTGTTATATAAGTTGTGTCTAAAGGTACTTTGTTTTAAAATGTAGCGCAGTACATTCACTTTTCTTTAACTGTTTTTAGTATCTTTTCCTCACAGAATCTTACAATGAAAAAAATCCACTTCTTTTTTGTGCTAATGAGTATCATTAGTTGTTCTAACCAAGAAAAAGTTACACCCGCTGAAAAAGACAAACCCTTAACTTCTTATGTAAACACATTCATTGGTACGGGAGGTCATGGACATACCTATCCCGGAGCTACAATGCCGTTTGGAATGATGCAATTAAGTCCGGACACACGATTGGATGGATGGGATGGCTGTAGTGGGTATCACTATAGTGACAGTTATATTTATGGATTCTCTCATACACACCTTAGTGGTACTGGTGTTAGTGATTACGGGGATATTCTACTGATGCCAACAGATTCGCTGTCTTTTAACAATGGTGCAAATGGTAAAAAAGGATATCGGGCACACTTTTCTCACGAAACGGAAGTTGCCTCCCCTGGCTATTATAAAGTTCATTTAGATTCAACAGATATTGAGGTGGAGCTAACGGTAACGGCTCGCGCGGGGATGCATAAATACACCTACCCTTCTTCGGAAAATCAAAAACTCATATTAGATTTGGAACATCGGGATCAGTTTTTAGATATGAAGGTTGTAGAAGTTTCCAAATACGAAGTAAAAGGTTATCGATTTTCTAAGGCTTGGGCCGAAGACCAGCGGTTATATTTCCATATTAAGTTTTCTCACGCTATTGATATTCCGACTCATTTTCATAGAGATCCAGATCGTCGAACTCGTATGGCGGGATATCAATTTATTAATCCGCTCAATGAACCTGTATATGTTTCCATTGGAATATCGGCCGTAGATGAGGAAGGCGCCCGTAAAAACCTAGAAGCTGAGATTGGTAAAAAAAGCTTTGAGCAACTTAAAACCGAAGCCGATGCTGTTTGGGAAAAACAACTAGAAAAAGTAGTCATCGAAAGTCCGAATGAAGATTATAAGACAATTTTCTATTCGTCGTTATACCATACAATGATTGCACCTAATCTTTATCAAGATGTGGACGGGCGTTACCGCGGAATGGATCTAGAAATTCATCAAACTACCGATTTCGATTATTATACAGTCTTTTCGCTTTGGGATACTTATCGGGCGGCTCACCCGCTTTACACTATTATCGAGCAAGAGCGAACCAACGATTTTATAAACACCTTTTTAGCAAAATATGATGAAGGAGGTATCATGCCAATCTGGGATCTTTCAGCGAATTATACCGGCTGCATGATCGGCTATCACGCAGTACCCGTCATCGCAGATGCCTATTTAAAAGGGATCCGATCTTATGATACTGAAAAAGCTTTTACAGCAATGAAACATAGTGCTTTTCAGGATAAATTAGGATTGAAATCATATAAAGAGCTAGGGTACATACCTGTTGAGGAGGAAAGTGAATCTGTATCCAAGACACTTGAATATGCTTATGACGACTGGACGATCGCTCAAATGGCAAAATCCATGGATAAAGAAGAAGACTTTAAGCTTTTTACTGAAAGAGCCCAAAACTATAAAAATGTCATGGATCCAGAAACGAACTTTGCTCGTGGACGTTTCCGCAATACGTGGTTTGCGCCATTCGATCCTTATGAAGTTAATTTTAATTACACGGAAGCCAACGCTTGGCAGTATAGTTTATACGTACCTCAGGATATTAGTGGTTTAATGAAACTCATGGGTGGAAAAGAGGTTTTCGAAAAACAATTAGACACCTTATTCGTGGCAAAAGCAGAGACTTCAGGGAGAGATCAAGCAGATATAACTGGACTAATTGGACAATATGCCCACGGGAATGAACCCAGCCATCATATGGCTTATTTGTATAATTTCGTCAATAAGCCTTCCAAAACTCAGGAGAAGGTGCATCAAATACTAACCACCTTGTACCAAAACGCTCCAGATGGAATTTCAGGGAATGAAGATTGCGGACAAATGAGCGCTTGGTATGTATTGAGCTCCCTTGGTTTTTATTCAGTTACTCCAAGTAGCAATCAATATATAATTGGAACTCCATTATTCCCAAAAGCGACTATTAATTTGGAAAGTGGTAAATCGTTTACAGTAATCGCTGAGAATATTTCTGAAACTAATAAGTACATCGCTTCAGCTACGTTAAATGGTATAGACCTCAACAAAAGTTATCTAAATCACACAGATATTGTAAATGGTGGAAACTTAGTTTTTAAAATGACTAATTCTCCTTCAGATTGGGGAACAGAAGATGAATATATCCCTTCGACCGAAATCACACAGCACCTAATTACTCCAGCACCTTTTATTTCTGAAGGTGAAGTGGCTTTTAAAAATGAAACCAAGGTGGTTTTGAATGTTGCATCAGAGTCAACACAAATTTTTTACAGTCTGGATGCTTCAGAATATACTAAATTCACTGAACCATTTTTAATTTCCGAAGATGCTACTCTCAAAACATATGCTGAAAAAGATGGGATTAAGAGTGCTCAACTTACGACTCAATTTTACAAAATAGATCCAAACCTCAGCATAAAACTTGAAACCGAATATGCCAATCAATACAATGCCGGAGGCCAGAATGCATTAATCGACGGAATTCGTGGCACTCGAGATTTTAGAACTGGTGCCTGGCAGGGATATCAGAATAAAGACGTGATAGCTATTGTAGATTTAGGAAGTATAAAACCGATAGAAACTATAACCGTTAACTTTTTACAAGATCAAGGAAGTTGGATTTTTTATCCTACGAAAGTGGAATGCTTTGTTGCACCCGGGAAGACATTTTATAAAAGTTTACCTACTCAAAAAATAGATGCAGAAGTCCGCTCTGAAGAAGCCGCGCTGAAAAGTATTCAATTTGATATGAAAGGATATAGCTCCCGATATATAAAAATTGTTGCTAAGAATTTAGGGGACCTTCCAGCCTGGCATCTAGGAGCTCCTTTTGATGGAAAAGCGTGGATATTTATAGATGAAATTGAGGTAAAATAACCCGCCTTCGCTGAAGCTACGGAGGACAAGTGGGTGATTGATGATGGGTGATGGGTGATGGGTGATGGGTGATGGGTGATGGGTGATGGGTGATGGGTGATTAAAAACAAGTTATTCACGATTAAACGATTAAACGATTAAACGAAATTTGTGTATTCGTCATAAAACAATGATATAATGAAAAGAAGAAAATTTATTCAAAA
>RCNB010002324.1_pt1 | contig 11729 bp, 8 predicted proteins | sample 2041321 | NCBI WGS metagenome assembly RCNB01 (sample SAMN09708232, study PRJNA481090) | Marine sediment metagenome, whole genome shotgun sequencing project.
AGCTGTATGCCCGGGTTTTCGCATCCTCGATGAGAAACGGCATGTTGCCGGCAATATCGATGACGCTATCTGACCCGACTGCCAACAAGGGATGAGCACACCAATAGCTCGGCAAGGCTTCATCGCCATCGTTGCGCAGGCAGTAGCTCAACTCCACGACAGCACACTTGTCAGGAATCCGTATTCGTCGCTCAAATCGAAAAGCTGCTGCCGTGCCCGTCGTGACCATGTCACAGATAAGGTCATTATTGGTGTCGACCAGTAACTTCTCGATGCTCCAATCACTTGCCAACAGAGCACCATGATCTGGAATCGCAGCAATGTGCTCGCTCATTGTGCGAATGCGTCCTGGTTTGACAGACAGCAGCACTTCATCCCAACCGCCGGAATCCTGTTGTTTGCCGAAATCATGGCCGCGCTCCGCGACGGCTATCGGGATATGCGGATTCTTCCATAGCCAGTTGCGGCCGCTGCGACGGTCAATCAGATCGAGAATCTTGCCGCCGGCCTGCGGCACGATTGCAAGATCAACGCGATCGTTTTGTAGGCGGACAGCATCCAGTCCACCTGGCGACAGCTCATGTTGGTAACGACTCGACATGGAAAATCTAGCTCATATCAGAAATTCTTCCTAGCATAGGGAACAGCGAAGGCCTTTGAAAATGGACATTTTAGGTGAAGTGATGGATATTCTTACGATGGTCAGCAGCACTCTCAAACTTCGTGAAGGCTTCGCCGGGCAGGACATGTTCGTCATACCGCGCCCGGTACTCGCCCGTGCTCGTCAGCATCCGCTGGTGCGCTCGATCTACCCGACCGACATGGGCTGGTTTCCAAATGCCGGCCATCATTTTCGGCAACGTCCGGACGGCGCGGGCCAGGACCATCTAATACTGTGCACCGACGGTCATGGCTATGTCGAAATTAATGGTCAACGCGCCCACCTGAAGAAAGACCATTTGTTAGTCATTCCAAGAAATACGCCGCACACTTACTGGGCAGCGGATGACGAACCTTGGTCAATATACTGGGTACATTTTCTGGGCGACGATGCCGACTATTATCTCGAACGGATTCCACGCGTTGGCCAGCCAGTAGCTATCGAACCCTCTGCCAAGGATGAGGCTGTGCGCTTGTTTCGCTACTGTCTCGACGCGCTGCACGACGGTTATGGTCTGCCAACCCTGATCTATGCGGCGCAATCAACGCAGCATATTCTGTCGTTATTGTTGTACCGAAATCAGTCGCTACCGATGGAGCAACGTCCCGGCCGACATCGACTAAGCATCGAGTCGGTTGTTGAATACATGCAGGAGAATCTGGATCAAAGCCTTCGACTTGACGACTTCGCTCGCAAAGCAGGCATGTCAGTCAGTCATTTCTCCGAACGATTCCGTCGTCAAACAGGCCAGTCGCCTATGGCCTACTTCATACATCTGCGCATGCGGCTTGCCTGCCGACTGCTCGATTTGAGCGGTAAACCCGTGAAAACGGTCGCTATGGAAATCGGCTATCGCGATCCTTACTATTTTTCCCGAATATTCAAAAAATCCATGGGTATCTCGCCGGATAAGTACCGCGACATCAAAAAGGGCTGAATCGGCGGATATTCCAATTTGGTATGCCAAACCATCCCTCAGATAGCTAAGAATGTTATATGTAAGGGCTATTCTAGTGTGGAGGGGTTTTCGCCGAAATCCGGCATATTGTCCATCATTCAGTAGCAACATCCATTGAGCGAATTGGAAACACATGCCAAGATCTCGAGTAATTGTAATTCGAACGTCATCCTGATCGGGGGATCACCAACAATGACACGCAAAAGCTTTTCACTAACGCCGCTTTCGGCCGCCGTCGTTTCTGCATTAAGTGCTGGCGGTACTGCAGTCGCTCAAGAGAGTGAGTCTGACTCACTCGCGATCGAAGAGATCATGGTTACTGCAACCAAGCGCGAATTAAGTCTGCAGGACATTCCGCATAGCATCGATGTGTTGTCTTCAGTCGATTTGCAGCGCATGGGAGCCAGGAACCTGGAGGCAACCCTGCGTGCGTTACCGAGTATTGGTTTGGTCTCGTTACAGCCTGGCCAGAATTCTTTGGTAATACGCGGCATCACCACCGAGCCGTTCGAGTACCGCAATGACGCACAGGTTGCGGTTTATCTCGATGAGCAACCGATGTCGTCAAACTCGCAGCAGGTTGGCTTTCGCAATATCGATATCGCACGCGTTGAACATCTGCCGGGCCCGCAAGGCACTTTGTTCGGCGCTAGCTCGCAAACCGGCACCATTCGCTATATCAGCAACAAGCCGAACACCGACGGTTTTTCAGGCCAGATCGAAGCATCGGGTGCGGCCACTGAGGGCGGAGACGGTAGTTATGATGTCAACGCCATCCTTAACATTCCCCTGATCGACGACAAGCTGGCCGCGCGGATTGTCGCGTACAGCTCGGAAGACGGTGGTTATGTCGATAACGTCTTTGGCACCAGCTTGAGCGGCAACTACGACAATGCCGACCTGGTTGAGAATAACCACAACGTTTACAGTGTTACCGGCGGCCGCCTACATCTTCTATGGAATATGACCGACAACTGGTCGGCTATGCTCAGCTATGTAGGAGAAAATACAGAGGGTCTTGGCGCCTGGGATGGAGATGCAGGGCTCGATGACTACGAAGTGACGCGATTTCAGGAAGAGTTTCGCATCGATGACTGGACCTCAACTTCTCTGACTTTGAGCGGCGACATAGGCTTTGCCGATTTGTCCCTGACTTACACCAAGTTCGATCGTGACATTGTGTATGAATACGACAACATGACGTACACACAATCCAGAGATCAGAATTACGGCTACTACTGTCTCTCCTACTACTATGGTACCTCCTGCCTTTACTACAGCAATTATTACGAAAGCCTGATATTCAACGAGCAGGAACAATCCCGCGATGCGACCGAGATTCGCCTCGTTTCGAATGGCGATTCGAAGTTGCAATGGACGGTCGGCGCTTATTACGAAGACTTCCTGAACGAATGGTATTACGGTGCCAAAATTCCGGGGCTGGAAAACACGACCATGTGGGCCTCGGCACAGGCCTATGCGCAGCGCTACGCAACCCCGACTTACTACAATGACTACGTCCCCAATCCAAATCAGGCTTATCCGTTGGCCGTGACCGACGTAAGTTATTCCAATACCTTTAGTCAGAGTACCAAGCAAACTGCTGTATTTGGTGAGCTGGGATACGACATCACGGATAAGCTAAACATCTTTGGTGGATTGCGATGGGCTGAGTTCGAACGCGATCAGTTTGAAGCCTACGATTTCCCGGGCGGCCTTCTGCCGACCGGTGATCGAATATCCGGAGACGGCAGTTTTAGAAGTGTCAGCACCGAGGACGACACGATCCACAAGTTGGGCATTCGTTATCAGATTGATGACAGTCGCATGATTTATGCGTTGAAGAGTCAGGGCTTCCGGGTTGGTGGTAGCAACAGTCCGCGCTCAGTTGGAACGGGTCGTGTTCCTCAGTTCTACACCGGTGATTTTCTCGATAACTACGAATTCGGAATCAAGAGCACCTGGATGGATGACCGCCTGACATTGAATGCCAGTGTCTTCTACATGGAATGGAAGGACTATTTGCAAGGCGCAGATTTCGGCGACGATGGTGAATGGTGGTTAGGCGGAACTGTAAATGCCGGCGGCGCTGATACGCTCGGCATCGAGGTGCAATTGCAAATGCAGGTCACTGAGCGATTGCGCTTGAGCGCGAATATTTTCAATGCAGACGCGAAATTCCAGGATGATTTTTGCAACAATTATGCAAATGGTATCAAGCAACCCTGTACCACCTTGCCAGACGGCAGCATTGATCCTGATGACCTTGATATCAGTTCGGGACAAGACTTGCCGAACTCACCTGACAACAAGTATTTTGTAAGCGCATATTACGAAATTCCCGACTTTATGGGCGGCAACCTATGGTTTTACGCCGATTATAGTTTCACCTCCTCAACCTGGAACGGCACTGCTGAAGCGCGCGACCGTGATACCCAAGGCCTTGCGCCGTCGCGAAACTACAGCAATGTCTCTCTTGGCATGCAATGGCCAAACGCGCTAAGCGTCGATCTCGTGGTCAATAACGTGACTAATGAGAAGGGATACAGTTACGTCTTTACGGGTGAAGGCGAGGACGCGGGTGACTTTGGCGATTCGCGCTATCAGCAACAAAGAGCGCAGGACCGTCCACGTACGGTATGGATGACACTTCGTAAAGGCTTCGGCAACAACTAGTTAAACTTTTATCCAGCACCGTTATTCGAAAAACCCACCGTGGCGAAAGCCACGGTGGCATTTTTCTTTTGGACCTGGAGAAACAGTCCGCGCAACACGTCGTCGACTGGAACAAACCCGATATCGACTGGCTCGGTGATGGCGGCGACCGTGGTCTACGCGGCATTGCCTTCGACCAAGACAGGATTTATATCGCAGCCAGCGACCAGTTACTCGCTTTCTCTCCCGAGTTTCGCCTTCTTGATAGCTGGAGCAGCCCCTACCTCAAATACGCGCACGGTATTTTTGTCTGGCAGCGAACACTTTATGTAAGTTCTGCCGGCTACGACAGCATTCTAGGGTTCGACCTGGATAAGCAACAATTTACCTGGGCCATGCATGTTCAGTCGCAACGCAGTCGTTTTAAGCCTGCGGCATTCGATCCGATCTCCGGTGAAGGTCCTCTGATGCTTAACAAGCTGCATCTCAATAATGTGCATTGTTCGGAGCACGGCATGTACATCACGGGTCTGCGCAGCAACGGCATGCTGCACTTCAACGGTAGTGACATAAACATGGCGGTGCAATTGCCTGCTGGATCACGAAATGCGAGACCGTTTCGTGATGGCGTCTTGTTTAACGACAGCGAAAGTGCGGTACTTCGCTATACCGGCCGCGGCGAAGGCGAAGAAGACCGAGCGATGACGCTACCCGAAAACGATAACGACAGTGAATCGCCGCGCTTTGCTCGCGGTCTGTGCGTGCTCTCGGACAGCATTGTCGCGGGTGGATCTTCACCATCGACTATTGCTATGTATGACCTTGCCGGGAACGAAATGTTGGGCTCTGTGCAGATAAGCGCGGATCGCAACAATGCCATACACAGTATCGCGGAATGGCCGTTAGACTAGAGTCCCGCGGTCTTCGATACCTCAGGTAGCTCGTCCACAATATAGCCTAGCTGATCCTGCCATAGCTCCAGGTGATCTTCGTAGCGCCGCCACTTACCCAGAGCCCCCGTATAGATAGGTTGCCGCACCTGCTCCGAACTCGCTGTCTTCACCGCGCGTTCTGTTTCGTGAAAACGCAGACAGCTTTCCTCAAACGGTAGACCGCAGTGTTCGAGAATGCGGCGTACCTGACCTTCCAGATCAGTAACCGTTACCTCGTAGTGCACATTAAGCACTTTTCCAGGCATCACCGCGTGCCAGTGCTTCATCATTGCATCATATTGCTGATAGTAATGCGCCAGATCGAGCATGTCGTAAGTAAAATTCTGACCTGCGCCGAAGAGTTGCTTGTAGCCGCCAAGACAGCTGTCAAACGGATGTCTTCGAGCGTTAATAATTTTCGCGTTGGGCATTATCAAGTGCGCCAAGCCCATCGACGGGAAGTTATTCGGTAACTTGTCTGTGAACAAAGGCTTGTCAGTGAGTCGATGACGCCGGCTGTCGTCAATATACTGTTTGCCGTAGCCGCGAAAATCTTTGTCGCGCAACTCACCCGCCGCTTCCGGATAATGCACACCATCAGTGCGGTATAGGCCGATTGATTCGGCTATACGCCCCAGGATCGGCAGCTCCGACGTACCTTCCACCTGGCTGTGACTTGCCAGGATCTGCTCGACTAACGTCGATCCGGAGCGCGGCAATCCGACGATAAAAATGACGTCGGGCGCGTCAAATCCAGCACCGGCTCGTTCCTGAATAAATGTTTCGTTGAAGACAGATTTGATGGCCGTGAAGCGCTTCTCCAACTCCAACGGCTCATGCTCCACCAGCATGCGCTGGCGCTGATTTCCGGTGTGATAGTAATGCCAGGCTTTCTCGTAATCCCTTTTGTCTTCCATCGCCTTGCCCAGGGCAAAGCGAAAATGAACATCCTCAACCTCGCTGAGCTCCGCACTCTCAACCTGCTTCAACATCGCCTCGATTTCTTCATCCGCAAATTTGAAGATCTTCAGGTTCGCCATGCTCCAATAGGCAGGGCCGAAACTCGGTTTGGATTTGATTGCTCTTCGATAGGCGCTCAGAGCGGCACCCTGATCACCGATCGTCTTTAGGTCCCACGCATAAGACGACAAGGTTTGCGGCGAGTTGTCGTTCAGTTCCAGTGCTTTTTCATAGGCAACAATTGCCTTCTCCGGGTACATAGCGCGACTGTTGGCGCTACCCAGTCCGACCCAGGCCTCTGCGTTTCTCGGCTCAAGTTCGGCTGCTTTGGCGAAGGCATCAATCGCCTCAACATACTTGTTCATTTGCATGAACAAGGCACCCATTGTGAGCCACGCACCGGTGTAGTCAGGCGCAATTTCTGTGGCGCGCCGGAGCAGCGCGTGAGCATCATCCATGCGCTTGCTGCCTTGCCAATAAGCGACCGCGAGATGCCGCAAGGCGTTCACGCTGTTTGGATTTTTTCTCAGAATATCACTGAAAATCTCGATCGCTTCTGCGGACTTACCCTCTCGCTGCAATTCAGAGCCTTTTACGATTGCGGCACGCTCCGGGTCCTGCGCCAGATAGTCCTTAAACGCTTCATCTGCCTCATCACCACGTCCTGCCGCGACCAATGCCCTACCCAGCTTCTTTTGCGCCAGTGGCAATGCGGGCTGTAACTGAATTGCTTTCTCGAACATCGGTATCGATTCTTCGAACTTCGACTGCATGGCGAGAGCGCTGCCAATGTCTTCGTAGAGCTGTGGAAAATTCGGATCGATGGTTAGTGCGAACCGCAGCTGCTGTTCAGCTTCGGTAGCTCGACTCTGTTTCATCAAAGATGTGCCCAGGAGTCGTAAATGATCCGCACAGCCTGGATGTTTGCTTAGATAATCACGGCAAACCTCTTCTGCTCGCAAAGGTCGATCGCGGCGTAAGAAGTCCAATGATTTCTCAATACTCGCATCTTTTTCAGCTAGGACCTGAGTCATGCAACAGATTCCGGAGGAATATAATCGAAAATAAACGAGATGCGATCTTCATTACCCAAATTCAGTACGCTGTGTTTCATCTGATTGTTGATCTCATAGGCATTTCCGACTTCAAACGCGTATGGCTTACCGGATATCGTGTAGCGAACACTCGGGCCAGTCGTAATCGGGACGTGAATTCGATGTCCAATCTTGAACGAATGCAGCGAATCACGATGCGCATTAATTCTCCCTTTGCTTTTCAGCTTGGCAGCCATCGCACGCAGTAATGTGCCGCCCGCCTGATAATGGGTTTCGATAATTTCGTCGATCACCGGCATCGCCACATCGGCCAACTTGTCCCAACCGGCCTCACGGTAGATTTCACCATCAGGCCAGCTCTCATCACAAAACAACATGACGATAGATTCGGTGTCTTTGTGCACCTCATAGATCTGTTGTCGCAATGCCTGCTCCGCCCACGCGGCAGGTTCTTGTGACAATATTCTGGCGCTCAGTTGTTGTGTATTCACTGGCCCCAGACAGCGCTGATCGTCGCCGAAATCCATGCTATATCCTTGGTTGCTTATGGCGTATATTTTACCTATATGTTCGCATCTCGCACCCTTTTATCCGCCTTCGTAGTTCTGTTGGCCTCATGTACGACAGGTAGCGGAGATTCGCTCTCAATCGGCGTCGACGATGGCGATATCCGTTACACAGGGCGCTGGAACTTCGATAGCCCGGCGGAGCCCTGGGTCGGCTGGCAAGGCAGCACGGTTAGCGTCGCCTTTCGAGGCTCTGGGATTTCAGCCACGATTGACTTCGGCGATGAAGGCGAGCTTTTACGCGTAATCGTCGATGGTGAACCTGAAGAGCCGGCCCGATTTGTTCCTGCGGGCCAACAAACTATTGTTCTGGCAAACAAACTCGATCCGGATACCCCGCACACAATTACTCTTATGAAAGAAGAGTACGCGACCTCCAATTTCATATTTCATGGCTTCGAGCTCACCGATGGCGAAGTCGTAGCGCTGCCGCCACGGCCCGAGAAGCGCATTGCATTTTTCGGCGACTCGAATATGGAAGGCTACTCTCTATATAACGAGAAGAACGACGGCAGTAATGGCACCTATTTCGCGTATCCGGCAACGGTCTCGCGGATGCTTGGCGCTGAAATGTATTTACAAGCAGTGGGTAGCGCTACGCTCGACGGCCCCACCGGCAATGACGTCGTCTCCTTCGTAAACTCGAAGGCATACGATCGCGAGGATCCGGACTATGACGACGGCTTCGAGCCGCATGTCATCGTCGTCAACGCCGGCGCGAATGACATTTCTCGCGTTGCACCGTCTGCCATGAAGGAAACCACCAAGCAGCACTATCGCAACGCAATCGCCGCGCTACGCGATGCGTATGGCGAGGAGCCGCATATTGTTCTATTCAATTCCTACGGCTGGGATCCGAATGAACCTTCGTCTTATAACTCGGAGATCGTTGACGAAATCGGCGGCAATCTCTCCAAGCTGAATTTCGCGTGGTGCTGGGAGCAATGGCACGGCGACATGGTGGATCACTCGGGCCAGGCCGGGCGGCTCGCAAACTATATCGCGTCGCTGGGCCTCGGCTTTGATTTGCAACGCGGCCTTGATGTCGTCGATGGATATGGTGACGGCCACGGTGTTGCGAATGGAAGTTTCGAAGGCGCAGCTCGCGACAGCTACGGCGGTTTTGGCTGGCGCTATTACACCGCTGGCGTTGAACGCGTCATGATCGACGACGCCGCCGATGGCGACTACGTCATTCGTCTCGAAAGCGATGAGCTGGTGCATCAATGCATTGACGCGACTGGCGGCCAGGTCGCCGCCCCAACCAGTAACGAACTACAGTTCCAACTTACTGCATCGATACGCAGTCTCGGAGATAGCGGTAAGGCCGTACTGGGTGCCGATCACAGCGCGCAAAATTTGTATAAGAGAGAAGATCTTGAACAGCAGGAGTTCGCCGTGGGGCCTGAGTGGCAGGATTACTCCACGACGCTAACCGCGCCCGACGGTACCTGGCAAAGCTACGTCATCCTCAAATCTGCTGAAGGCGCAGTCGAATTCGACAACGTTAGATTAACCGCACTTGGGAACTCTGTTCCTGTTCAGTAAAATTAACCTTTATAATCAATAGTATATAAGAACTCATCGCTGATTTAATGTAAGTCAACGAACACCCGCTTTGCGCGTTAAATAGACAGACAAACGCAATGTAGGGATCAACAATGAACATTAAGAAGTTTTGTGTAGTGCTGACGCTGGCTTCGACTGTCGCGCTCGGCAGTGCGATCGCGCAAGAGTCCGATGAAGAATCTGCAGCTGAAGCTGCTGCTCCAAAACAACAACGCCCGGATCGTGAGCAACAGCGTCAACGTCGCGAGAACATGACGGACGAACAGCGTGCTGCGGCGCGCAAACGCTGGGAAGGTATGTCTGATAAAGAACGTCAGGCCGCGAGAGACAAACGCGGCGCTCGCGGTAACGGGCAAGATGGTAAGGGCGGCAAAGGTGGCAAGGGTGGTAAAGGCGGCGGAAATGGCCAGCGCGGTGGCGAACGTCCGCCAAAATCGCAGAACGATATGGCTTGATCCACAACTACCGCTCTCATAACGGGCAAATACCAGCATCCATGTTGTACAATCGCGCCAGCACACGTCCGATCAACCCAACATAGAGAGACTAATTGTGAGTAATGCTGAGCAGCTGGAAATTGTTAAGACACGACCTGGATTCATCGCAGCCCTTGACCAAAGTGGCGGCAGCACACCGAAAGCATTGGGCCTTTACGGGGTGACAGAAGATGCGTGGTCGAATGACGAGGAAATGTTTGGCGTCGTGCATGCAATGCGAAGTCGCATAATGACCAGCCCGGCGTTCAACGGCGAACGAATTCTCGGTGCCATCCTGTTTGAGAATACGATGGATCGGCAAGTCGAAGGGCGGTCCACAGCTTCTTATCTTTGGGAAGTGAAAAACGTACTACCATTCCTGAAGATCGACAAGGGTTTGGCCGAACTGGAGAACGGCGCGCAGGTTATGAACCCGAATCCGGGCTTGCCTCAGTTGCTCGAGAAAGCGAAAGCAACCGGTATTTTCGGCACCAAGATGCGCTCTGTGATTAAGGAAGCGAATTCAGCCGGCGTCCATGCGGTCGTCAAGCAGCAGTTTGAAGTTGGCCGCCAAATCGTCGCCGCCGGACTTGTGCCAATCATCGAGCCCGAGGTCGACATCCATTGTCCTGACAAAGAAGCCGCTGAAGAAATGCTACACGTTGCGATCATCGATCAGCTCAACGCGCTGGACGCTGACGAAATGGTCATGCTCAAACTGACCTTGCCAGAGAAAGACGGTCTGTACGCAGACTGCGTATCGCATCCCAATGTTGCTCGCGTCGTCGCGCTTTCCGGCGGCTACTCACGTGAGGAAGCTAACGCTCGCCTTGGACGCCAAAAGGGTATGGTCGCGAGCTTCTCGCGCGCATTGGCCGAAGGACTGCAGGCACAGCAGAGTGACGATGATTTCAATGCGATGTTGGACGCCTCAATCCAGGCGATCTTCGACGCATCCAACACCTAGGCTCCGGGAAAGGAATCCAATGAGCACCGCGAAGATCATCTATACCAAGACTGATGAGGCCCCAGCCCTCGCCACGTATTCTTTTCTGCCTATTGTGGAGGCATTCACAGATGCCGCAGGTATTGAGGTCGAAACTCGGGACATTTCTCTGGCGAGCCGAATTCTTGCCAATTTTCCAGAGAATCTGAGTGAATCTCAACGCCATGACGATGCACTCGCCGAACTCGGCGGTCTGGCGAAGACGCCGGAAGCGAACATCATTAAGTTACCGAATATCAGTGCTTCGATTCCGCAATTGGCCGACGCTATCGCTGAGCTGCAAGGCCAGGGTTTCGATATCCCGGATTACCCGGAGGAGCCTAAGACTGACGACGAGACCGCTATTCGGAATCGTTATGCCGCAGTGCTCGGAAGTGCCGTAAATCCGGTATTGCGAGAGGGCAACTCTGATCGTCGCGTCGCGGCCGCTGTAAAAGCATTTGCCAAGGCCAACCCACATTCGATGGGAGCCTGGAGTTCGGACTCAAAATCGCATGTCGCGCATATGGAAGACGGCGATTTTTACTCAAGTGAGAAGTCTGTTGTCGTTAATCAGGCCGGCGATCTTCGCATCGAACATGTTGCTACTGACGGCACGGTATCGGTGCTGCGAGCCGCAGTTACGGTTCTCGAATACGAACTCATTGACGGCAGCGTAATGAGCTGCGCGGCGTTGCGGGAGTTTTTCGCCCGTGAAACGGATGCCGCCAAGTCGGAGGGCGTGTTGCTGTCGCTACACCTCAAAGCAACTATGATGAAAGTGTCAGATCCGATCATGTTCGGACACGCCGTCAAGGTTTACTATCAGGACGTCTTCGCAAAGCACGCGGATTTATTCGATTCGATCGGCGTTGATGCCAACAATGGTATCGGCGATGTCTACGCAAAAAT
>RCNB010002325.1_pt1 | contig 11729 bp, 9 predicted proteins | sample 2041321 | NCBI WGS metagenome assembly RCNB01 (sample SAMN09708232, study PRJNA481090) | Marine sediment metagenome, whole genome shotgun sequencing project.
ATGATTGAAGAGTCGCTAGGTCCCAGCGATGAGCAGGTCGCAGACTTCAAAGAGGCAGAAGGTAAAGGGCTAAGTGGTTCAGTCAATGGAGTTCAAATGAAGGTGGGTTCGGCTGGCTTTGTAGGTGCGGCACCTGCACACAGGGTACGCTCTGCTAGTTGGGTAAGCGCAGATGGCAAAGTACTAGGACACTATGAGATGTCCAGGGACTTGCGGGAAGGAGTGGATAAGCTCATCCATGAACTTCGCGGACAGTTCAATCTCGTGCTTCTCAGCGGGGATAATGACGCTGAGATAGAAGGCTTACTTCCTTTCTTCTTGAAGAAGGAATTGCACTTTCAACAAAGCCCAAAAGACAAACTGAATTTCATCCAAGCGATGCAATCAGAAGGTAGTAAAGTGATGATGATAGGGGATGGGCTTAATGATGCTGGTGCCTTGCAGCAGGCTGATGTGGGTATTGCTTTAGCGGATGATGTGAGCCAATTCACTCCTGCTTGCGATGCAATTCTCCAAGGTAAATCGCTTCGTCAATTACCTCAGCTCATTGCTTTTTCCAAGCATGGCCTAAGCGCTGTGAAATGGAGTGTGGCATTCTCGCTTCTCTACAATGTGATAGGGGTGAGCTTTGCTGTTCAGGGTCTCCTTACTCCGCTTGTTGCAGCGATCCTAATGCCCTTGAGTTCAGTGACCGTAGTTGGTTTCGCAACACTGCTGACTGGATGGGGAGCTAATAGGATTTTCAATAAGGCTAACAAAATCGAGATTAGAACCAAGTCAACAAAGAACGAGCTGGAAGCACGGGAACTGAACTTTGATTTGGAGAGTGCGAGCAGTCAATACATATAGAATGATAATAGGACGGATTGAAATGGATAAAGAAAAAACGATTGGAGAGGTAGTAGCCGAGGATTATCGCACGGCAACAGTATTCAAGTCTTATGGGATTGATTTCTGCTGCAATGGCGGAAGAAGTGTCCAAGAGGCCTGTGAGCAGAAGGGTATTTCGCCTGAGTCTGTTTTCAAATCACTTGAAGAGACTAAGTCCGAAGCAATTGGCCGAAGTGCCGAGGACCACAACAGTTGGCCGCTCGATTTACTGGTCGATCTGATAGAGAAGCGACATCATACCTATGTCGAGAAGGCCATCACTGATCTGAAACCCTTCTTGAGCAAGTTGGTCAAAGTGCATGGTTCTAAGCATCCAGAGCTCGTTGAGATCGAGGAGCTTTTCCTAGAGAGTGCAGGAGACCTTACCCAGCATATGAAGAAAGAAGAACTCATTCTATTTCCCTTTGTTCGAAAAATGGTCGCAGCCGAGAAGGAAGATCGATCAGTTCCGGCACCTCATTTTGGCACAATACAAAGTCCGGTTAGTATGATGATGGAGGAGCATGAGAATGAAGGAGTTCGCTTCCGCAGGATTTCAGAATTGAGTGCTGATTTCACACCGCCTGAGGATGGCTGTAATACGTACAAGGCGACTTATGCCTTGCTCAAAGAATTTGAAGAGGACTTGCACAGACATATCCATTTGGAAAACAATATCCTCTTTCCAAGGGCTGTAGAATTAGAGAAAAAATTGAAGAATTGAGTACAGAGCACATCCAAAAGCTTTGGCGAACATGGATCAGGGCGGCACTAGGCTTCTTTTTCATCGCAGCTCTCCTCGGATTGAGCATGCGCTACTTTTTTGTGGACGAGATTCCTTTCTTTAGTTACCGCAACATACTTCATTCACACTCGCACACCGCCTTACTTGGCTGGAGCTATTTGCTTTTGACAGGGGGGCTTTTCATTTCTTACGGAATAGACACACGGGGCTTAGCGGTCTTCAGGAAACTCTTTATAGTCAACGTAGTCTCAGTTCTGGGTATGACGATCTCCTTTCTGTTCGATGGTTATGGTCCAATTAGTATAGCCTTCTCGACCATCCATCTTTTGAGTTCCTATGTATATGCCCGGCATTATTTGCGCTACTTAAAAAACAAAGGACCGTCTACCGCAAGGTACTTCCTCCGTTGGGCGATATACTGGCAATTGATTTCTACCATTGGGCTCTGGGCCATGGCGCCAGTGATGACGATGCTTGGTAAGTTGCATCCACTTTATTCTGCTACTATTCAGTTCTTCCTTCATTTTCAGATGAATGGATGGTTCACTTTTGTGGTGCTTGGACTCCTCTTCCATTTCCTGGCCAAAAAGTATAAAGCGATTGAGATTCGAACCAGCACATTGGCTTTGTTACAGATATCCTTGATCTTCACATACTTCCTCAGTGTGACTTGGAGTACTCCGATTCCTTTGCTCTTCTATATCAACTCATTTGGAGTGGCGCTTCAGCTTTGGGCGTTCATCCGGATATTCAAGGCTATCCATCAGCAGGTGCCAGGGCTATTTTCTTTCAAGGGACTTTCTAGTTCGCTCTTGACCATTGGATTGTTCAGCATGCTATTCAAGGTCTTGATACAATCTGCCCTTATTCTACCTCAAATGGCGGTAGTCTCATACACCATTCACAATTTCGTTATCGCCTTTATCCATTTGATCATGCTTGGTAGTATCACATTCAGCATGGGTGGACTTCTCTTGCAACAAGGGGCCCTACCTATGAATGTGCAATCGAAATTGGGTTGGCGAATTTTGCTTGTCGGCTTCCTCCTTTCAGAAGCAGTGCTCTTCGGACAAGGTTTGATGCTCTGGACAGGATTTGGGTTTGTCAGCAACTATTACGAGCTGATTTTTGGAGTGAGTATCCTGTTGCCGATTGGGGTCGGGTTGCTGCTTTGGGGGATTTATTCTAATGCTCACCCCTTGACATATTCGCTCAAAGGCTCGGAAGAGTAAACGGATGACCTACTGCTTAAATCACGGTTTATGTCCTCGTTGTAAAATGACTCAAGCAAAGGAGTAGGCATCTGTTAGAGTGAGTTCTGAATGCATTACAAAAAGCGCTGTAAAAAGTTGATCTGCTAAGACGTGAATTCACCTTGGTCACGACACCTAAGCAACTATAATCACACAACAGACTGACTATTGTCAGGAGATAGGCTGCGGTGTGTCGCGAGGTTTACCGCATATAAAAAGCAATCCAAAATGAATAAGATCTTAGCCGTAACTCTCTCATTAGCAGTAATATCTATCCTGTTTAGCTGCGGTGGTGGCTCAGAGACTGAGAAGAAAGAGAATCCATTCATCAAGGAACAAGCAGAGGCGGCTAAGGGAGATCCCAAAGGAATCGGTGAGACTACCCATGTTGACTTGACCGACCCTATGGACCAAGCGATGATAGAAACAGGCAAAGGAATCTATGAGATGAAATGTTCTGCTTGTCATAAGCTCACCGATCAGCGAGTAGTGGGGCCAGGTTGGGCTGGTGTGACCAACAAGCGCAGACCGGAGTGGATTATGAATATGATAACCAACGTAGATGTCATGCTCGATGAGGATCCAGAAGCTCGGAAGATGTTTGAAGAGTGTCTGACCCGTATGCCCAATCAGGGAGTCGCAACGGAAGACGCAAGGGGAATCGTTGAGTTTATGCGCAACAATGACATGGAGACAGTAGGCTCAAAGGATGGAGCGGTGAAATGATTCCGTCATCCAAAAACAATATTTCAAATAGAAATTCATCAAACAACAGACCATGAAAATCAACAAGTACAGTCGCTTAGCCATTTTCGCGATAGGAGCTATGCTCTTTATCACGGCATGCGGTAAGAAGCGCGATGCGAAGACCGTAGTCTCAGGAGACGCGGCATCACAAGTCTATGTAGCACCAGGCGAATACGATGAGGTGTATGCCTTTATGTCCGGAGGTTTCAGCGGACAGATTACTGCCTACGGACTTCCTTCTGGAAGACTCTTGAGAGAGATTCCAGTCTTCTCTCAGTGCGCTGAGAATGGTTGGGGATATTCAGAGGAGACCAAGCCTATGTTCAACACTTCGTATGGAATGGTTCCATGGGATGATTCTCACCACATTGAGCTATCTCAGACCGATGGAGAATTCGATGGTCGTTGGCTCTTTGTCAACGGTAACAATACACCACGAATTGCGCGTATCGATTTGACTACGTTCGAGACAGTAGAGATTCTTGAGATTCCGGACGTGGCAGGACTTCACTGCGCTCCGTTTATCACTGAGAATTCAGAATACCTGGTCTCAGGTACGCGTTTCTCTGTGCCAATCCCTCAAGCTGATGTGCCAATCGCTTCATATAAAGAGAACTTCACTGGACTCATCAATTATGTGGCTGTTGACCAAGAGAGCGGAGAGATGGAGCTTGCCTTTCAGATAGAAATGCCTGGTTTCAACTATGACCTTGCACGTAACGGAAAGGGGAAATCGAACGGATGGTCCTTTTTAACGACCTATAACTCAGAGCAAGCGCACACCTTGCTAGAGGTCAATGCTTCTCAAAAGGATAAAGACCTTTTGGCAATCATTAATTGGAAGAAAGCGGAAGAATATTTCAAAGCAGGCAAGGCCAAGCAGAGGACTACTTCCTATTACCATAACATCATAGATGAGAATTCTGGTGTTGCTAGTAGTACCGAAATGAAGACGACCAATATTCTTGACCCTAAGGATTGTCCTGATATGGTATATTTCATTCCAGTGCCTAAGTCGCCTCACGGTTGTGATGTGGACCCTACTGGAGAGTATATAGTAGGTAATGGAAAGCTATCGGCTGACATGTCCATCTATTCCTTCGATAAGTTGATGGCGGCTATCGAGGCCGAGGACTTTGCAGGAGATATCGATGGTATTCCTGTAATCAATTATGAGTCTGGTATCCATGGTATTCTTAAGAAGCCGGGTCTAGGTCCATTGCACACAGAGTTCGATGGGAAGGGTTTTGCCTACACTACGTTCTTCATCTCTTCTGAGGTGGTGAAGTGGAATGTTGAGAAACTCGAAATCGTGGATCGTCAGCAGACCTTCTATTCTCCTGGTCACTTAGTGATACCTGGAGGTGAGACACGTAAGCCTTATGGAAAGTACTTGGTAGCTATGAACAAGATCACTAAGGATCGTTACTTGCCTACTGGACCTGAGCTTGCTCACAGTGCTCAACTATTCGATATTTCGGGTGATAAGATGAAACTCCTCTTGGACTTCCCTACCAAAGGTGAGCCACACTACGCTCAAGCTATACCTGCTACTAAGGTGCAGCCTAATTCCAAGAAGTTCTACAAGATCGAGGACAATACGCACCCATACGTAGCTAAGGGTGAAGGACAGTCTAAGGTGGTTCGTGACGGAAAGGATGTACACATCTATATGACAGCTATTCGAAGCCACTTAGCCCCTGACAACATCGAAGGAGTCAAGATGGGCGATAAAGTCTACTTCCACGTGACCAACTTGGAGCAAGACTGGGATGTGCCTCATGGATTTGCTGTGCAAGGAGCCAATAATGCTGAGCTATTGGTTATGCCAGGGCAGACCAGGACATTGCTTTGGGAGCCTTTCAAGCCTGGAGTATTCGCTTTCTATTGCACCGACTTCTGCTCCGCTTTGCACCAAGAGATGTCAGGTTATGTGCGCGTTTCCGCGGCTGACTCTGACACCAAGTTGATGTGGGGTCTCAATAATGAGAATAAGGATGAAGAGACGCTGAGAGAGCTTCTCAAGAAACAATAAATGACGTCAAGTCATTAGCGGGTGTGGATGCCGGGTTTTTAATCTTTCTCAGTCATCCACACCTTTTTCTAAGCTTTTTTTTAGAGATTGAAAGCCTGTCATTGCTATTAATGATAGGGGCTAGATAGCGCCCTCAATTCACCACCTAACGCTTAAACAGATGACCAATAAAAAAGGTATACTACCTAGAATATTGATGCTGATAGCTGTGCTATGTCTAGGCGCAGTTTTCTTGGCGCCTTTATGGCAGATCACATTGGATGCACCGCAGTTTCCAGGTGGATTGTACCTAGATATTTGGGTAGATGGATTCTCAGGTGATGAGGAAGGTGGAGATATCATACAGAACATCAATATCCTGAACCACTACATCGGGATGCAGTTCATTGAGCCGGACTCCATTCCTGAGCTTATTTACTTCCCGTATATTCTTTATGTGATGCTGACATTGGGTCTTATCGTGATGCTCATGGATCGAGCATGGAGCTATTTTTTATGGACAGCTATTCTAGTTGTACTAGGTATTTTGGGTGTGTATGACTTCTATCTCTGGCTTTACGATTACGGTCACAATCTTGATCCCAATGCACCTATCCAAGTACCAGGGATGGTCTATCAGCCACCTTTGTTTGGGGAGAAAGACCTACTCAACTTCTACGTGACATCATACCCTCGTACGGGTGGTGTGATGCTAGGATGTGCGATGCTTTTTGGTGGTCTTGCTTGGTTTCTCAGACGCAGAATAAGCAGAGCGTCATGAGGAATTCAATCCTATCCCTTCTTATGATATGCTTGACTGCAGCTTGCACATCATCTGACCCGCAGGCTATCGATTACACTCGCGATCAGTGTGCGTATTGCATGATGAGCATATCCGACCCCAAATTCGGTGCAGAGCTAGTCACGGATAAGGGCCGCATTCTTAAGTATGATGCAGCAGAGTGTTTGGCTGCACATTTGTCTGACGGAGCTCCCGCACACCAAGCATTGCTTGCTGTGCCCTATGATGCGCCAGGAACATTAGTAGAGGTAGATGATTTACGGTTCCTAATCTCCTTAGAGTACTCAAGTCCTATGGGTGCAAACCTGGTGTCTTTTGGAGACACAGAGAATATTCCTAAGAAGCATCAACTTGAGCTTATCGACTGGGCCGGAGTCTTAAATAAGCTTGCTGATTAAGTGTTCATGAGGAACACAAGTCATATCGCGACCGAAAGGTTCAGAGATTCTTTTTTTGGCTTCTTGATGCTGCTTTATATTGCCTCGCCTTTGACTGTGTCAGCTGCTATTGTTGAAGTCGGTGAGGGTAAATTGTATCAGACTATTGCCGCTGGAATACTGGCAGTCAATGATTACGACACGGTCTTTGTGAGGGAAGGAATCTATCTTGAACACTCCCTCATCCTCGATCATCCAATGAGTATTATTGGGGAAGAAGGGACTGTCATAGATGGCCAATCGGAAGCAGTTGAACTCTTCGTGATCATGTCTGATGAGGTGCACATTGAGAACATGGCACTCCGCAATATTGGACACAGTTATTTGAAGGACTTAGCAGCTATCAAGGTGAGAGGTGCGCATCATGGTAGCATCTGTAATGTGGAGATAAGCAATGCCTTTTTTGGAATTTATCTAGAGTATGCGGAGGATTACATGTTATGTGAGAACCACATACAAGGAGATCGTGCTGAAGAGGCCAATGCGGGTAACGCCATACATATATGGAAGGCGAAGCACATTGAAGTCATTGATAACGTGCTCACCGGCCATCGGGATGGGATTTATTTCGAGTTTGTTGATAGCAGCCGCATAGCGGGTAATATTAGCCATGACAATGTCCGCTACGGACTCCATTTCATGTTCTCGAACAACGACCATTATCAAGGAAATGAGTTTCGAGATAATGGGTCAGGAGTGGCCGTGATGTTCTCCAAGAAAATAGAGATGCATAACAACTCCTTTCGCCACAATTGGGGCGGGGCCTCTTATGGTCTCTTGTTGAAGGAGATAAGTGATGGCCTTATCATCGATAATCTATTCGAAGAGAACACGGTGGGCATCGTAGCCGAGGGTGCCAATCGATTGATGATCAAAGGCAATCAATTTACCTCTAACGGAAAGGCCCTCGATATAAAGGGCAACTGTTTGGACAACGTCATTGAGAGAAACAATTTTCTCGCCAATACATTCGAAGTGGTCACGAACTCCAGTCGCAATGCCAACCTATATTCAGAGAATTACTGGAGCCAATACAGCGGCTATGATCTCAATAGAGATGGTGTGGGTGATGAGTCCTACAGGCCGGTTAACCTCTTTGCCAAAATCGGTCATGAAATACCGATCGCCACAATACTGCTGCATAGTTTCCTGATTGACATGTTGGATGTGAGTGAACGACTATTCCCTGAAGTGATTCCAATGAATCTAATCGATGAGCGTCCCATGATGAAACCCTACGCCTATGATACACATTGATAAAGTAGGGAAGCGATATGGGCGGCAACACGTCCTCAAGGATATTAACCTGGCGATTGCTCCTGGTGAATCTGTAGCGATGATAGGACCTAATGGTTCTGGCAAGACGACTCTTATAAAGTCTATCCTACGATTAGTACTTCCTGAAGAGGGAAGCATAGCAGTTAATGGAGTTTCAATTGATGATGGCTGTGACTACAGAAAGCACATCGGCTATATGCCTCAGATGAGTCGACTTCCTGAACATATGCGCGTATCTCAATTGTTCGAGATGATGAAGCAGGCTCGGAAAGACAAGTCTGCCGACCAGCTCGATGAGGAATTGTATGAGTTATTTGATATTGCTTCAATGTCGGACAAGGCCCTTGGGGCACTTTCCGGAGGTATGCGTCAAAAGGTAAGTGCTGCATTGGCATTTCTTTTTCGACCTGAGATTCTCATTCTGGATGAACCCACCGCAGCGCTAGATCCAATAGCCAATGAAGCCCTAAAAGGCAAAATCGAGAAGACGCGAAATGAAGGTCGGGTAGTACTCATCACTTCTCATAATCTTAGCGATCTCGAAGGGCTCATAGACCGGGTCATCTATATGATGGAAGGTCAGATACACTTCGATCTCGCGGTCAAAGAATTGCAGGACCGTACCAAGGAAGTTTCCTTGGATAAAATGGTGGTTAGCCTGCTCGAATCAAAGAACATAAGAGCATGAAGATAGGTCGCCATCTACTTTCTGACCTTTTGCGAAATCGAGTAGTGATAGGCGGTTTCTTACTGTTTGCACTCATAGGTTGGGGGTCCTTTCTCGTAGAAGGGCAGGCGGAAAAAGCATTGCTTATTCTCCTCCAATTGAGCCTCCTAGCATTGCCGCTTATCACGATGGTATTTGGAAGTATCTATTACTACAACTCCTCCGATCTCATCTCCTTAATCCTTTCGCAACCCATCGAGCGCAAGACCTTGATTTGGAATCTTTATGTAGGACTCTCCCTTGCGTTTTTAACAGCATATCTTTTGGGCATAGGCCTGCCATTGCTCATCAATTATCCTTCCATTGAAAGCATCTTTCTGCTCGTCAGTGGTTCCTTGCTGATCTTGGTTTTCACCGCGCTCGCTTTGTTCATTAGCACTGCTGTGCAGGACCGCGTACGAGGCATGGGAGTGACCTTGATTCTATGGGCATTTTTCGCTTTTCTTTACGATGGCATCCTCCTCTTTCTCATGTATCAGTATGGTGAATACCCGATTGAGAGATTGATTCTGGGGCTCTCGTTTCTCAACCCCATTGACATAGCGCGGATTTCGGTCATTATGCAAACCGAAGCTTCAGCTCTCATGGGGCTGACCGGAGCAATTTTTACAGACTTCTTTACTAGCGCAATGGGCATGGTGGCGTCCTATGGTGCCATGCTGTTTTGGGCCTTGCTTGCTTATCTCGGTGCGAGAAGAAATTTTCTTAGAAAGGATCTCTAAGAGCAACTTAGAGGATTTCAAAGGCTATGGAAATGTCGCCACCAAAAAACTACCTACCCGACTGATAAAAATCAGCCACGTCTCTGACGCGCCTCATAACACAGGCTGACACGAATTCTTCAATTTGCCTCATGAATCAAAACGCATGGAGATAATCTTCTTACTCATCGGATTTAGCCTATTCGTAGCGCTCATTTTCTTATTTGCCTTTGTCTGGGCAGTTAAGTCGGATCAGTACGATGATGAGTATGGAGACTCGATTCGCATGCTCTATGACGATGAGCCTGCACCGAAGGCCAAGAACGAAATCAATACCAAGACCATATCCAAGTAGAACCACTATGGAATTAGAGAAATTCGAATACGACAACGGCATTGTCCGGAAATTTGCCTTAGCAACCATCATCTGGGGAATCACAGGAATGCTCGTAGGGCTTCTCGCTGCATCGGAACTTGTCTGGCCTGGGCTCAATATCACCTCCTGGCTCACCTTTGGGCGCATACGACCATTGCATACGAATGCTGTGATTTTCGCATTTGTAGGTAACGGAATTTTTACGGGTGTGTACTATTCCCTTCCGCGGTTACTTAAGACCCCGATGTACAGTAAGGCCTTAAGCAACATCAACTTTTGGGGATGGCAGTTGATTATCGTGGCGGCAGTGATTACACTTCCAATGGGTATCACAACGTCTAAGGAGTATGCCGAGCTAGAGTGGCCTATCGATATTGCAATCACTCTTTTATGGGTGGTTTTCGGTTGGAACATGATGGCTACCATAGTCAAGCGTAGAGTGAAACACTTATACGTTGCTATCTGGTTCTACATTGCCACTTTCGTGACAGTAGCGGTACTGCACATCGTTAACTCATTCGAGTTGCCGCTTCACTTCATGAAGAGTTACTCTTGGTATGCAGGTGTGCAAGATGCATTAGTCCAGTGGTGGTATGGCCACAACGCAGTAGCATTCTTCCTTACGACTCCCTACTTGGGCCTCATGTATTACTTCATACCAAAGGCAGCCAATAGACCCGTTTATTCCTATCGACTATCCATCATTCACTTCTGGGCATTGATTTTCCTCTATATCTGGGCTGGGCCGCATCACTTACTCTATACCGCCCTTCCTGACTGGGCACAGAATCTTGGTGTTGTATTCTCCATCATGTTGATTGCTCCTTCATGGGGAGGAATGCTCAATGGATTGCTAACGCTCAGAGGAGCATGGGATCGCGTGCGAGATAGTGCGGTACTCAAGTTCATGGTGGTAGCTGTCACCGCATACGGTATGGCCACCTTCGAAGGACCTATGTTGGCTCTCAAATCGGTCAATGTGCTATCTCACTTCACGGATTGGACCATCGCACACGTGCACGTTGGTGGTCTGGGTTGGAACGGAATGCTCACCTTCGGAATGCTCTATTGGATCTTCCCGAAGATTTATAAGACAAAGCTCCACTCTGAGCGTTTGGCCAATGTCCACTTCTGGTTGGCAACACTCGGTATCCTCGTATATGTAGTGCCTATCTATATGGCCGGATTCGTGCAAGGTCTCATGTGGCAGCAATTCACTCCGGAAGGCACGCTTGTGCATGGAGAATTTCTTGAGACAGTCACGTCCATCAAGAATATGTACCTCATGAGAGTCTTCGGTGGTACGCTCTATATCATAGGAGCATGTATTATGGCTTGGAACTTACTCAAGACCGCTGCTGCTGGAAAACTAGTAGAGAACGAAGCTGCTGAGGCTCCATCGATGGCGGCACTCGCCACTGTGAAGCACGAAGGCAAAGAGCACTGGCACCGTATTATCGAACGTAGACCAATGACCATGTTGGTATTAAGTCTAATTGTCATACTGATCGGTGGTCTGGTAGAAATCATCCCTACGATGATTGTGAAGTCTAATGTGCCGACTATAGCAAGCGTGCAACCTTATACTCCACTTGAGCTTGAAGGAAGGGACATATATATCCGCGAAGGGTGTAATAACTGCCACTCGCAGATGGTGCGTCCCTTGCGATTTGAAACAGCCCGTTATGGTGAGTACTCTAAAGCTGGAGAATTCGTCTATGATCACCCATTCCTTTGGGGTTCCAAGCGGACCGGCCCGGACCTGGCTCGCGAAGGAGC
>RCNB010002326.1_pt1 | contig 11725 bp, 6 predicted proteins | sample 2041321 | NCBI WGS metagenome assembly RCNB01 (sample SAMN09708232, study PRJNA481090) | Marine sediment metagenome, whole genome shotgun sequencing project.
TATTATAGCGCCTAATAACACATATTGTCTACGTCTTCCCCATTTTGATTTCGTATTATCTGAAATGAATCCCATAATTGGATCTGTGAGAGAATCAAAAAGTCTAGGTGAAAAGAATATTACGCCCCACATCCAACCAGGAAAACCCAGGTCTTGAACTAATACTACCATGAAGATTCCCATCGCTGCAGGAAACATTTGATTAGCAAACATACCAATTCCAAAAGCGATTTTTTGACCGAATGGAACTTTTTTAGAGACTGTAGACATATTTCTGTTTTTTTTAGTAATCTGTAGGAACTATTCCTAGTATAGATTTGGGATTATTATTGTTTGAATCGCTTTTTCATTTATTTTTATATCTATTGTTTTTTCATGTAGAGACAAGGTAAAATTCTTAGAGGTATCTCCCTCGTTAAACACCACTACAGCAATGGAACCATCTATGTTTTTTGCCGCCGTTACCAATAAGGATTCATCTGAATTTTCAAATCCTATACGAGTGGCACCTGGTCTTATAAATTTACTAAAATGACTTAGTGTGTAAAAGATCGGTGTAAAGTAAACTTCATCACTCTCCGGATCAACTATTACCGGCGCCAGGCACCAATTTTTAAACCAGTTTGGACCTCCTTGCTTATCAAGTACCATGTTCCAATCTATCCAGCCATCTACCCAGTTATTAAGACATCCGATAATATCTCTTGCATACCGATTGACAGGTGCATATTTAGGATGTAAATATTTTTGATCATCCGGCGCCCAATCCCAACCCCAATCTGTAGATTCTTTGGACCAATACCACGCGTCATCCTGCCATTTGGGGATTTCAGAATCGCCACAAGCCTCAGATTGAATCAAATATTTGTCGGGCGCTTTTTCGTGTGTATATTGAAGTGATTCGGCGAAATAATCATAGGTACTTCCGTACCAGTGTACTGCAGTACCATCATAGTATTTTGACGAAGCTTCATCCTGGAACATAGTATCAGCCCATTCTTTTAGCTCTTCCCCTCGATTTTGATCATAACCAAGAATTTTTACATCGTGACCATCTGCTTCAAGTTTAGGCCCGAGATGATTTTTTACAAAATCGGTCATCTCTTCTGGTGAAAAATGCATACTCTCCCAGTTGCTATTGTTACCTAAAGGTTCGTTTTCTACAGTGAAACCCCAAATATCAATACCTTCTGATTTATAAGCATCTATATATTTTGAAAAAAACAAGGCCCAGGAATCGTTATATTCAGGCAATAATTTTCCTCCGCGCCAATCATTATTATCTTTCATCCAAGGCGGTGCGGTCCATGGGGATGACAGAATTTTAAATCCGTCTTTTGATATGGCCATGGCGTCTTTAATCATTGGGATCAAATCATCACGATCTTCTTCAATTGAAAAATTTATCAAGTCTTTATCTCCTTCAACAGGAGCATAGGAATAATTGCTTAATGAGAAATCACATGAATTCATATGCGTACGTGTGAGCGAATACCTGGCCCCTTCCTCTCCAAAATAGGCCTCAAGAACTTTGTTCCTGTTTTCTTTGCTCACGTTGTTTAAAAGATATGCAGAGGATTCGGTAAATGATCCTCCAAATCCTGTGATGGTTTGAAATGTATCTTCCGGCAACAGTTTTAGGCTAGTCGCCTCCTGACCAGAAGAAAATTCTGTTATTTTTTTGAGCTTGTTGCCACTGGCCGAAGTTTCATAAACATCAACTTCCAAGTCCATTTGTTTTGTATTACATCCTATCAAGGTCATTAAAATTAAGGTGCAAATAAAAAATTTAAACTGGTTCATGTTTTTATATTTTGACAGGATCAGATAATGACTCGGTCTCTACTTTTTATTGCTTACTTGATTGTACTTTATTTTGACAATATCAAAGGTTTCTTTTTTATTCCTGTCTAGATCAACAATTCCCCAATACTCTTCGTTTGGAGTTCCATCATAAGGCACACCGGTACTGTTAGGTGCCCATCCACCAATGTCTTGAGCCTCATTATTTCCTGCTTTCCACCAGCCATCTGTAAATGAAAATAAGGTTACACCTGAGCATACTTCCATATTATCAAAAACGCTTTCCATTATTTTGGCATTTGCAGCAGCTTGGGCTTTTTCATTTACGCCTTGCTCAAAGCCTTGCTTTGTGATGGTCATATAACTATCTCCTCCAGCTTCAGATAAGTACATGGGTTTTTCACTTACAGCACTCCATTGACTATAAATCTCTCCCGGTTCATCCCAACGATATACATTCATGCCCCAAACGTCAATATTTGGGCATAAAGATAGCGCTAATGCATCTGGCAACTCACCATGAGCGGTGGTTACCGGGTGTGAAGTGTCGTTTTTATGGATAATTTTGGCAGCATTATTTAATGCTGTATACCAGTTTTTAAGATCTCCGTCAAAATGTTCTGGGTGATAATTATACTCGTTGCCAAGTTCCCAAAGCAAAATGGCTTTATGCTCTTTGTATTTGTTTATATAATCGACAAATGTGCCCGAAAGAATATCAAAATTTCCGTCTTGATTGTATCCAAAGCCCATAATAATTTTTATACCCGCAGCGTGTATCTCGTCCAGAACATCTTTATCATCGATCGGCTCATATACCCTTATGGTATTTATTCCAGCTTCTTTCATAAGCGATAAATCTTGACTTAAATTGCTAAAATCACGTTTGTCACTGCCCTTTGGTACCGGGTGGTAACAAATACCTTTTATCAGGTAAGGGCTATTATCAACCATGATTTGACGCCCTGAAATTTTTACTTCTTTAGAGCTGGAATGTGCAGCACAAGAGATTAGGGCGCCCACTAGAAGTACCGACAGTATGCTGTAAATTTTAAAACTATTCTTGCTCATTTATTCTTTATTTTTAGCTATTTCATCTATTGATGGAGGTGCCAAAACAGTTTCCATCAACGCTTCTTTGTCTCCGCCGAAGGTTTTTGTAATGGGTTTACCATCTCTGGTTAAGCCCTCAAAAGTTCCATTATCAACCATCTCCCATAAGGCATACTTAGCCTGACTTTCTAAATTGATCAAGCCAAAATGATTTTCAGACCCCTTTGTATTTGCTGAATCTTTCCATTGCTCATTAAAAGCTTCAAAGTAAAAGCACGATATTCCATTTTCATTTGTCCAAGCTCGCATGTCTTTATGATAAATTGCTCCTTTATATTCATCATTAGACCTAGAACCTTCAGAGCTAAAGAGGCCATTTGAAGCGCTTGACCAACCCGTTTCACCAATATGAATTGGTTTATTAGCGCCAATGCTTTTCATATAACCAGACACACTATTGTATTGTGATTTGGCATATTCCATAGAACGTTCCATCGCAGCATCAATTTTTTCAAGTTCGGATAATTCCATTTCATTGTCAGGTACACCCCAAAAATCCGGATTATGATGGGTATCATGCATAGGGTAGGTATGCATAGATATAAAATCTACCGCGTGTATTAATTTGTTTAAATCTTCAACATGATATTGATCCTCTCCACCTCCCCAAGACGCAAAATTATCAGAACTTGTTATCCATACATCTTTTGGAAGTTTTTCGGATTTTTTTAACTCTTGTAAATGATTCACCCATTTTAAAATTACAGCAGGTTGCACATAATATAGTGCTTGCCATTTCACCATTGCTTCATTCCCTACCGCGATTACTTTGACAATATCCGGGTATTGATTTGCCAGCCTAACCGCTTCTTCAATCTGTGGTCCGTTGGCCTCACTCTCCAGGTTGTGATCTGGTTCTTCATCTGTAAATGCATTCTTACAATTAATCCATACACCCAACATAAGGTACATTTCAAATCCAGGATCTTCTTCTTTTAATTCAGTAATAGCTTTTAATACGTTAGAAGCTTGTGGTAAGTGCACTTTATACGTACGCAGGATTTTAACACCCATCGCAGATAATAGTTTCATATCTTCTTTTAGCTCATCATTTGTAGGCTCAATACTGTGATCAAGATATCTGTAACCTCCATACGACATGGCCAAATAATCTGGGTTTCCTAGAATCTCAGCAGCAGTTGCATCTTTTTCTTTATTCATTTGCATTTCTTTAATCACCTCTTCAGCCTCTTTTTTTGACTTATTTACGCATCCAATAATGGCAATTAAGGTGCTTATTATGAGTAAATTTTTTAAACTAAATTTCATTTTGGCCTCTATTTATGTATCGAAACAATGATCTGACTAATTTCTCCGGTTCTTTCAAAAACTTTTTTGCTTGTCTTTAAATCGATATTTAAGCCGGTAAACTCTAAAACAGTTTCTTGATTAAATACAACTTTTAAACCTTCTTTATCAGATAGCTTATATATAATTGGAATCTGGCAGTAGGTAAAACAAAGGGAATCTTTTTCAACTTTAATCTCCTTTGCTTCCTTATGAATATCAATATATTTGAAGGTTTCAGGTTCTTTTAAAAATTCTTCTCTTCTGAGCAAACGAGGATTGAACAACAGTTTCCCGTCGGCAACAAATACGCCTAATTCACCAAATCTACTTAAAACATCTTCTTTAACCTGCCCTGTCATACCAGGTTGTTGTGCCCCTTTACCCGCTGGGGTGTGTGAATATGGATCAGTTGGAAACGCACCGTATAATTCGGGAGATTTATGAACCCCAATACCCTCATTAGCTTCGTAATAATGGTCCAATAATTTTCCAATAGTAACCTCATCTACACCATTTTCAATAGCTAATAAACAGGTTTCCTGAATGCTTAAAACTAATTTTGAAACCATGTGCCAATAAATAGAACCTAAGCCTTCGTAACCAAAAAATGTTCCAGATCTTCCTGTAAACGATTTATGATCAAAAATGTCTTCAAAAATATCTAACAGCAGTTGCGTGTCATTTTCAACAAGTGATTCATACGTTTCAGGTAATTGAGACAAGGCTTCTTTCAGGCTTTCTGCATTGTTAAATGATCCGTTAAAATGGTAATTTCCCTGAACATCTTTTTCAATAATCTGAGTATCCCCGTTTTCCAACAGCTCTTGTAATAAAGATGATGCCCTTACTTTTTCAGAAGGGATATTATTCTTAACATCAAATCTTGGTAACTCTTTGTTTGGATACAGTATATAACTGTACTGATCTGTTCTGAACAAAGCACTGCTCTTCAAGGCATCTAACAACTCTAATGAAGCTTCTCCTGAGATGTATCCAGAACTTAAAACGGCTACCTGACCCTCTAACATTTCTGGTAAGAAGGAGATAGAAACTTCCGAATCATTCTCTACCGTCATTATATTATATGCATGGAATAAGTTGTCTTCTCTTTTATTTGCGTCTATAGAGTGGTCTAAGTATTGTTTTGAGATTTCTAAAAAGCCCAACAAATCATTTTTAGAAATGGAACCTTTATCACTAGAAAAACCATTTTCATAAATACCTGTCCTAAAATCACCTCCGGCATTTCCAAGTCCGTCTAATACCGTCTTTCGATCTTTATCCGAAACTTTTCCCGAAAGTATATGTACGTTTTCAGTAAAGGTTTCAAATACTTTATTAAAAAATTGGGCTAATTCTACAGAGACTACTTTGTCTTCATCAGGCATGTTTTTAACGATTCCCTCAAAGAAATGTAAGAACCTCCTGAGATAGTAAAGAGTTACCATAGAAACCCCATTGCCTACAAGCGCATTGTTGGCATCATTCCATTCGGGCCTTTGCGTATTCATCCATATTCCTCCTTCCGGAATAAAGTTTGATACTTTTGCCAGTACAGTTGCCAATAACTTTTCAATAAGATTTACTTTATAGATAAAGTAGTTTTCATCTCTAAGTAAGGCACCATCAGCTCCTAATTCTATCCTTTTTTGGGCAATTCTTTCATCTGACTCCTGGTCAAAATCAATCGTATCCTTAGGGTTCTTTAAGATATCGTCGTAGCTTTTAATTCTGTAGGGTACATTGGCATAAACAAAAATATCCTGATCAAAGTACGTTGCAAGTTGATTCGGGTAATGATGTTCAATAAACTCTAAAAACTTTAACAGATAGATGATTTGATGATCTCCCCAATACCCAATATACGACCACGGATCGTCTGGTTCTATGGTCTCCCAATCGAAACCATCTTTTGTTACTCGGTAAGGATTATAACCATCGAAGGTTGTGGCGTTCAAGAATTTATGAATCATACTTTCGATAAACTCCGGGTATGAATGGGCTAAAGCTTCCCAGTTCTGAAAAATGTCTCTCCAGTTGCCTTCATAGTCCAATATTTTTGAACCATCTAATTCACTAGTCGTATTGATTGAAAACCTGTTCCATGGTCTGCTAGGGTCACCATGTCTTCGACTAAATTTAAGAGGCATGTATTCAATAGCAAGTCTTTTGAAGTTTTTGTCTGTAACCTCTTTAGCCAATTTTTTCAAATAACTAAGGGTAAATAATTCGGGAAGATCTCTTAGAAGGTCTTCCTTTTTCTTAAAGACTTTTTTGTTGGCAACCTCAATATATTTTACAAAATCCCATTTTTCAATTTTATAGCCATCATCAAAAATACCACCACGCATTATATTAAAAAGTGTGTTAGCAAAATGTCTTGTGTTTATTAATGCATCAGCAGTTAATTGCAGGCCATCAGAAGCGGCATTCAACTCTAATAAATTTTTTGATCCTAATTTTATATCTTCCTGAATAAGAACCTTAAGATCTGTTGTGCTTTTAATCAATGCAGAAATTTCACTGATGTTCACCATTGTTTGGTTGACATTTGCAACCAGCATCCAGGTTTTTTCAGATTTAGGTTCTAAGGATATGTCTGCACAAACAAAATAAGCTCCTTTCTCAGCTTTAACATCTACTTCTTGTGTGATTTCTTTTCCTTTTCTGAAGTTATTAATTTGTAATGATGATAGTAAATAGCTAGCATTTTCAATTCCCACCGACCATACTGTAGTTGCTTTCAGGGCCTCACTGGGCTCTGCTTTATCTACAATTATGGCACTTAAAGCATAAATACCAATACCAACTTCTACCTCTAATTCACTTTTCTTATAGGCATCTACCAAATTACTTCTGTCATTTTGTAAGCCTGCATTAACACCGTAAGGCAGTATGTTTTGAATACCATCCATAAGGCTAATTTCAACAGATGAAGAGGCATCGTTGATTAAGGTCGATTTTTTTACAAATCCGAATTTATCGCTTGAATTCCATTGGTATCTAAAAGTAAGGCCCAAATCTTCATTCGTTTCTTCAAAAATGACCTTATTTCCTAAGTTGTTTTTGTATAAATTCCTGTTAATTTTGTAAATACCAGAATATTTGTCTGCAAAAGGTTCCCAAAGATAGGTTTTGCCTTCTTTATGAATTTGAAAGATCGTTTTACTTCCTGTGATATCAACCGACTCTGTTATTTTATCGTCTGTATAATACGGAAATAGAGATGAATCAGAATCCCTTCTACCAGCCGACAAGCCTCCATTACTGGAAATAAACATCCAATGATTTGAGTCGCTCACAATGCTCATAAAAAAAGGTCGCATGGCATCGCTATTGGAAATTTTATAATAATCTTCCTTATCAAAGGAAATTAATTCTCCCTTAATTTCTCTGGCTTCAAAAGAAGTTTTATTGTTCCCTATATATATTTGATTTTTACTCATTATCAATTTTTTTAGAATCTATAATTTTCACTTTTCGACTTATCTATTGCGGGTTAAACTTTTAATCTCAATTGATTAATAATTCTTCTACTTCCTCTAAACTTTTTCCTTTGGTCTCTATCACGTATTTTTTTACAAATAATAATGATAAAACTGCCATAACCGCATAAATGGCAAAGGTTATAGTTGGACCCAAATTTGTGAGTTCCCAAGGGAAGAATTGTGTTACTGTATAGCTTACCAGCGAATTAAAGAACCCGACAACTGAAATAGCGATCCCTTTGATATGACCAGGGAATATTTCTGATAATAAGGTCCACATCACCGGCCCGAGTGAAATGGCAAAAGCCGCCACATATAACAAAATAGCTATCAATACAAGCGTTGCATTGATACTGATGAAATTCTTAATTTCGCTGCGTTTAAAACTGAACAACTGATCCTCATTCAATAAGGTACTAACCGCTGCAAAAGTTTCCTTTTGCGAATGATATGTCTGGCCATCTAAACCTGACAATGCCGTTCTCATTTCATTATTTTCAATTTTTGACAAGGTCGTCTCATTGATGTCATAAGTCGCGTTGTTAAATGCCAGTGTTGCCATAGTTAAGGCTATAGTCATCGCCGAAGTACCAATGATCAAAAGTGGTTTTCGACCCAATTTATCAATCAATCTTATAGCAACCAAAGTGAAAACCAAATTTGTCAAGCCCACAACAATGGCCTGTAAAAAAGAACTATCTGTGCTGCCACCCGCCTGTTCAAAAATGGTTGGTGCATAATAGAAGATAGCATTGATCCCTGTAATCTGTTGAAAAAATGCAATCCCAAATGCAATGATCATTATTGTACTCATTCTGCTGGTAAACAATTCTCTTACTGTTCCTGCAGCTTGTTTCTTTGCGATACCTCTTTGAATTTCATCGATGGTCAGTTGCGCATATTCCTTGCCTCCAATTTTAATCAGGGTCTTCCTCGCCATCTCAACGAGATTCAATTTTTGTATCAACCATCTAGGGCTTTTCGGCACAGCAAACAGTGCTATAAAATACAATAGTGCTGGAATGGCCTCCACTCCAAGCATCCATCGCCAACTTTCACCTTCCAAATCTTTTAAGAAATAATTGGAAAAATAGGCTACTGATATACCTATAACAATATTCAATTGATTTAGCGAAACCAGACTACCCCTTAGTTTAGGGGGTGCTATCTCTGCTATATAAATGGGTGCAATTAAAATCGCTCCACCTATTCCTATCCCGCCAATAATTCTGGCAACTACAAAAGTGACGTATGTTGTAGCAGTGGCCGACCAAAGCGCCGATATGGTGAAGAGCATCGCTGTAATCAATAAAATATTCTTTCTGCCAAAACGATCGCTCATGGGTCCGGCAACAATATTTCCGACCATAGCACCAAAAATTACACATCCCACTGAAAATCCTAATTCCCAATCAGACATTTCAAAATAAGTTCTGATTCCACTGATAGCTCCCGAAATTACAGCACTGTCAAATCCTAGAAGGAAACCTCCCAAGGCAACAATAAAGCTGATAAAAAGCGTGTATGATTTATTCATAAATGTTGATTTACTTTTTCGGCGTTTCTATTTTAATACAATAGTCTGTATCGCATGTGCCGGCATTGATAATTTAGCTGTTTTCCCTTCAAGACTCAACATATAGTTAAGTTCGTCGTCACTTTCGTTCATTGCAATGACCACGACGCTGCCATCTGTATTTAAAAATGACGTAGCGCTCAGGCTATTTGCCGTTGTTCCAGTTGAAATTCTTTTGGCTCCGGGACGGATGAATTTTGAAAAATGACCAATATAATAATAGGACCTTGTGAAGGTTAGTTTTCCTGTTTCGGTATCTCCATGAACAGGAGAAAAACAAAGGTTCCCAACATGGTTAGGTCCACCGGTCTGATCGAGTAAAATATTCCAGTCGGTCCAGGCAACTGTGCCATTGTTAAAATCATTGATCATGGCTTTACCGTATCTTTCAGCTAACTTCGGATCGTCATTTTTCAGCCTTTCTAAATCATACTTCTCGTTGCAACCTTCTGTAAAAATCAATTTCTTATCAGGGTAAGCATCGTCAACCGCAGCTACATTCTTAAACATCGGTGTTCCGTCTTTCCAGTCTTCATACCAGTGAAAACCTGTTCCCCAAACATATTTGTTCGCTTCAGGATCGCTAAGGATAACATTAGCTCTTTCAAATAACAAATCTCTGTTGTGATCCCATACAATTATTTCCTTTTCGCCCATACCCGATTTCTCCAGCGTTGGGCCCAGGAAATTCTTTAAAAAATCACGTTCTTCCTCAGCAGTATAAACACATGACTCCCATGTTTGAACTGCCATGGGCTCATTTTGAATACTCAGCCCCCAGATAGGAATTCCTTCCTTCTCATAAGCCTCGATAAACTTTACATAATAATTCGCCCAGGATTGGTAGAATTCAGGTTTTAATTTCCCTCCCTTAAGCATGTTGTTATTGGTTTTCATAAAAGCAGGCGGGCTCCATGGACTGGCAAACATTAACAACTCTCCTCCTGCAGCTTCAATCGCTTTTTTGGTAAATGGAAGCCTGTATTTTCTATCATGATCTATATTAAAAGTTTTTAGCTCAGCATCTCCTTCTTCAATATAGGTATAACTACCTGTTGAAAAATCACAGCTGTGAATGATGGTCCTTCCCAATGAATAACCAATTCCTTTATCGATGCTGTAATAGGCCTCCATAAATAAATCCTGCTGCTCTTTGTCTAACTTGTAAAAAGTTTCTGCCGAAGCATCGGTTAAAGCGGCACCTATCCCTACAAAAGTTTGGTGCAACCTGTCTTTATTGACCAAAATTGAAGCTTCTGTTTCAAGAGGCTGCAGGAATTCATTAAAAGTTACGGTGCCAGTCTGGCTGAGTTTAAGGTCAGTGCCATGTGCAGTGGTGTAAATTTCTGTTTCAGAAATGCTCACGGAAGCTCTTTCATTTTCTTTTTCAGCTGCTTTTACTGGTTTTTCATAAGCAGTTAGCATGACAGCAAGGAGTGCAACCCCAATAAATAATTTTAAAGGATTATTATTGACTTTCATAAGGTTTGAGTTTGATTTCATCAAAAATAAGGTTTAATATTTATTTTACCTGATACTTTTCTTTCAAAATTCAATAAAAAAAAAGAACGCAAGCCCCCATTGCTCACGTTCTTTCGCTATAACTATATTATCGATAAACTCTTACATAATCTATTTCCATAACAGATTCGTTGAAGTCAGGATCAATTGTACCTCCTAAATTTCCTCCTAGGGCCACATTCAATATTAAAAATTGACTCGCATCAAAGGGCCATGTGTTTTCATCTTTAACAGTAGGTTCATACGTGTAAAATTTTTCATCATCAATGAGAAAGCTAATTTTATCACCAGACCATATGACCGAATAAACATGAAATTCACTGGTTTCATTACTTATGGATGCGGACTTAAAATTAATTGTATTCCCAGAACTTGAAGGTGTATGAATGGCACTTTGAACTGTTCCTGGGTTATTTCCAACATACTCCATAATATCCATTTCTCCGCATTTGGGCCAACCTACCGTTGTAATACTGGAGCCCAGCATCCATATGGCAGGCCATGTACCTCCTCCACCGGCTAGTTTAGCTTTTACATCAACTCTACCATAAGTGAAATCAAACTTGTCTTGAGTTTTTAACCTTGCCGAAGTATAATCAGAATCTTCAAAACTTTCTTTCTTAGCAGTTATCTTTAAGACACCATCCGAAACAGTTACATTATCTGTTCTGTCAGTATAATATTGAGATTCATTATTTCCCCAACCATTACTTCCTGTGCCAATATCATAGTTCCAATTCGCCTCAGAAGGAGCTCCGTCTGTATCAAATTCATCCTGCCATACCAAATTCGTAAAATCTTCATCTTTATCAGGATCATAATCTTCAGGTCTGAATTGATGATAATAGGCGATCTCTATGTCTTCCAATATGGGTTTATGATCACCTCTAACAGATAATAAATCGTCTGTAAGTTCTAAAATTTTGTATACCTG
>RCNB010002327.1_pt1 | contig 11716 bp, 6 predicted proteins | sample 2041321 | NCBI WGS metagenome assembly RCNB01 (sample SAMN09708232, study PRJNA481090) | Marine sediment metagenome, whole genome shotgun sequencing project.
GGAATCGTTCGGGCAGCGTGTTGTCCTCTTTTTTAACGCCAAATCGTTTGTTGAGCTTGTAGTCTGTGTGGATGGCCTCCCCCAGTATTTTTTTCAAATAGTTGGGAGAATAGTCAATCCCCGTACCTGCCCGCAGAAGCCGTGAGGCGTTTTCCAGGTTCAGGATATCCATGCAAAGACCGATATTTTTGCACATGGTCATTGAATCGGTGAGCAGCGCGATTTTTTCTGAATAGGTCACGAGGTCCGCCTTCCCATCTTCTTCCATTCTGTGTGCGGCTTTTTCCGTGCCGAAACGCTTTTTCGCCTCCTCTGTTCTGTTTGTCAGCTCGAAATAGGGCTCAGCCCTCAGGTGGTCAGCTCCCCTTGAGGCGATAGCATAAGTAAGTCCATAGGCCTTGATCCCCCTCGGATCGCCGCAGATGACATCCAATCCTTTCACCTGCATCACCAGTTTTTGCGCCTCTTCACTGAAACTCTGAGACAATTTTGTCGCTCCGTCGGCGAGCCTGTCTCCGACTCCCCGGCGGTAGGTGATCTTCTCTACGACATCACGGATCTTGTCGGTCTCCCCCCAGGTGATTTCCAATCCATCCAAGTCATCAGGATGGAGGAGCCCTTTTTCCTGGCACTCCATGATCCATCCGATGACCTCCGCTGTAGAGATAGAGTCCAATCCCATTTGATTCAGATAGGCATTCATCTCCAGGGCAAAAGGAAGATCGCTGCTTCCCAGCCGGGAGGTAAAACTGCACAGCGTTTCGAACTCGGGCCCTTCGGCCTCGCTGTCATCCATCATGTAATAGCGGGAACAATGCAGGTTGCAGTTGAAACAGGCCTTGTTTTTCACCTTGTATGTGCTGGCCAATGTCTGTCCTGAGATCTTATCCACATAGGAACATACACCCTCCTGGAAATGTTTTGTCGGGAGGATGCCGATGCTGTTCAAGTCTGTCATCAGCATTGTGGTGCCCAACTGGTACCGCTTTTGGTATTCGTTGTGGTTCATGATGGCCGCTTCGATTGTCCTGCACTCATCGAGAAACGCCAAGGGGTCTGCCATCTCTACGGAGTGTGTTCCTCTTACAGCCAGGGCCTTCAAGTTTTTGGACCCCATGACAGCTCCCATTCCCGTTCGGCCGTTCACTCTGTTCCCACTCGAAACAATAGCTGCGTAATGGACCAAATTCTCTCCGGCAGGCCCGATGGCAGCAACTTCAATGGAGTAATCGTTTCTATCGAGCCGGATCGTTTCTGTTGTCTCCACAATAGTTTTGCCCGAAAGCTCAGAGCATTCAAAGAACTCGACGCCTGACTCCGTCACCAGAAGATAGACTAGGCCGTCTGCTTTGCCTGTGATGATGATCTGGTCGAATCCTGTCTGTTTCATCTCTGCGGCGAACTGCCCTCCCGCTGCCGAATCCCCCAGTATTCCTGTCAGGGGAGACTTGGCTGTGACTGTGTAATAGGCGGATGCCGGAAGTAACGAACCGGTGAGGGGGCCGGCACCGAAGATAATGATATTTTCTGCTCCGAGCGGATCACACTCGGGATTGATTTCTTCATGCAATCTTTTGGTGTTTGCCGCTCGCCCTCCGATCACAGGCTTTATCCATGAGGGATCGAGAGATTCTACTGAAAATGTCCGTTCAGAGAGGTTCACCCTCAGTACTCGCCCACCGTAGCCGTACTTAAGCATGGGCCTGATCTCTCCTTTTTCTGGTTTTCGACCCGATTTTCTTGATATAAAAGTACCTCTTCTGGCTGGGATTCATTTTAGTCGTTTCTTTTTTTACATCTGCTAAGGAGATGTGTTCCACCTCTTCGGTTACGAATGTGATGGCCTCCTCTGTACAGGCTTCAATGCACTTGGGTTTTCCACCGCAGAGATCACACACATACACAATTTTATTGAAGATCTCGATCGCCCCGATCGGGCAGGCTTTTTCACACATGCCGCATGAGGTGCACAGCGTAGGAGAGACGAAAACCTGGCCCTGCTTTCCCAGACTCAAGGCATCCTCAGGACATTTCATGCAGTAGCGCTCTTGACACTGAACGCACACAACGGGGGAGTCCAGGCCGGACTCATAGAGATTCAGGATTTTTATTCGCGCGAGATGATTGTTGATCCTGCCCGTGTGGAAGAAAGAGCAGGCCGTTTCACACCGCTGACAGCCTGTGCATTTGCTCAGATTAACACGAATCACGCTAATTTTTCCTCTTTCAAACTCGCTATTCTTCGATCACATCCAGCCGGAACTGGACCAGCCCATCCGGGTCCGGGCATGAAAAATTTTTCACTTTTTTGATCCAGTGTCCATCCTCGAGCTTATCCCTCTCTTCCAAAATGGGGAAAATAGGCATCATGCTTTGCAGGGCCCAGATACACACATACTGTCCATCAGGAACATACAGTTTGGAATCTTCCACGAAGAAATAGTTCCCTACCTGCATGGGCAGGTTGCAGTAACCATCGATCCTCTCGACACTCACTTTGATCTTTGCCATATTCTCTCTCCTAAAAACCTTATTGATTTTACCCATAATCCAGAGCGATAGGCAAATACAATTTTGCCTTGACAAAAACTATCAAAAACTTGACATGGGCTAGGGTTCTATAATATAGAGGAAATCCGTTGGGACAATTCCGAACGTATTGTTAGTGGCGTAAACATCGCTTTAGAAATAGCGGATTCCAGCGTTGAGTGAATACTGCATCAAAGGAGAGAACAAATGGCATGGGAATTTATGGGACGAACAATCCATAAGATAGGAGTCGTGGGGTCCGGGAATATCGGACCGGATATCGCTCTCTATTTCAGCAAAGTGTTTCATAAGTTTGGCGTTCCTGTGGTTGTGGTCGATATCTCTGAAAAAGCTCTCAAGTCGGGCGAGGCGCGAGTGAAGGGAAAATTTGGTCGCGGTATGAGATCTGGAGCTTTTACAAAGGAAGAGGTGGATGCCATGCTCTCTAACCTGACCTGGACGACCGATTATGCCCAATTGAAAGATGCCGATTTTGTGATCGAAGCAGCCACAGAGGATGTGGGAATAAAAAGAAAGATCTTCGCAGAATTGGAGAAGTTCTGTCCTGAGACAGCCATCTTGGCCTCCAACTCCTCGCATATGGAGCCAGAGGTCATCTTTGAAGAGATCACAAACAAGGAGAGATGTCTGGTCATTCACTATTTTTTCCCTGCGGAGCGAAGTATCATTGTGGAGATTGTCCCGGGGGAGGACACGGCACCAGAAGTCACAGATTTCCTGTTGAATTTTTACGAACAGATCGGGAAGGCGCCCATTAAGGTGAAAAGCCGGTACGGTTATGCCATAGACCCTATCTTTGAGGGGATTTTTTTGGCTGGAGCTCTTTTGGTTGAGAAAGGCATTGTAACAGTGGAACAGATGGATGCCATGGCCCAGAGAGCTCTCGGATTGGGGGTGGGTCCCTTCACGGCTATGAACCTGACTGGGGGGAATCCCATTACACAGCATGGCGTCTCCGAGATGCATGATAAGATCATGCCGTGGTTTCACTCTCCCGCGATCCTGGACAATCAGGTAGCGCTTGATAAACCATGGAAAACTTCCTGGAAACACGAAGACGTTCACTATAACGAAAGTGTGTATGAGAAGGTGGCGGACATCATAAAGGGTGCTTATTTCGGGCTTGTCTGTGAAGCGTTGGACTCCGGGATCGTAGCTCTCGGCGACCTGGAGATGGCGGTGGAGAGCTCTCTTGTGATCAAGGCGCCCTTCCAGATGATGAACAGCATGGGTGTTGATAAGGCTCTCGAGCTCGTGAAGGCCTATGCTGAAGAATGGCCGGGGTTCAAAGTCCCTGATGTTCTAGTGAAGCAGGCCGAATCCGGAGAACCTTGGGATATTCCTATGGTATTTAGAGAGGATAGGGAAGATGTGGCTGTCGTCACGATCCGAAGGCCCAGCGCCTTAAACGCCCTGAACACGACAATTATGTCCCAGCTTAAGAATGTCTTTTCTGATATTCAGCAAGATGACAAGATCAAAGGAGCCGTTCTGACAGGTTTTGGTGTGAAAGCTTTTGTATCCGGAGCGGATGTCCATGAGATCGCGCGCATGAAGTCCCCGGAAGAGTTAGAAGTCTTTGCCTTGAGCGGCCAGAGCGTGCTGAATTTTATCGAAAATCTCGGAAAACCTGTCGTCTGTGCGATGAATGGACTGGCTTTTGGAGGGGGGAACGAGCTGGCGATGGCCTGTACCGCCAGGATCGCCAAGAAGGGAACAAAGGTGCTGTGTGGCCAGCCAGAGCCCAAGCTCGGCCTTGTTCCGGGTTATGGCGGAAGCCAGCGGCTTCCTCGCATCATCGGGCTATCCGCCGCATGGCCTATTCTGCGCTTAGGAGATCCTATTTCGTCAAAAGAGGCTCTTGAGCTTGGTCTGATCCAGGAAGAGGCTGAGGGGGATATCAAAGAGGCTGGTATCGCCTATGTGAAAAGACTGATCTCTGGAGAGGTGAGTGCGCCACACATCGAGAAAGGGACACTGGAAATTCCTGACATGCTCCCAGAGGTGGATATTGGTTTTCTCTCTAAGAAGACCGATGAGATCATGCAGCAGGTCATTCTCGAAGGAGCAAAAAAAACACTCGAGGAAGGGCTTAGGCATGAGGCCAAAGTCCTGGGTGAGTGTGTGACGACCAAAGACATGAGGATCGGTATGGAAACGTTCAGAAAATTCGGTCCCAAAAAGAATGCGGGGTTTTCCAATGCTTGACCGAAAGATAAAACAAAGACGCCGTCAATCCGAAAGAGGAGGACATCATGTTATTTGAAAAATCATACATTCCCTACGACGCCTACTGGAGCACCCCCTTTTGCCGCTGGCAGGGAAGTTTTGCCCATCTGCATTCCATGGAGTTTGCTGCTGAAGTGTGTCGAGAGGCTTTCCCCGCCAGACGGATCACCCCCGACATCTTTGATAGCCTTATTCTGGGCATGACAGTCCCCCAGAAAAACTGTTTTTACGGAGGCCCCTGGATGGCTGCCATGATTGGGGCCACAGGGATCACAGGCCCTATGATCGGCCAGGCGTGTGCCACGTCGGCCAAGTGTGTAAGTGTGGCATCGGAAGAGTTGGAGATGGGCGACCAGGAGACGATCCTGGTTGTCACTTGCGACCGGACAAGCAACGGACCTCATATTTATTATCCCAATCCACTGGGCACGGGAGGAACCGGGGATAAAGAGGACTGGGTTTGGGACAATTTCGGCTATGATCCCTGGGCCAAAAACGCCATGATCGAAACCGCCGAAAAAGTGGCGCAAGAGACCGGGATAACCAAGGAAGAACAGGATGAGGTCACGCTTATCAGGTACAACCAATATCAGGATGCCCTCAAAGATAACAGCGCTTTTCTCCACCGTTTTATGGTCGTTCCGATCGAAGCAAAAGATCCGATGGGACGAAAGGTCTTGGCAACTGTAGCCGGAGATGAAGGGGTGTTTCCGACAACTGCGGATGCGCTGGCGAGATTAAGACCTGCCCAGCCCAATGGGACTGTTACTTTCGGCACACAGACATACCCAGCAGATGGAAATGCCAGCATTGTGATGACTACTAGGGATAAAGCACGGGAGCTCAGCAGGGACCCGAATGTAGAGATACAGGTGCTTTCCTACGCAGAAGCCAGAGCCAAGAAGGGATTTATGGCCATGTCCATCGTGCCTGCGGCCAGAAAAGCTCTATCCTCAGTCGGTATTGGCATCAAAGATGTTAAAGCCATAAAGACGCACAATCCCTTTGCCGTGAATGATGTCTACTTCTGCAGGGAGATGGGCATCGGACTCGAGGATATGAATAACTACGGCTGCTCCCTCATCTGGGGACATCCCCAGGGTCCCACAGGTGCACGCCTTATCATCGAATTGATCGAAGAGCTGGTGATCAAGGGAGGCGGATACGGTCTTTTTGACGGTTGTGCAGCAGGGGACACGGCTGCTGCCATCGTCCTTAAAGTGGACATCAAATAAACTGAGCTGACCTTCCCGACGTCATCATTATTGTTGACACGTCCTCAGGTCTATGATATTTCTAACCTCAGGTTTAAGAAGAGGAACTTGTGCAAAATCTTGAGGGATTCCTTTTGCTCGCATCTAAAACATTGTCAAAGGAGAAAGAATGAGAAGACTATTCAATGGAAAGGCAATTTTTTGTTTCGTTGTTGTTTTATTAGCGGTGCTGCCTCTGTCAGGGCAAACAGAAAAACAGAAGATCAAGGTTGTGGTCGAGAATGCCACAATCCGGGCAAACCCTGATCTCCAGAGTGATGTGATCAAGCAGACCACCTTGGGGGCTGTATTTGAAGTTGAAAAAAAGGAAGGCGAATGGTTTACGGTTAAGGTACAGACTGAAGTGGGTGTGCTCCTTACAGGGTATATTCATGAAATGTTCGTTGAGATCGAAGAGGAAAAAAAGGAAGAGATTAAAGAGGTAGTAGAGAAGGCCCCTGAACCCGAAGAAAAAGTCGTCGATGTACAAAAAAAGCCTGAACCCACAACACCACCCAAAGAAGCCCGTTCTACTAGGTTCGAGATCACCTTTGGCGGAAGCTACACATCGGGTTATTCGATAAACAATGTCTCCTACTCGGATAGCTTCAGCGAGGGAAGCCTGGAACGTGCCACAGAGAATGGAACCATCACCCAGGGATTAGAGAAACCTATGGGATTTTATGGTTCGTTCAATTTCTTTTTAACTCAAGGCCTTGGGATCGAATTGCGGCTCGACATAAATTCAGGCGCAAATTTCACTTCGAGCAGCATGAGTGATTATCGGTTGGCTTGGGAGTGGTCTGATAGCCGCTCAAGCAATGCAGAAAAACAGTGGGAAATTCAGGGAGGAGGAGTTTCTTCACTGACAATTTTTTCCGGCAATCTTATTTATAAAGTCCGGAGCGGGGGACTCTTCGCTCCTTTTTTCAGCGGAGGCGTATCTTATTATTCTGGCAGCCTCAATAAGGCGAGTACATTCGTGGGGTATGGGACAACCTGGGCTATTGAGTCCTGGCCATACATCACACGGTATATCGATTATTTTGACATCCCTGCAACATTGGAGGGATCGTTCAGTGGAGTTGGTTTTAACGTTGGAGGTGGAGCCGATCTTCAGTTTTCACGCAGTATTGCGTTGAACATCGATGCCAGATATTTTATGCTGAAAAACGTAGAAGAAAGATGGCAAGTCCATGCAGGCACATACCCGGCGAACCTCCATGAAGGCGTGACGATCACACTGCTCGAACAGAATGCCCTTGCTCTTCAGGAATCCATGAATCCTGTGGAGATAAAAACTTCGTTCTTCAAGATCTCGCTCGGCCTGAAATTAATGTTTTAACAAAACCCAAAACTCAATTTTTATCCTGGATTATTCACGAGTTGAGTGGTAGGTCGGGTCGGGTGCTGCAAGGGCGAGGCAGTGGCCCATGAATCAGATTAATAACTGCCATTCCGTCAATGGAGGCGTTTCATGAAAGATTTCCTCACGTCACTCAATAAAACTGCAACCCTAACGAAGCTCCAGAGGCCTTTCTCTGCTCTGCCGAAAGTCTGGGTCGGATTTATCATCGCAGGTGTTTTTCTTCTGGTCGAGCTTATCGCTCAAGCCAGCGGCTATGATAATGATGATCTTATGGTCTATCTCCTTGCCATCGGTCTTGTTGGGTCGATTTACTGGCTATTCTGTGTCCACAGGTTTCACAAGATCCTCCGCGAGATGACTAATGATTATGAAATATCTCCTGGGGCTGCGGTCGGTTATCATTTTGTCCCCTTTTACAATTTCTATTGGATCTTCAAATGGCCCATTGTATTTTCCAAGACCATCAATGCATTGGGAACGGTTAAGATGGCGAATGGGGCCCTGCTGGGTGTTTTGCTTTTGATCGCTCTTTTGATCAACAGATTTTTCGATGGCGCGGTGGGTATGACTTTTATTTTTGGGATCGGGACGTATATGGCAAATGTTCTCCGCAAGCAGATTCAGAGTCCCATCTCGGTGTTGCCAGATGAGATTCAAGCCGAAGTTAAGGAAACGGGAGTCTGGGCCATACAAAAGGTGGATCAGATAAAATCATTATCCTGGAATGAGCGTCCTGTTCTCGATGGGCTCGTTTCTGTGGATTGTCCGGACTGCAAAGAAAAAAAGAGCTTCAAGGTCGACTCATTCCGGCCTTTTTCTTCGGAGCGTCCTGAGGGGCTTGTGTTGACAGAGGATGTGGTTAATTTTATCAGTGGGGGCAATCGATTTTTGAGTGGCGCTCTGGGATTTGTTTTCGCTGCCATAATTGTCATTATCATTGAAATGGCACTTCAAGTGAGGAGGCATAACTTCTTTTTCACTGTTATCGGGGTGATTATTTGGAAGTTTATTCAAGCCATGCTGGAGGGCGTGTTCAATAAGCAAATACCTGTTTGGACCTATACGTGCAGTGGTTGTGAAAATAAGATATTTATCGCTTCTGACGGGAGTGATGTGCTTCTCGGGGATGCTAAAGAAAAAAAAGAAACAGCCCCCAAACCTGAATCCAAAATAATTATTGAGCCTGTCACTGAGGATAAATCTCAATCTTCATGGGAGGAAAGTCCTGTTCCAGCCGCCCCGTTCCAACTCCAGGAAAGTGAACCCCAGGATGTTCTTCCAGACACAGTGCCGAAAACGTTCACTAAAACGCTGGTGGCTCCCTCGAAGAATTTGGAGGCAGGGAGTGTGTTTGCTAGGAGGTATCTGATCCTTGAAGAGCTGGGGAAGGGAGGCATGGGCAGTGTGTACAAAGCCTTCGATAAGGAAGTGGAGGAGAAGATCGCGCTGAAGACGATAAAACCTGAGATCGCGGCCGATGAGAAGGTGATCCAGCGGTTTCGCAACGAGTTGAAGATCGCGCGCAAAATATCGCATAAAAATGTCTGCCGGATGTTTGATCTGGGCCGGGAGGACGACACTTATTACATTGCGATGGAGTATGTGTCAGGAGAGGATCTGAAGAGTTCCGTGAGACGGATGGGACCGTTGAGCACGGGGAAAGTTCTGGGATTTGCAACGGAAATATGTGAGGGATTGGCCGAAGCCCACCGTTTGGGGATCGTGCACCGGGATCTGAAGCCCCAGAACATCATGATCGATAGGGACGGGATCGCGCGGATCATGGATTTTGGGATCGCACGTTCACGAGAGCTGAAGGGGATGACTGAGAATGGGTCGACCATTGGGACACCGGAGTACATGTCTCCTGAACAGGTTGAAGGAGAGGACATCGATCAGCGGTCTGACATCTATTCTATGGGAGTGATCCTCTACGAAATGGTAACTGGGCGGACACCATTTGAGGGAAAAACACCGATGAGCGTGGCCATGAAACACGTGACGGAAAAGCCCAAGGAGCCAAGAGGGTTGAACATGCAGATCTCGGAGGATTTAAGCCGGGTGATCATGAAGTGTATGGAAAAAGACAAGGCTCGTCGTTATCAGAGTGCTTTGGACCTGCTCTACGCACTCAAGGAGATCGAAAGAGGAATCCCGGCGATAGAGAGGGTCAAACCTGCAAAGAGATCCATCACGTCGAGAGAGATCACGGTATCGTTCAGTATTAGGAGATTCCTCATTCCTGCCGCTGCGGTTTTGGCTGCTGTCATTATTGGGGGAGGCGTGTGGTATTTTGTGCTGCGTCCCGAGAGATCAAAACCCACTTCGCCTGTTTCGGTCCATACTAAGGAAAACATTCTGGCTGCTGCCCATGAGTCCTTGAGAGATAAAGATTATTCTGCAGCGCTCGATCAGTTCAATAAGGTGCTGGAAATAGAGCCTGAGGATCCTGATGTCCGGCTCAATATAGCCATCATTCTCAAAGAACAGGGAAAGATAGAAGAAGCTGTCCAGGAATTCGATAGGGTGATAGCCCTTGATGAGGAAGACCCTCGATCGTACAAACAATTGGGAGAGATATTTGAACAGAAGCAGGATCTCGAGAAAGGAGTGTTTTATTACAAAAAATATCTTACCTTGGCAAATGCGAGCGTAGACGCCGATGAGGTCGCAAGAAGAGTGGCGGAAATGGAGGCTCGACTTCGGCCTGCAGGCGAGGAGGAGACACAGAGTGTTGCGGCCGAAAAGAGCGTTGTGACAAAGGAGGTAACGCCCAGGCGAGTGGAAAGAGAAGACCCGGAGGTTGACCTCTCGCAAAGACTGGATACAGGGATCCGTGCTTTCAATCAAGAGAGATTCGATCAGAGTATAAGCATAATGCGGGAGATATTGAGGTTGGATCCTAAAAATAGTCAAGCGAAGTCTTATCTCACCAGGGCCCAGCAGGAGAAGGCAAAGCAGCTTAAAAAGCAGGAGATCGGACGGGGGATATCCCTCGCTCAAGTCGCTTACGAAAGAGGAGATTATGAGGAGTGTCTCAATCAGGTGAAAAAAGTGCTCCGATTAGACCCGGAAAATGCGGAAGCGAAAAAATATTCCGATCTTGCTGAGCAGATTGTTGCACCCCAAAAAATGAGGGACATTGTGAATGGATATATTCAGTCGCTCAAAAACAAAGAGCTGGTTTCTTTTTATGAAAACACATGCTCTTCTGAGTTATTCCAAAGGATCAAAGGAGACACAGAATTGATCTCCAACCTGTACCAAAGCTTCAGGTCTGTGGCTTCAAATATCAAGATCCAATTGATGGAGAATAATAGGGCAGAAGTGAGTTTTTCTAACATCATCACTGGGATCCCTGTGTCGGGAGAGCAAAGACAAGTCGTATTTGAGGGGACTTATATTTGGGAGATGGAAAAACAGGGTGAGACTTGGAAGATCATCGGGCTCTCAACTCAGACTGCAGGAAAAAATCGATAGAAGGGAAAAGGGCTTACTCCTAGAATTCTCTAAAAAATCCTATGGATAGGCCAAACTTTTTGTATCCATCCTCCAGCTTGAAATAACTGATATCCCCGATAAGCCCCCAGCCTTTTTTAACCCAGCGTCTGTGCTTGAGGACCAGATAGAATGAGTCCTGGTCAACCTCCTCTGGTTTGGCGAGGTAATCGGCGAGATAGGCCTGATTACCGAAGGAGAAGGTCAGGTTGGTCCACTGCCATCCTTCTCGACCGTAAGCCGCATTTATGAGGTGTGAAAACGATGTGACACTCCCGGGATTGCTTTTGTTCCTGAATATCCTGTAGGTCGTGACTAAACCTTGGAGATAGAGGGTGATTCCCGATGATAGGATCAGATCTTCGTGAGCATTATGATAATTCACGTAGGTGACTCCCAGAGTCCATACGATATTCCGTTTGTCTCCAAACTTGAAGTTGAAGTCATTGTCGAATCTAACTTTGGGCAAATACGCGGAATTCGAACCTGCGGAGAGTGCTGTATATGTGTATAATCGATCTCCCCAATCCTTATACGCTCCCCCCACGCCGAGGAGCGCATCTCCGACATTCCTGGAGAACCCCCCCAGCTGAACAAACCAAGTTAAGCCTCTCTGGGGACTGGTATAGTAACTCAAGAAGATATTTGTCCAGGACCCGTAAATGTCATAAGGGTTGAGGTTTTCGTAGAGAACATTTGCTTCCAACCGTTGGGGTCGACGCTCTGTTTGTTCCTGTGCAAGATCACCGAATGCGTGGACTGCTAGAATCCACAGCAGGAACACAAGAAGAATCCTCCTCTTCACATTTGCCTCCTC
>RCNB010002328.1_pt1 | contig 11716 bp, 10 predicted proteins | sample 2041321 | NCBI WGS metagenome assembly RCNB01 (sample SAMN09708232, study PRJNA481090) | Marine sediment metagenome, whole genome shotgun sequencing project.
ATATAAAACGGCAGGTCATAGCTGCCGGATTCTTCGCAGGCCTCGATAATGACCACGATGCGTGTGTGCGGCAGATCCTGTTTCTGCACGGCCATGATGGCTGTCAATGAACTATAAGCAGCGTAACCGTCATCTGCGCCACCACGGCCATAGAGCTTTCCGTCCTTGATGACAGGGATCCAGGGGCCAAGACCTTCGGCCCAACCGGTCATTTCAGGTTGTTTGTCCAGATGACCATACATAAGGATGGTATCGTCGGCACCGGCATCACCCTGTGCTGGGATCTCCATGAATATTAGTGGGGTCCGTCCTTCGAGCCGGACGATATCCAGCGTCATACCCTCGACGTCCTGTGCATTGCACCAGTTGAAGATCTGCTGAACGGCATCTTCCATATAGCCGTGCTCGGCCCAGTCGGCATCGAAGTGGGGCGACTTGTTGGGAATCTTGATGTACTCAATCAATTCGGGGACGATAGAGTCCATCCACATTTCGTCAATAAAACTCTGTGCTATTTTTTGATCCATTCGCCTGCCTTTGTGCTGTAGGTTATTCAATCGTCATGGTTACCGGTTTCAGCACCGTGCATCCAGTCAATTAGCTTGTTGGATAGTAACCATAAGATTACCGCTGAAACAACTGAAGTAATGGCGATACCGCCGAAGATCGAAATTGCATTATTGATCATCTCAGTCTCACCTGCAGCACCGCCATGGCCTCCTCCGACCAGTGAGCCAACCTTGCCCGCGACAAAATTTGCCAATGCAGTGAAACCAAACCAGACCCCCATCAGTAACGACATCAGGCGTAACGGCGCCAGCTTGGTAACCATCGACAGTCCTACTGGAGAAAGACACAGCTCACCCATAGTATGGAAGAAATATGCGGCTACCAGCCAGCCCATGCTGGTTTTAACGCTGGGGTCGCCACCCTGCTGTAAAACTGCACCAATCATAAACAGGAAGCCAACCGCCAGTAACACCAGGGCAATGACAAATTTGATCGGGGATGTCGGCTCTTTAGGGCCTAGCTTGGTCCAGAGGATTGCAAACACCGGCGCGAAGAGAAAAATAAAGGCCGGATTCAAAGACTGGAAAAAGGTCGTTGGAACTTCCCAGCTACCAACTATCCGGTCTGTAAATCGCTCGGTATAAATATTCATCAAGCCGCCAGCCTGCTCAAAACCTGCCCAGAATATTATGGTGAACAACCCCAGGATCATGATTACTTTGATTCGCTCACGCTCCACTTTGGTCAATGGCTCTTTTGTTACATTGCCATGCATGGCTTTACTTCTGGCGGCATTGGCCTGCAGGCCGATATCACCCAGGTATTTCTGCGCGAACAGCGCCTGCACCACCAGGCTCAGGAGCATGCCGATGCCGGCGGCAACAAATCCCATTTGGAAGTTACCATCAAAAGCTGCCACAACCAGGCCAACCAGGATGCCGGACATGAAGGCACCGAGGTTGATACCCATATAGAATATAGTAAAGGCGCCGTCGCGACGGTGGTCACCTTCACCGTAGAGCTCACCCACCATGGTGGAGATATTTGGCTTAAACAGGCCATTGCCTAAAATCAAACTGCCCAAGCCCAGAAAAAACAGAGTGTCCTTGCTTAAGGCTGGTATCCAGTCATAGGGCATGCCGATCAAAAACTGGCCTATGGCCATCATCGCGCCCCCAAATAAAATGGCTTTGCGCTGACCGATAAAATTATCAGCCAGCCAGCCGCCTAAAAGAGGGGTGATATACACCAGCCCGGTGAAGTAGGCATACATCGAAAGCGCATCGGAATTGCTCCAGCCCATGCCCTGTGCCTGGCTGGTGAGATAAAGCACCAAGATTGCGCGCATGGCGTAGTAACTGAAACGCTCCCACATTTCAGTGGTAAACAATAAGAACAGGCCTTTTGGGTGACCTAGAAACTCCCCCTTGGGGACGTTGTAATGGCTCAAGGGTAAACCCTCCATGTTAAATATTTCTGATTGGGCAAGATTACCCAGCATCTCTTCTTTGAAATTATTCAGATCACCGGAAAATAACACGGGTAATCCGATCAATTGGTAAAAATTAAGCATAATAGAATACCAGATATGGTGGCACTTGGTTGTATGGTGACCAAACTTGCGGATCAAAAAGAGGTAGGTCTGGCCATAGGTGGTTGGTTCCTGTCCATCGCCATGGCCCAGTTTATGGCCGGCCTGATAGCCGCCCTCGCTTCCGATGGTACTGCCGGCGCGCATGGTGCACCGATGGAAGTCGCGTCCGGGGCTTAGTTTTTTCTGAAGGTCTCAAATGGTGCGTGAAAAGTTACCAGGCTGATAAATCCCCTGAAATCTGCTATACATTATGTAGGATAGACATTTTATTAATATGATAAGGGGCGTCTGCAATGGTTAGTAGTTCCGATTGGAAAGTAATGAAACAGCAGGCCTTTGACGCCTTCACTCAAAATGGCAGGATGGGCGTCAACGAGCTGGAACAGATCGTTAATATCGGGCTCTCTGATGGTGAATTTGATGAGCAGGAAAGAGCAGTGCTGATCAATATCATTTCCAACCTGACACGTGCCGACATGAACGACGCAATGTGGTTGAAAGTCGACGAATTAATCCACCAATTCGACCTGCGCGATGACAGTGAAGCCTTTATCGAGCATCTGGAAGACGAAGATAACCCCGATGGCCCATAACTCGTTACGCACGATTCTTTGAATCCAAGCGGGTTAAACCAAACCAGGGCATGTAACCCGTGGGTAACAAGTTACCCACCCTACGCGATTTGTTGATTCTAGAGCGGGTGATGTGATCCTGAATTCGTAGGGTGTGTAATTCATTATGCACGGTTCTTGAATTTAAACAGGTGAAATCAAACGTGGGCTGATAGTCCGTGGGTAACGCTTACAGGTCTTTCGCCATCCAGGTTCCGCAGCTTGAGTGACCGGTGTTGCCCATTGGTTCATCCAGGTATTTAAAATCATGCTTGCCGTACAAACGGCGTGCCTGTTCCATGCTGTCCATGGTTTCCAGGTAACAGCGCTTGAATCCCGCACGTTTGGCTTCTTCGAGGCAAAGAATCAGCAATTTTGCACCAACACCCATACCCCTCAGTTCAGATTTGAAATACATTTTGCGTAACTCACAAATCTCACTGTCACCGCCGGTCAGTGGTCCAAAACCACCACAGCCAAGAACCCGGTCATGAAGTGTCACGACATAGAATGCCGAACCTTTCAATGCATAAGCCGTATGCATGTCGCTTATTTCCGAGTCATTGATGGAATAACCACATCCAACGGCCTGGAATTCTGTCATCACCTGGCGAATGATTTCCGCAACTATGGAATTATCATCTGTCCCAATAAGCCGAATTTGTAAACCTTGATTGCTTTCGTAACGGTTCATTGCTGAGCTTTCCTGCTTTATAAGGCTAAAAAAACACTTTACAGCACACACCAGGACGGTTTAAACCTATCTGGTTTCTTTTGCATCAAATGCATTATATAGAGGATTATAAAGGCAAGGTGGATATGATTGTTCACCTGATACATGCATCCGCGACCGATCCAGGCTTAAATCCGTCGCACCAAATGACACACAGGAGACTTGTCATGCAACTTAGATTATTTGTTTTCGTTCTGGCTTTGCTGACTTCCGGCAGCCTTTTTGCGAGCGTTACAGAAGAAGAGACATTTTCCTACAATCTGAATGATGGTGGTCGTTTCAGCATTTCCAATGTGAATGGCTCCGTCGTTATTACCGGCGGTACCGGCAACAATGTGGAGATCATTGCTACCAAGAAAGCGGACTCTCAGAAGGAGTTAGATAAAATCGAAATTGAGATTTCCGCTTCTGCCGACGAGATTATTGTCGAAACCGAACTCGGAGATTCAAACAAATGGTATTCCCGCAACAGCAATAGCGGCAGTGTTAATTACGAGGTCATCGTTCCGGTTAACACCGAGCTTGATTCTGTCGAAACTGTGAATGGTGGTGTGAATATCTCCGGCGTATCCGGCAAAGTGGTGGCTGAATCGGTTAACGGTGGTGTTGATGTCAGTGATCTGGATGGTGATGCCAGCCTTTCCACGGTCAATGGCAGTATTGAAGCTGAGTTTTCCCGGCTTGAAGGTGCACAGAGAGTGAAGGCCGAAACCGTTAACGGACGTGTAACGATAAAGTTACCTGAAAATGCCGATGTTGAGGTCAGTGCGGACACCCTGAATGGCAGCATCAATGGACGTGATTTCGGGTTGGAGACTGATAAGGGTTTTGTTGGAAGCGATTTGAACGGAAAAATTGGCAATGGCAGTGCCAGGCTCAATATTGATACCGTCAATGGTTCTATCAAGATTCGTAGTAACTGATACAGAAACCTGAGCAAGATCAAACCCGGCAGTGTTCACTGTCGGGTTTTTTCATTCCGAAATGAAAAAGTTGTGAATACTCAGCCTGGCAAGACGAGCTTATCCGGATAGGTTTCCCGAATAAGTTTTTCTACGATGATTTTGGCGGGATCCAGTATCGGCATTCCGTCAACCTGGTCTTCCTTTACAGCCAATGGCAACTCCGTGCAGCCCAGTATGACGGCCTCGGCACCGTTTGCCTGCAAATGTCGAATAGCTTTACGAATCCGCGTGGAGGCTTCCTCTGTTACTCCGCCAGGGCATGTCTTAATACCAAATGATGGCGCGTAGAGTGCAGCATGGATATCGTGTTCACGCACATCAGGATCCGGCAGCACAACTTCCAGACCTACGTCTTCGAGTGCCTGGTCATATAGCCGGGTCTGGTAGGTGCCTTGCGTGCCAAGGATCCCAACCCGCCGGATGGCAGGGTAGCTTTCCGTGATGTGGGTGACTGTTTCCCGAATCAAATGCAGGATTCGAAGCTCAACCCCTTTTTTCCGCAGTAACTTAAGTGCAACATCGTAAATTGGGCCAGCATGTGCGGTATTGCATGCCATAACGGCAATGGAGACACCCATTGTGGACATGTTTTCAAACTGGTCCGCGATTGCGTAAGCCGGGTTTGTGGTCGTTTTTCCAAGCAGATATGAGGTTCGGTCCGGAACCGTGTCTGGAAGCGAAAACAGCACAAATGGTATATGGTCCTGATCACATTGAGTACGCGTCATTGCGATGAGCTTATCCGCCATATCCAGCCCGGCCTGGGGACCCATGCCACCCAGAATTCCAATCAATGGTGATGGATAAGTCATGATAGTGGCACAGAGATGGTGGTCGATAATTTCAATTGATAAAAAACTGTTATATTCATGGATAAGGGTTTTTCTGCTGTGAGAGACGAACAATGATATCAATAAGTCGCGCCTGTGCCATTCCTTTACTTTTGGTTGTACTCATGGCTTCGCTGACGCCCGTCGCTGCGGTGGGGCAGGATTCCGCTGCTGATGAATCGACCGGTTCAGTTGTAAAACCAAGGGTTCGAGACCTGGGCATCAACCCCGGTGTCCTGTCTCCCGGTCCACTCAATGCCATTACCGATGTTGCCGGTGTACGTGTTGGCCACATCACTCTGAAGCAGGGCAAGGCGATTAATACCGGTGTGACCGCGGTGCTTCCCCATGGTGGTAATTTGTACCAGGACAAGGTTCCAGCTGGTTTCGCCGTGGGTAACGGATACGGCAAATTTGCCGGAAGCACCCAGATCAGGGAATTGGGTGAGATCGAAACACCCATCGTGTTAACCAACACATTGTCGGTCGCCGAAGGCATGAAAGGCGTGATTGAGTACACGCTCACGCAAGAAGGAAACGAGAATGTACGGTCGGTCAACGCCATTGTCGGTGAGACCAATGACGGGTTTTTGAATGATATTCGCCGTCGTGTTGTTACATCCAATCACGTATTGCAGGCTATCAGCAGTGCCCAGAGCGGTCCCGTCGATGAAGGCCCGGTCGGCGCTGGCACCGGTACAGTCAATTTTGGATGGAAAGGTGGCATCGGGACAAGCTCCAGACAGCTACCCGACAAATTGGGAGGCTATACGGTCGGGGTGCTGGTCCAGACCAATTACGGCGGTGTCTTACAGATGGATGGCCTGCCGGTTGGGAAAGAACTTGGGCAATACTACCTGCGTGACGCCGTGGACAGGGGAGATGCAGACGGCTCGATTATTCTGATCGTTGCGACGGATGCGCCCTTGTCAGACAGGAATCTAACCAGGCTGGCTTCGCGCGCCCTGATGGCCATTGCACGCACGGGCTCACCGGCAACAAATGGTTCGGGTGATTATGCCGTGGCTTTTTCTACCGCAGAAACCGTGAGACGTACCCGGGAGCGTCGGAATTCCGTCAGTGACATCGCAGACCTGCCCAATAACCAGGTGTCTCCATTATTCGAAGCATCCATGGAAGCGAGTGAAGAGGCCATCTACAACGCACTCGTTACCGGTGTCACAACGGAGGGTTTCAAAGGCACGATTGAAGCACTTCCCCTGGATAAGCTGATCGAAATTATTCAAAAGTCCGGTCGCTGAACGTAGGGTGCGTAAATGTTACGCACGGCTCTAAACCAACTCGCGTGTAACATTTACGACTCAACGTTACTCGTGCGTAACATTTACGCACCCTACGTTACATTCCTGATTTGGGAAACCAAGACCAGGAATCATTCTCTTCTGCTATAGTTAAATAACACAAGAAAGATCCTCCGTCGGTCAGGAGATAAAAAAATGAAAAAAACTTTCTTCATGAGAGTAGGGTTGTTTTTTCTGATATTCCCGCTGTTTGTGCTTATCCAGGCGCCTTCAAACGTAGCTGTTTCAGCGGAACATGGTTGGGAAACAGCTGCTGCGATCTCGTGTCAGGACAAGCAAGATGCGTTTCCAAGCTCTATGTTTGCAAGGTTAAACATAGGCATGAATGGGGCTGTCTCAGGGTTTGAAATTCATCTTTCCTATGAGAATGGCGCCTGTTCTTCGCTCCTTTATGCTACCAACACCGCAGAAAGTCGCATCAGTGCAAGCTACCACGATGAAAATGATGATCTGGTCTTTGCCTTGAGATAGTAGGGTGCGTAACTTGTTACGCACGCTGTGATGCACCAATTAAAACCAACTCGCGCGTAACGAGTTATCATGCACCGATTGAAATTTACCCGTGCGTAACAAGTTACGCACCCTACGAGTATGAACCAAATGATGAATCCCCCTCCAGCAACGACGTTCAGTCCGGGAGTTTCACAAAATACAGGATTCCAATCATGAAGAAATTGCTCCCATTGATGGCAGTTCTTTTGGCATTCAATTCACTGGCTGGTGATGACAGTGAAGTTTTTCAGGCCCTGATCAAAAGGGATTGGGACTTCCGTCTCGCCGAGTATCCATCCCTGGCGCGCCAGAATGGTGTTGAGGACAACGCCGGTCAGATCACCCACGTCAGTGAAAAAGATCAACTCAGGCGATATGAATTCTGGAAACAGGTCCAACTGGAGCTTGGGGCCATTTCTTGCGACAAACTCGAACGTGAAGAATGCATCAATTACCGCATCCTTGGTCGGCAAATACACCAGTTTCTGGCGAACTATGAGACCCGCGCTTACCTGATCCCGTTCAACTCTGATTCGGGCTTTTACCTTGCATGGAACCGCTGGGGCAGTTCGACTGATTTCGAGTCTGAGCAAGACTATCGCGACTATATCTCAAGGCTCAAAGCATTGCCGGTTGTAATGGACGAGTACATCGCACTGATGCGTGAGGGTCTGAAAACTGGTATGTCCCAGCCCAGGGTCATCCTTGGCGGGCGCGAATTACCCGTCCAGAAGCAACTGGTTGAAAACCCGGAGCTCAGTAGTTTTTACATGCCTTTCCTGCAGCGGGATGAGAACATCAGTGAGGCAACGCAACAACAGTTGGTCGCCGATGCAAAAAGTGCTGTTATGGATGGTGTCATTCCAGCGTATCAACGGTTATATGATTTCTTTGTCGATGAATATTTCGTCAAGGCGCGCACCACACTGGGGGCCAGTAGCCTGCCGGGTGGTGAGAAATTCTACCAGGAACAGATTTACCTCTATGCAACCCTTGATATGAGTGCCGATGAAATTCATCAACTAGGCTTATCCGAGGTCGCACGTATACGCGCAGAGATGGAAGCCGTCATCAGGGAACTGAAATTTGACGGTGATATGGCTGAATTTGTCCAGTTCCTACGCACTGACCCCCAGTTTTATGCAAAAACACCGCATGAACTATTGGCTGAGGCTTCCTACTTTGCCAAGAAGATCGATGGCCGTTTGCCAATGTTATTTAAAAAACTGCCACGCCAACCTTATGGCGTTGCTCCGGTTCCTGAAAACATCGCACCCTTTTATACTGCTGGTCGTTATTCCCCCTCGCCGTTGTCGGCACACCGAGGTGGATATTACTGGGTAAATACCTACGCACTCGAAAGCCGAACCTTGTACACCCTGCCCGCATTGACCTTACATGAAGCAGTTCCCGGTCATCATTTGCAGTTTGGACTGGCAATGGAACAAGACGAACAACCTGGCTTCAGACGAAATGATTATATTTCGGCCTATGGTGAAGGCTGGGCACTTTATGCTGAAAAGCTCGGTATAGAAATGGATATTTATGAAACCCCCTACCAGGATTTCGGCCGCCTGACCTACGAGATGTGGCGGGCTTGCCGTTTGGTCATTGATACCGGTATTCACACCAAGGGCTGGAGCAGGAAACAGGCGCAGGACTATCTTGCTGACAATACCGCCCTGTCGATTCACGAGATAAGCACTGAAATAGATCGTTATATTTCCTGGCCGGCACAGGCGCTGAGCTATAAGTTGGGTGAATACACGATCTGGCAATTACGTCATGAAGCTGAAAGTCGCCTGGGGGTGAATTTTGACTTACGCGATTTTCATGATTTCATCCTGGCGCTGGGTTCGGTGCCACTTGATGTGCTCAAGGACGAAGTCAGTCGCTGGGTAAGTGAGCAATTACCAACAGAATAAGGCAGTAGCTCATATGGTGCGTTAGCGATAACCAGCAATCAGCTCCCTGCTATTGCCATCTGTTGACCCCCTTAGTTTAATACGCCTCGCTTGTCCATTGCTCGCGCATAGAAAAACAATAGCAGTGCGATAACCCAGATCACGGCCGTGAAGATTACAGCGCCGCTGCCCATCACCTCAGCACCATCCATGAATATGAAGTTGTAGACCGTGCTGACGGCCAGGCCCGCGATGGAGGCCCCAAAAAGCCATATGGCCCATGACTTGCGTAGCAGCAATGCCACGGAACCAAAGAAGGAACCCCAAACGCCGATGGCCCATGCGACTACCATCCATGCCGGAAATGCATAGAAGTAGTCGAGCTGTTCCGGTGTGAACTGGGCAATGTAGAACTCGATCCTCAATTTGGTTGCGAGGTAATCAAATGCGCCCATGGCGTTCCACAGTAAGGAGACGATGGCGACGATCCAGAGATGTACGGGTGTTTTGACGTCATTTTGCATGATGATGGTCTTCTCGTTGTTGTTGCACATTAAGAGTAGCAGAATCGCAAAGTCCGGGTTCGCAAAAACTTGGTTCACATAGCCTGGGCATCCACATCACCAGAAGTTGAATTTGTCCATGTTAGTAACCTTTATGCCGCTCACGACATCCAAGTAAGAACAGAAAATATTTCTTATGACGGGGAAAAGCATGCTGCAGATGACACATATACAGAAGATCTACCGTACAGAACTGGTCGAAACACACGCATTGCGTGAACTGACCGTATCCGTGAAAGGCGGAGAGTTTGTCGCCGTGACCGGGTCGTCGGGTTCCGGCAAAACGACGTTTCTCAACATCGCGGGTCTGCTTGAGTCCTTTGATCGTGGTTGTTACATGCTGGATGGAGAAGATGTTAGTGGCCTGAGCGATGACGAAAGATCGATGTATCGCAATCAGAAAATCGGATTCATATTCCAGAGTTTCAACCTGATCCCTGACCTTAACCTGTTTGAAAATGTCGATGTGCCGCTGCGTTATCGAAGGCTGCCCAAAGCCGAGCGTAAACAACGCATCGAACATGCACTTGAAACCGTTGGCCTGGCATCGCGAATGAAGCATATCCCGGCGCAGTTGTCGGGTGGCCAACAGCAGCGTGTCGCTATTGCAAGGGCCATCGCAGGTCAACCCAGGTTTTTACTGGCGGATGAGCCAACTGGAAACCTGGATACAGTCATGGCTCACCAGGTAATGGAGTTACTCGAAGAAGTTCACGCTGGCGGCACCACCATTGTGATGGTGACCCACGACCCGGAACTGGCCAACCGTGCCGAGAGAATTATCCAGTTGGTTGATGGATGTGTGCTGGCGGAAGAATTCCCGGGTGCACAGGAGGAGATTCTTCAGCCAGTCAGGCTTGATCACTCCCAACCGTTGTTGGCCCAGGCCTGAAACGGCTTATTCAAATGTTTAAATACAATATAAAACTCGCCCTCAAAAGCATGCGACGTAATCCCATTATGACGGCCTTGATGGTCGCGGCAATCGCTGTTGGTATTGGTATCTGTATGACTACGCTGACCGTGCACTACATGATGAGCAGCAACCCGATACCGGAAAAAAGTGATGTTTTGTTCGCCGTCACCATGGATAGCTGGAATCCCTTACGTCCATTTAGTGAGGATGAGCCGGAACGGGCACCACACCAGATGACCTTTCATGATGCTGAACGGTTGATTGCGTTGGCCGGGGGCAAACGCCAGACCGCGATGTTTGAATCCAGCCTGATCATTGAACCGGTCAACGCCGACGATCTACCATTCGAGGCGGGTGCGCGTGTTACATCCGGTGATTTTTTTGCAATGTTCAATGTACCTTTTATCTATGGGGGTGGCTGGGACAAGTCAGCTGATAAGGCGGCTGAACCTGTAGTCGTGTTAACCAGGCAACTCAATGAGCGTCTATTTGGTGGCGAAAACAGTGTTGGAAAATGGCTGACCATGCAGAGCACACGATTCCAGGTGGTCGGTGTTATGGATAACTGGGAGCCCACGCCACGGTTTTATGATCCAATCAATGGTGCGTTTCAGGAAATCAACGAGATGTTCATCCCATATCAACTGACACGTGTGCTTGAACTACAATCTGCCGGCAGTGACTGGGGTTGGAAGTCGGAGGAGATCACTTCGTTCGAGCAATGGCTGAATTCCGAAGCCTGCTGGGTACAGTATTTTGTTGAGCTCGATAGCACGCGTGCTCGTGATGAGTATGTTGCCCACCTTGACGCCTATGTAAATGAACAAAAGAGACTCGGCCGCTTTGAGCGACCACTTAATAACAACATCTACAATGTTGAAGAATGGATGGAGTACCACGATGCCGTGGCCAACGATTCCAAGGTTTTGGTGGGTTTGTCTTTCCTGTTTTTGCTGGTCTGCCTGCTGAGTACGGTAGCGCTCACGCTGACGAAGTTCGTGGGTAAAACAGCCGAGACCAGCTTACGCCGAGCGCTGGGCGCAAGCCGCAGAACGATTTTCAAGCAGCAGATTGTCGAAGTAGGCCTGATAGGCCTTTCAGGCGGTCTGATCGGTCTATTGCTGGTCGCACTGGGTCTGCAGGGTATTGAGTATCTGTATGACTCACCGGGTGGCCTGGTGCAAATGGATTGGTTCATGGTGTTCACGGCGATTGCAATCGCGGTTGTCAGCAGCTTGATCGCAGGTCTGTATCCCGCCTGGCGTGTCTGCAAGAT
>RCNB010005801.1_pt1 | contig 11713 bp, 5 predicted proteins | sample 2041321 | NCBI WGS metagenome assembly RCNB01 (sample SAMN09708232, study PRJNA481090) | Marine sediment metagenome, whole genome shotgun sequencing project.
AAGATATGCAAAGTCATGGATCACGCAGTGCGTGTTGGAGCACCAATAATAGGATTAAATGATTCAGGAGGTGCAAGAATTCAAGAAGGCGTTCGTTCTTTAGGAGGTTATGCAGACATATTTTATCGCAACGTACAAGCTTCCGGGGTAGTACCTCAGATATCAGCTATAATGGGACCATGTGCTGGAGGAGCAGTTTATTCCCCCGCTATGACAGACTTTACATTGATGGTTCAAGACAGTAGCTATATGTTCGTCACAGGGCCTAATGTTGTAAAAACGGTTACCAATGAAACTGTAACTTCGGAAGAATTGGGAGGCGCAAGAACACATGCAACTAAAAGTGGAGTAACTCATTTTACAGCGGCAAGTGATATTGTTTGTTTGAATCAAATTAAGCGGTTACTAAGTTATCTACCTCAGAATAATAAAAATACAACAGAAAAACTGGCCTTTGAACTTGGTGATGAGGTTCGAGAACAATTGGAGACTATCGTACCGGATTCGTCCAACAAGCCTTATGATATGCACGATGTTATTCATGGAATTATTGATAAAGATTCTCTGTTTGAAGTTCATAAAGACTACGCTGAAAATATAATTGTAGGTTTTGCACGCTTAGGTGGGAGAAGTATTGGTATTGTAGCCAATCAGCCAATGAATTTAGCAGGTGTGCTGGATGTTAATAGTTCAAAGAAAGCCGCCCGATTTACGCGTTTCTGCGATTGTTTTAATATTCCGCTATTGGTATTGGTTGATGTCCCAGGTTTTCTGCCGGGAACCGATCAAGAGTGGAATGGAATTATTTTGCACGGAGCGAAGTTATTGTATGCTTTAAGCGAGGCAACTGTACCAAGAGTAACAGTTATTACTAGAAAGGCGTATGGTGGAGCCTACGATGTGATGAATAGCAAGCATATTGGTGCTGATTTGAATTTTGCTTGGCCTACGGCCGAAATTGCGGTAATGGGAGCCAAAGGGGCGAGTGAAATTATCTTTAAAAATGAAATTGCAGCAGCTGAAGACCCAGTATTAAAACTCTCTGAAAAAGAGGCAGAATACGCGGCAAAATTCGCGAATCCTTTTAGAGCTGCCCGACGCGGATTTATTGATGAAGTCATATTACCAAAAAATACACGTCGTAAATTGTTAAAGGCTTTTGCTATGCTGGAAACAAAAGATGTGAATCGACCCAAAAGAAAGCACGGAAATATTCCACTTTAGGATAGTTATTTTAGTAAAGTCGTTTCAAAAACTAAATAGCCTGACTCTTTAAAAGTCAGGCTATTTCTGTTGGCTAAAATTGAATTATAAGCAATTAATTCATCAAATCTTTCCGAAGTTATAATTCAGGTTTTTGGATTGCTATTTTCTTCGAATATCTGATTTATATCATTAAAATAGAGCCTTCTCGTTTGTAGCTTTGATAGTTATAAATATTTAAAATATTAAATCATGGAAGTGCTTAAGGATCGTAAAATCAGTGTTTACAAGTTTGGAAATCAAACCGCCGACGGAAATAGTAATATGAAGAATCTTTTAGGAGGTAAAGGCGCTAATTTAGCTGAAATGAGCCTGTTAGGAATTCCAGTACCACCTGGATTTACTATAACTACTGAAGTCTGTACAGCATATAACGAGCTGGGAGAAGAAGCTGCAATAGAAATGATAAAAGATGAGGTTGAAGAGGTCATTGCGAATATTGAAAACATCATGGGAACCGGATTTGGTGAAGTTGAGAATCCCTTGTTAATTTCTGTAAGATCTGGTGCTAGAGTTTCTATGCCCGGAATGATGGATACTGTATTAAATTTAGGGTTAAATGATGAAGTTGTAATTGGCTTAGCAAATAAAACAGGGAATGAACGTTTTGCTTGGGATTCCTACCGTCGATTTATTCAGATGTATGGAGGCGTTGTTCTTGGTATGAAACCGAAATCAAAGGATGACATCGATCCTTTTGAGGAAATTATGGAAAACCTGAAGGATAAACGGGAGATCCACTTGGACACAGATTTTAGCGTACAAGATCTTAAAGATCTAGTTTTTGATTTTAAAGTTGCGGTAAAGAAACGTACGGGTCATGATTTCCCGACGAATCCTTGGGATCAACTTTGGGGTTCGATAATGGCTGTTTTCGACAGCTGGAATGGTAATAGAGCCGTTTACTATCGAAACATGCACGGATACCCATCAGATTGGGGTACCGCAGTTAATGTACAAGCCATGGTTTATGGTAATATGGGTGATAATTCAGGTACTGGAGTTTGTTTTACTCGAGATGCAGGAACAGGTGAAAATGTCTTTAATGGTGAATATTTGATCAACGCACAAGGAGAAGACGTAGTATCAGGTGTTCGTACCCCGCAACAAATTTCTAAATTAGGTTCTGAACGATGGGCTGTTTTGGCGAAGGTAGAAGAATCTGAAAGAGTTGAAAATTATCCTTCTTTGGAAGAATTAATGCCATCCATTTATAAAGAGCTGCATGGATATCAGAATAAAATTGAAACACATTATCGCGATATGCAGGATATGGAGTTTACTATGCAGGATGGTAAACTTTGGATTCTTCAAACGAGAAATGGAAAGCGTACCGGTGCCGCAATGGTTAAAATTGCAATCGACTTGCTAAAAGAAAATCAGATTAGCGAATCGGAGGCACTATTGCGTATTGAACCGTTAAAACTTGACGAATTACTTCATCCTGTGTTTGATCCAAAAGCTTTAAAAAATGTACATGTTATTGCACAAGGATTACCTGCCTCTCCCGGAGCTGCTACCGGACAGATTGTGTTTTTTGCAGATGAGGCTACAAAATATAAAAACACCATATTAACAAGGATTGAAACCTCTCCTGAAGATCTTGAAGGTATGAATATTGCCAGAGGGATTTTAACAGCTCGTGGTGGAATGACTTCCCATGCTGCAGTAGTTGCCAGAGGAATGGGTAAATGTTGTATTTCAGGAGCTGGTGCATTGAAAATAGATTATAAGAATCGAACCCTCACAGTAGACGATAAGGAATATCACGAAGGAGATTGGATTTCATTAAATGGTAGTACAGGGAATATTATAGAGGGAAAAGTAGCAACTATAGAACCAGAACTTAGTGGTGAATTTGGAGAAATCATGGAATTATCGGACAAATATACACATATGAAAGTGAGAACAAATGCAGATACCCCGAAGGACGCAAGGGCTGGTAGAAGTTTTGGTGCACAGGGTATTGGTTTAACGAGAACTGAACACATGTTCTTTGAAGTTGATAGAATTAAGGCGATGCGTGAAATGATTTTGGCCGATACCGTAAAGGGTAGAACACAAGCCTTGAAAGAATTGCTTCCTATGCAACGTTCAGATTTTGAAGGGATTTTTGAAGCTATGGCTGGACTTCCAGTTACGGTAAGATTATTGGATCCACCATTACACGAATTTGTGCCTCATCAATTAGCGCAACAAAAAGAGCTGGCTGAAGAAATGCACATTTCATTGCAAGCGGTTAAGAATAAAGTAGCCGAATTGGAAGAATTCAATCCAATGTTAGGACATAGAGGTTGTCGTTTGGGAAATACGTATCCAGAGATTACCGAAATGCAAACCAGAGCGATAATTGAAGCTGCTTTAAATCTAAAAGAAAGAGGAATTGAAACAAAACCTGAAATTATGGTACCATTAATTGGTACAGAAGCTGAGTACATCGCGCAGGAAGAAATAATTAGAGCTACTGTCAAAAAAGTTTTTGAGGAAAGAAATGATACCATCGAATATATGGTTGGTACTATGATTGAAATACCAAGAGCTGCTTTAACAGCAGATTTAATTGCTAGGAGAGCTGAATTTTTCTCTTTTGGAACAAATGATTTAACTCAAATGGCATTTGGTTATTCTCGTGATGACGCCGGTAAGTTCTTACCTATTTATATAGAAAAAGGGATTTTAAAAGTAGACCCTTTCGAAGTCTTAGATCAGGAAGGTGTTGGACAATTGGTAAAAATGGGAATAGAAAAAGGTAGACAAACAAAACCAAACCTAAAGATTGGAATCTGTGGTGAACACGGAGGTGAACCGACTTCAGTTGAGTTTTGTTACGGCTTAGGAATGGACTATGTGAGTTGTTCTCCTTTTAGAGTTCCTATTGCAAGATTAGCTGCTGCACAGGCAGCAATAAGAGAGAAAATCTAGTTTTCTACTAATAGATTTGGGCTGCTGAATGGATTATTCTTTGATTCATTTGGCAGCCTTTTATTTTCATATATAATAGCTTGTATAGTTTGTAGGACTATGTAAATTAATTATTTTTGCCCCTCTATATTCGGGATGTGGCCCTTCGACAATAGCTCCTTTGTCGCTAAGCTCAGGATAAACTGCACCACATTAGGTTTATCGCAAAAATAGTAATTCGGGATGTGGCGCAGTCCGGTAGCGTACATGGCTGGGGGTCATGTGGTCGCAGGTTCAAATCCTGTCATCCCGACTGAATGTAAAATGATCCAGATCATTTTTTATTTCCAAACGTGTCAAAAGCATAGCTTTTGTAAGCGGTTGCAAATAAAAAATGAGATCGATGCAATCGATCATTTTCCATTTGCAATGAGGGTTTATAAGGATTCTGCAAATCCTGGTAGCATTTGTAAGTGTTTGGATATAAAAAATGAGATCGATGCAAGCGATCATTTTCCATTTGCAATGAGGGTTTATAAGGATTATTTAAATCCTGTCATCCCGACTGAACGAAAAGTGATATCACATTAGTGGTATCACTTTTTTATTTCCGAAGGTGTCAAAAGAGAATTTTTTGAAAACTTACGAGAATAAAAAACTTACATTGTAGGTGTTTACTTTTCATTTTGACGAAGGCTTTTAGCCGCAGTAATTGTTATAGGTATTTGCTCCAAGCTAATAGTCAAACTTATCCTTGGGATAAGTAGCCCACTAATTGTAAAAGTGAAGTCTAAATTGGATGAAGGTTTGGCGTCTTGGCACCAATATCTAATTGAGCCAAAGAAGTACTCCACAAATAGAAACACTAATAAAAATTGGTTTCCATGAATATTAGGTTTGCAGACAATGATTAATATGATCTAGTTAATTATGGAACTAGTTTAAGTAATAAAAAAAGTAATTAATTATTCTTAGGATGCAATCTATTTCGTTATTGGTGGTTTGTATTTCTTAAAGTAACTCTTTAGACGTATAACAAGTAACTATCCAAATACCCTAAATACAAATGACATGGTTTAGGTTTTTTATGGTGTAAGTTTTTTTAACAGTGGCATATTGTCCCTTGCTAGAAATTGAACTTGCCAGAACGATCCTAAGAATTGAAGCCAAAACGTTTCAAATTAATTAACTTTGGAAAGCTATATCCCTTATTATGATAAACTTATTCATAAGAATCAAAAACATTTTATCACCTCTTTTTAACACTAAAGCCGCTGGGCTTTATTTTATTTTATTCGCTGCAGCTATTGGAGCGGCCACGTTTATTGAAAACGATTATGGTACTAGTGCTGCACAGAAAGTGATTTTCAAAGCATGGTGGTTTGAGCTCTTACTCGTTTTATTTGGTGTAACAATAATCATCAACATTTTTAAATTCAGAATGATACAGCAACGTAAGTGGCCTGTATTAATGTTTCACGCTGCAATCATTGTAATCCTCATTGGTGCGGGTGTTACACGTTATTTTGGATTTGAAGGCGTGATGCATATTCGAGAGAATAACAGTGCCAATTCCTTTCTTTCAGCTGAGACTTTTTTGAAATTTGAAATTAAAAAAAATGGAGCGACTTACAACTTTGACGAAAAAGTACTTTTTGCTTCTTTGGGAAGCAATTATTTCGAAGAGTCATATTTAGTTGATGGTGATCTAATAGAGATCAAAGTCAAGGACTTTATTCCAAATCCTGAACAACAACTTGAGACGGACAAAATAGCGGGTAAACCTATACTAAAAATAGTCATAGCAGGGGCTAACGGCCGGGAAAATTATCTTTTACAACAAGGCAAATCCATGCGGGTAGGAAACATTTTGTACAATTTTCAGGCAACACCAATAGAGGGTGCGATTAATTTGAAATACGAAAATGAGGCACTTTCAATAATGACTAGTAGAACACTGACTCAAACGGTCATGGCAACCCAAGTGAAGGACACATTAGTAGCGAGTAGTTCATATTATCCTTTAAAATTACGTGCCTTATACTCAGATGGAATTAATAATTTTGTTTTTCCCGAATTCAATTCAGAGGCGAAGATCAGTATTGAATCTCAAGACCTTAAAGTCAAAAATGGAAGCATTACGGCCGTAGTTTTAGACGTTACCATTAATGGAGATACACAAGAATCGTTGGTGTATGGAAATAAAGGACTAGCTGGCTCGCCTTCTCACTTGCAATTTCAAAATATTCAAGTCGATGTTGCCTATGGTGCTAAAGAAGTAATTGTGCCTTTTTCAGTAAAATTAAACGATTTTATTTTGGATAAATATCCGGGTACCAATAGTGCTTCATCCTATGCAAGTGAGGTCACCCTGATTGATCCAGTGGAAAATGTAAATATGGACTATCGTATTTTTATGAATAACATTCTCGATTATGATGGGTATCGCTTTTTTCAATCCTCATTTGACCGAGATGAAAAGGGAACGTATCTGAGTGTAAATAGTGACTGGTGGGGTACTATCATTTCATACATAGGCTACGCATTGCTTACGCTCGGAATGATCCTTACTTTTTTCAGTAGAAAAACTAGATTTTATAGCTTAATTCAAAAAACAAAAAAACTACGCTCTAAAAGTGGAACCTTTATCATTATTTCCTTTTTGATACTATCATCGGAAGCGTTTTCTCAAAGTAACGCACATGTTTCAAGTGCGGTTTCCGAAGCTCATGCTGAGGCATTCAGCTCTGTCGTGGTTCAGGATTTTAAAGGTAGAATGAAACCAATGCATACACTCTCACGTGAAGTTCTTCGGAAGATATCTAGAAAGGAAAGTTGGGATGGCTTATCTGCAGATCAAGTGATGCTGAGTATGTTTGTAAATAAGCAAGATTGGTATAACACATCACTCTTAAAACTTGGAAAACACCAGGATGTTCAAAAGTTATTAGGTGTTTCAGGGGACTACGCCTCCTATAAGGATTTCTTTTCGGAAACAGGGGATTATAAGTTACGGGACGAAGTTCGCCGTGTCTTTGCTTTAGAACCCATAGATCGTGGTGTCTATGCTAAAGAATTGATGAAGATAGATGAGCGGTTGAATATCCTAAGTATGGTGTTCTCAGGTTCGTTGCTTAAGATAATACCGCGTCCTAACGACCCTAACAATACATGGGAAGCCTATAGCAGTCATAGTGGTGACGACGGCCATAACCATAGCACTGTTGCCAGTAACTTTTTTAATGCCTATGGAAAAGCCTTAAAAGAGGCGGCGGTTTCTCAAGACTATAAGCATGCAGGACATCTTCTCGACGAACTTAAAGGGTATCAAGTTGCTAAGGGAGGTGCGGTGATGCCTTCCGAAACAAAAATAAATACTGAAATAGCCCTAAACGAAATGAATGTTTTTACTCGTTTGGCTGGTTTATATATCCTATTAGGAGTTCTGTTCCTATTCTTCCTATTTATCTCTGTTTTCAAGCCTACCTGGAATTTAAAGAAGATATACTATGTTCTTTTTAGCATTCTTGCCTTAGGCTTTATCCTTCATACTTTAGGTCTTAGCATGCGATGGTATATTTCTGGGAGGGCCCCTTGGAGTAATGGTTACGAGTCTATGATATACATTGCATGGACGACAACCTTAGCGGGTGTGCTTTTTACACGAAAATCGTTTGGAGGACTCGCAGCCACCACGGTATTGGCAGGGACGTTATTATTTGTGTCTACGTTAAGTTTTCTCGATCCTGAGATTACCCCACTGGTACCGGTGTTGAAATCGTATTGGTTAACCATTCACGTGTCTTTAGAAGCTGGCAGTTATGGCTTCTTGATGTTGGGTGCCATTATCGGTCTCATCAATTTAATATTGATGGTCTTTATTACTGAAAATAACAAACATAGAGTAAAGCGCATTATACAAGAAATGAGCTATATTAGTGAACTCACACTTATCGGTGGACTGTTCATGGTAAGCGTTGGAACCTATTTAGGAGGTGTTTGGGCAAATGAATCTTGGGGCCGTTATTGGGGATGGGACGCCAAGGAAACATGGGCATTAATCACAATTTTGGTATACGCGTTTATTCTGCATATGCGGCTTATGCCAAAACTTCAGGGATTATTTGCCTATAACGTAGCAACGATTTTCGGACTCGCAACAGTGATTATGACCTATTATGGTGTTAACTACTATTTATCTGGACTGCATTCCTATGCAACAGGTGATCCAGTGCCTGTACCAAATTGGGTTTATATCGCAGTAGTCTCTATTATTGTATTAAGCATAATTGCTTATATTAGAAAACGGAAATCGGGTGTTATTTCATAGCAATTATTCGACAATAATGCCATTTTCAAGAATAAGGTCATAGCGATATCCAGAACCAAAATCTCGGTTTAGACTTACTTGAGCTTTTATGGTCACTATTTTTCCTTCTGGAATAAATGTATTTGATGTTACCACCAGATCGAAATCATTTTTACTACCATCCTGTAAATGAATCCAGTTGCGGTTCATGATGTTTGGATTTACCTTTACACATTTCCCGCTAATTTGCACAGTTTTGCCTTCATAAGAACTTGGATTAGCTACTATTTCGGCAATTTTAATTGATCCTTTATGTTGGACTATTTTTTCAGTATGCGTTGGAATAGTCACTTTTTCTTGAGTAGCATTTGTATTGTTTTCAATTACTTCAGAAAAATCGGCTTCTAGATTTCCTGCATTATTCCCATGATTTTTTGCGACAATACTCCTGACTAAATAAATGGTATCAAAAACACGTTTGTACTCCTTACTTTCAAAGTTTGTCTTAAGCAATGGATTTCGATAAAAGTAGGTTTCACCCAGTTTTACGTCTTGCTTACCTGTTGCAATCCAAAATAGTTTCCCGTTTCCCTTTACTTTTAAATAGACGTATTTTTGAGTGGTTAAAATTTCAGAAATAACCACTGTATGTAGATCATCAGTTAAACTGCCAGTGTTTGTATTTAAATTAGTTTCGATGGTGTTTTCTTCTGAAAAAATACCACTGCTTGATTCAACTTCTCCAATATTTGGTTTGGCCGTAATTACCTTCGGCCCATTATTACAGGCCACGAATATAATCAAAGCAATTAGGGTGATTAACGGGTTTCTAGTTCTCATAATTATCGTTTGTTTTTCTTTTTACTATAAAATCGTTTTACAAGCCGTGTATAAAGCCTATAGTTATTATCTTCATTCAGTCGAGAGAATTCTCCTGAAACACTAAGTTGCCATGTTCTTGAAATACGATAGGACAATACCGCTCCATAATAATTTTGGCTAAAATCTTGGTTCCTATTTTCGTACTTGTAGTTTGCATGACGGAAGTAAAACTCCCCGTATAACTTATTTACCAAATCACGAGAGTGTCTTAGGGCATAAATACTACTCTTTAAATAATTGGATTTATTCATATTATAAGATATATTCAAACGACCACCTAGTTTTGGGAGTTTGGTGAGGGTCATATAAGCATACAAATTATTGGACTTGTTCTGATTATCAATTTGAAATCGATTGCTATAACTTGCACCTGCCCATAACTTTTTGAACGGTCTTGCATTGACTCTCATCCGTACACCTTGTCTCGCTAGGTCATCATCTAAAATACGATCTATATTGGTTTGAAAGGTTTCATAATAAATTATTTGTTTTCTAGAATCGTAAGAAACCATAACATTTAAGGTTCTACTAAAACGATAACGTGTCGAAAAGTATAAATTTGTCAAACGGGCTGCATTACTTGTTTTTCCAAAAATATCGAGTTCCATTGACCCAAAGAAATTAAGATTAGAGGATATGGTACTGTAATGTTGAAAGTATAAATATCGTCTATCAGTAGAACCGGCATTAGTTTGCTCCATGGCACCAAGAGTCGTCTGACTAGAAAAGCCTTTTGAGTTTGTTGTTATTCCCAAATACCCCCCATATTGTAGAAGGTCAAAATTGAACCCATAGTCCTCGAAATCTGGTCGAGAACCTCCTATGGCACCGAGATAAAAGTTTCCAAAGTATTTTTCTAACTGTAGCCCATCAATAGCACCAGTAGTAGAGGCTTTTGTATTAATTTTTCTACCTGCAGTAATTGAAAATGAGGGTGTAGCGTCGAAGCGAAGGTTCAAATTGTAGATATTGAAAATACTTGTTCTTCCCTTGTAGTTGCTTCCAGCAGGAATAATTACGCTTCTATAAGCTAGATAACTTTCTACTGAAATTTTCGAATCTCCTATATGATCTGCATTAAGGGAAAACCGTGTCATGATTCGGTGCCTGTCTTCTCTTAGATTAGAAAAGGAATTATAACTTCCTACAGAAATCCTGCCTCGAATATTTTCCATATATGCAGATTCTTTCTCCAATTTTTCTGGTTTCCTTCCTACCTCTTGGCTAGGACTTGTCTCTGCAATAACTATGCTAATCGGTTCATCATTGTTTTCTTTAGTAATTAGTTGATAACTGACTTTATCTCCTTTTTTTATCACACAATTATTTATTATTTCACAGACTATAGACTTGGAGGATTTGTTTTTGACTCTTAAACAATCTGTTCCAGAAAATTTAAGCATTTGGTTGATGGCAATTTTCTCTGTCGAATCGAACTTAACATAGATACTTTTTGAAGTAACAAAAGTAACCGTACCAATGTACATTTGATTTCTTTCCTGGCCATAAAAATGGCTAGTAAAGAGAATACAAAGCAATATAATAAAGTACTTAAATTTCATTGTAGGTTAGTAGGTTAATTATTGTTTTTAGGGATTTGGGTGACAGGCAAAGCACGCATTGCTTTCGTAAACATAACCAGGGACTTGACTATGGTCTTCATTCGTTGTGGTTTGATCATGACAAGTGATACAAGTAAATATTGAATAATTGTTAGCGTCTATATGGCAATCGATACATTGATTCCATTCGTCTTGATGAGCTCCAGAGTTAATAGGAAAATACATCCCGTCATGATCAAAATTCGCTGGCATCCAGCCAGGATTGGTCGAATGACAGGCAACACAATCTGTTGGGAACTGAGCAGCAATATGGTTGGGATTGGTTGTTTGATTATAATCATTGTCGTGACAAGCAAAACAATCGGTTGGGGTATTATTATAATTTCCATTAATGTGACATTCGTTACAATCTTGAATATCATGACCAGCTGTTAATGGGAAGAAACTATGGTCCAAACTGGCTGGCATCCAACCAGGATTTGTAGTATGGCATACCGCGCAGTCTGTTGGGAAATTAGCCGCTTGGTGATTCGGGTTTGTTGTTTGATTATAATCATTGTCGTGACATGCAAAACAATCGGTTGGGGTATTATTATAATTTCCATTAATGTGACATTCGTTACAATCTTGAATATCGTGACCCGATGTCAATGGGAAGAAACTATGGTCTAAAATAGCGGGTATCCAGCCTGGATTTGTTGAATGACAGGCGACACAGTCGGTTGGGAAATTAGCCGCTTGATGATTCGGGTTTGTTGTTTGATTATAATCACTGTCATGACAAGCAAAACAATCG
>RCNB010002330.1_pt1 | contig 11712 bp, 10 predicted proteins | sample 2041321 | NCBI WGS metagenome assembly RCNB01 (sample SAMN09708232, study PRJNA481090) | Marine sediment metagenome, whole genome shotgun sequencing project.
AGAAGGCATGAATAAAAGGATCATCAGATTTAATAGCAGCAGCGAGTACTGGGACAAGAAACTTAATATATTAAAAAAGATATTGGCAAGAGAGGATATTTAATACGCATAATGTATGTTTTAAGCATAGACAGTACTACAAAGAAATTGACAGTGAACCTTAGCAGGGATGGAAAGATCATTTCTGGTATCTCCGACAGTAAGTGTTTAAAACATATGGAAAAGATAATGACCCATATTGACCATGTTGTAAGGGGTGGCCATATAAGTCTGGATAGCATTGACGCCCTGGGCATAAATGCGGGACCTGGAGATTTTACAGGAACACGCATAGGTATAAGCATTATAAAGACTCTTTCCTGGGTTCTTGATAGGCCGGCATACGGGATCAATGCACTTGATGTTTTTGCATTGGGTATTGTCCGTTCTAATGCCAGATATATAAATAAAAGCATAAGATCCGGTGTCCCGGTTATAATTGCGCCCTGCCTGGATGTAAGGAAAGAAGAGCTCTACTACTCTTTCTATGAAATTGCGATAGAGAAGGGCACAGCAAGCGATGGATGTGAAAAAAACTACCGTCCTATCTCAGAAATTGAAATCGGGAACTGCGGTTATTCCGTAATAAATATAAGTGGAAACTACCTGGTCCAAAAAGATTTGTTTAATGAAAAGATATCAGGTCTTTTCAGTGATGAGTACTTCCGTCTGCCAGATATAGAAGGTATGGTCTATAAGGATGCAAGACTTATCATCGGGGGAAACTGCTTAAATAATTATAAGGAGATGCTGTCTGAACTGGCAGATAGTGAAAGAAGGATAATCCTGGATTGGAAAAATACTGAACCAGCAGGAAGAAATTTAAGTGGATGTATTGACTTTCTGGTAAAGAGAAAAGAAAAATCAGAGAAGATAAATCCTGTATATGTGAGGGAATTTGCGCCTTTTGGGAAGTAATTTTTATTTGAGTATCGATATGAAGGCGTAGAAAAAAAGAAAAATATTTTTAAAATAAATGGATATGAATAAACAGTTAAGAACACAAAAAAAAGATAATATATATGTACTGGGAATAGAGACCTCCTGTGATGACACATGTGCATCTATTGTCCGTAATGGTTCAGAGATACTCTCCAATGTGGTATCTTCACAGAATGAGATCCACAGAAAATATGGTGGTGTTGTACCAGAGGTAGCCTCCCGCAGGCATATTGAGATGATAGATATTGTAATAAGGGAAGCTCTTGAAAAAGCAGGTAAGAGCCTTGAAGAAATCGACGTAATAAGTGTCACTAACCGTCCCGGACTTATAGGTTCTCTTCTGGTCGGTGTGGGTGCAGCAAAGGCTATAAGCTATGCAAAAGGTATACCTCTTATAGCAGTAAATCATCTTGAGGCGCATCTATACTCAAATCTTTTAGAAAATCCCGGTATAAAAGGAGATTTCCTGGGGCTTATAGTATCGGGGGGACATTCAAGCTTATATCTTGTTGATGGCGGATGGAATATAAGTGAGATCGGCCATACGGTAGATGATGCAGCAGGCGAGGCATTTGATAAGATCGCACGGTATCTTGGTCTTGGTTATCCCGGAGGTCCGGTAATCGACAAACTTTCAAAAGAAGGAAACGGGCAGGCAGTAGATCTTCCGCGTCCCATGATCGACAGCGGGGATTTTAACTTCAGTTTTAGCGGGCTAAAGACGGCACTGATCTACAGGACAAAGAAAAACAGTGAACTTCTTAAGGAATCTAACACAAATGATCTTGTCGCCAGCTTTCAGGAGGCAATAGTGGATGTACTTGTCAGGAAGACTATTTCAGCGGCAAAGGAAGCAGGAGTAGGCAGGGTCCTTGTAAGCGGGGGAGTAGCAGCGAACAGCAGGCTAAGGGAAGAACTGGTAAAAAAGGGTGAGGAAAATAATATCAGGATGTATATTCCCTCCCTTTATTTGTGTATGGACAATGCAGCCATGGTGGGATGCCTGGGGTATTTTAAATATCTAAGAGGCTTGGTAGATGACCTGCAGGTGGATGTTTCTTCGAGAAGTGATTTTTAAACCGGAGAAATATCTTTTAAAGAAATGGTCAGGCAGAGTGAAAGCGGCTACTATTATTAAGTTTCACTTAAAGTGAAAAATTATTCTACTTTATAGTATAAATTTTTTTTTATAAATCCCTTGATTTTTCCTATATAATATAATAAAATTCTTAAATGTTAGCAGTCGTATGGTAAGAGTGCTAATAAAAAATAGCGTATATATGTAAATGAGTATCTTAAGGAGGTAAAAATGGGATACAGACCACTTGGTGACAGATTACTAGTTATGCCAAAACCTAGTGAAGAAACCACAAAATCAGGAATCGTACTTCCGGATTCCGCGCAGGAAAAACCCCAGGAAGGATCAGTTATTTCAACTGGACCAGGGGGAAAAGACGATAGCGGTAAAACTATCGCAATGGAAGTCAAAAAGGGAGATGTTGTTCTTTACTCCAAGTATTCAGGTACTGAAGTAAAGATCGATGACAAAGAACATCTGATTATCAAAGAGAGCGATGTATTGGCAATCGTTGAATAACTAAAACTTAAAGGAGGTTTAAAGTTATGGCAAAAGAACTTAAATATGATGAGGTTGCCAGAAGGGCTTTAGAGCGTGGCGTTAATATAATCGCTGATGCTGTAAAAGTTACCCTGGGGCCAAAAGGTAGAAATGTAGTTCTAGAGAAAAAGTATGGTTCTCCTACCATTACTAATGATGGGGTTACCATAGCTAGAGAGATCGAAGTAGAAGATGCGTTTGAAAACGCAGGCGTACAGCTTCTAAAAGAAGTTGCTACAAAGACAAATGATGTAGCTGGTGACGGAACCACTACTGCAACTATCCTTGCGCAGGCAATGGTAAAAGAAGGACTCCGTAATGTTGCCGCAGGTGCAAGCCCGCTGCAATTAAAGAAAGGTATCGAGAATGCAGTAGAATCAATCGTAGACGAACTCGGTAAGTTAAGTGAAGATATTTCAACTGATAAGAAAAAAATAGCAGAAGTAGCTGCTATATCTTCCGCAGATGAGAAGATCGGGCAGACTATAGCTGACGCTATGGACAAAGTCGGAAAAGACGGCGTTATAACTGTTGAGGAATCCAATAAATTTGGAATCGAGATAGAGCTTGTTGAAGGTCTTCAGTTTGATAAAGGTTATCTTTCTCCTTATATGGTAACTGATGCTGAAAGAATGGAAGCAGTCTTAAATGACCCTTACATCCTTCTAGCAAACCAGAAGATATCTGCAGTCGGAGACCTGGTTCCTGTACTTGAAAAAATACAGCAGTCAGGCAAGCCACTGCTGATAATCGCCGAAGATGTTGAAGGCGAAGCACTTGCTACTATAGTAGTAAATAAGTTGAGAGGCACACTGAATACTGTTGCAGTTAAAGCACCCGGGTTTGGTGACAGGAGAAAATCAATGCTTGAGGATATTGCTATTGTTACTGATGGTAAGGTCATATCCGAAGAGATAGGTATTAAATTTGAAAATGTCACCCTGGATATGCTTGGTTCGGCACGACAGGTAAAGGTTGACAAAGAGAATACTACCGTAGTTGAAGGTAAGGGTTCTGTAGATTCTATCAAGGGTAGGATAAAGCAGATCAGGAATGAGATCGAGCAGAGTGATTCTGACTTTGATAAGGAAAAACTACAGGAAAGACTTGCAAAACTTTCCGGCGGTGTAGCCGTGATAAGAGTAGGCGCCGCAACTGAAGTAGAATTAAAAGAGAAAAAGCACCGTATAGAAGATGCTCTTTCTGCTACTAAGGCTGCTGTTGAAGAGGGGATAGTCCCCGGCGGCGGAGTAGTTCTTGTAAATGCTATCAAAAAGATCAAGCTTGATAATCTTGAAGGCGATGTCAAGACAGGTGCTGCGATCGTAGCCAAGGCTCTTGAAGAACCTCTACGACAAATAGCTGAAAATGCTGGTCTTGAAGGTTCAGTAGTTGTAGAAAAAGTCAAATCCCTTAAGAAGGGTGAAGGTCTTGATGCTTACAGCGGAGAATATGTAAATATGATCGAAGCTGGGATCATTGATCCTGCAAAGGTTACAAGAAGTGCGCTTCAGAACGCATCTTCTATAGCCGCACTGCTTCTTACTACAGAAGTAGTAATTGCTGATAAGCCTGAAAAGGATAAGGGAATGCCCGCTATGCCTCCAGGAGGCGGAGGAATGGGCGGAATGGGCGGAATGCCAGGCATGGGTATGTAAATAAAATGCTCAGCTAACCGTTCTGTCATAGTTTAGAACATAAAATAAAGCCGGCTCTATCGGGTCGGCTTTATTTGTTCCCACAGAAATACCGGATGTCTGAATAAAGTATTTCTATTTAAATCATAATAATTGCATCAAAAAGACAATATTTACCCCCGTAAAAATTGAATAAATCCATAACTTATAGTAATATTTTTTTTACTATATTATTAGATTGAAGTAAAAGCTTATACGCTGTATAATCAGCAACTATTATTCCTGTTCTTGAGGTTTATAATCCGCACAGGCTCTGGATATTGAATGAGCCTTAACTAGTACTTTTTTTACCGGAAAAACATTTATGGCTATAACTATACTAATTAAAATTTTAATCACAATAATCGTCTATCTATTTGGTTCCATACCGACTGCCTATATACTCTTCAAGATCAAAAAAGGTGACGATATCAGGAAATACGGAAGTGGAAATGTCGGTGGAACCAATGTAATCAGGACGCTTGGGACAGGATGGGGCCTGTTTATTATAATCGTAGACATGCTCAAGGGCTTCCTGCCAATACTTGCAGTATACTTTATATACCCCGATGATTTTATACTGCTTGCCGCAGTTTCGACTGTTGCAATACTCGGACATGTTTTTCCTGTATATATAAAGTTTAGGGGAGGTAAAGCTATTTCCACTACATATGGAGTTGTGGTAGGTATTTCTGCCCTACCTTTTATTTCGGAACCTGTATGGTTTCGCATACTGCCTCTCTTTGTGACCATTGGGATATGGGCTATTGTGTTTATTATTACAAGGATCGTTTCTTTAGGTTCGCTTATAGCAGCGATTTCTACACCTGTTATTTTATACTTTTTTAAGTATCCATTGGCTATGGTCATTGCTGCTTTTTTTTGGGCATTAATTATTTTTATAACACACCGGGTGAATATAAAAAGACTCATCAGAGGTGAAGAAAAAAGAATCAAGGGGAAAGGGGTATAAATGGAAATTGAGATAGGACAGGGAAAATCCGGAAGAAGGGCATATGGTTTTGATGAGATAGGCATAGTACCTTCAAGAAGGACAAGGGATCCTGAAGATATAGACATATCAGCAATGATCGATAAGTTTAAACTTGAGCTGCCTGTTCTTGCTTCTGCTATGGATGGAGTAGTAGATGTAGGCTTTGCGACAAAGATGAGGAAGCTTGGCGGACTTGCTGTCCTTAACCTCGAGGGTATCCAGACAAGATATGATGATGCAGACAAGCTGCTGGAAGAAATTGCAGGCTTTGAACCACATGAAGCTACTGCAAAGATGCAGAAAATATATATGGAACCTGTAAAAGAAAAACTTGTAGTAAAAAGGATATCTGAATTAAAAGAAAAAAATAATATTGTATGTGCATCCCTTACTCCACAAAAAGTTGAAAAGTATTACAGGTCCGCTATTGACGCGGGTCTTGATATTCTAGTCATACAGGGAACGGTAGTGAGTGCTGAACATGTGAGCAAAACAAGGGAGCCACTTGACCTTAAAAGATTCATACCGCAGAGTCCTATTCCAGTAATAGTCGGTGGATGCTCATCTTATTCTTCAGCTCTCCATTTGATGAGGACAGGTGCAAAAGGCGTACTTGTAGGTGTTGGACCAGGAGCAGCGTGTACCACCAGGCAGGTCCTGGGTATTGGTGTTCCCCAGGCTACAGCAATTGCTGATGCGGCCGCCGCCCGGATGAGAAACCTTGAAGAGACTGGTAATTACTCACTGGTAATCGCTGATGGAGGCATGAGGACCGGCGGAGACATAGCCAAAGCCATAGCCTGTGGTGCGGACCTTGTCATGATAGGTTCACCGCTCTCCAGATCAAAAGAAGCTCCTGGAAGAGGATATCATTGGGGAATGGCAACTTTCCACCCGGATCTTCCCAGGGGGACAAGGATAAAAACAGATGTAGTGGCAAGCCTCAAGGAAGTACTTGTTGGACCTGCATTTGAAAATGATGGCACGCTGAATCTATGCGGAGCACTCAGGACCTCGATGGCCACCTGTGGTTATGAGAATATAAAAGATTTCCAGAGAGCAGAAGTCATGATCGCACCTTCAATAAAAACTGAGGGGAAAATGCAGCAGCAGCAGCAGAAAGTTGGAATGGGATCTTAATATGGACAGTGTATTAGTAATAGATTTTGGAGGGCAGTACAGCCAATTAATAGCCAGGCGGGTCAGGGAACTCCGGGTCTTTTCAGAACTAATACCCTATGATACTGACATAGAGACCATAAAAGCCAAAAAACCTAAGGGCCTTATATTTTCCGGGTCACCCTATAGCATTAATTCAAAGAAAAATAAAGTCCCTTCAGTTGATAAAAAGTTCTTTTCCCTCGGTATACCAATACTGGGAATATGCTACGGTATGCAGCTCATGGCAAAACTTACAGGCGGTGAAGTAGGCGGAAGCGGAAGTAATGAGTATGGAAAGACCAGTGTAAAACTTGATCTTGATTCCCCGCTTTTTGAGGACTTAAAATCAGCTGAGACTTGCTGGATGAGCCATAAGGATTGTGTTGAAAAGATTCCTTCTGGATTCAAAGTGATAGCTTCCACCCCGAACCTTCCTATTGCAGGAATAGAAGAACCTGATAAAAAGTTTTTTGGTATCCAGTTTCATCCAGAGGTGGTCCATACACCTGCAGGAATGGATATTCTCCGTAATTTTCTTTTTGATATTTGTGGATGCGCTCCGGTATGGACCATGGTCTCAATAATAGAAAGTGAGACTAAAAAGACCAAAGAAACAGTAGGGAAAGGCAGGGTCATATGTGGGCTGAGCGGAGGAGTGGACTCTTCGGTTGCGGCACTTTTGGTCCACCGTGCAGTAGGCGATAGGCTTACCTGTATCTTTGTCGATCACGGTCTTCTTAGAAAAGATGAAGCCAAACAGGTAGTCGATACTTTCCAGGAGAACTTTAGGATAAACCTTATACATATTAGTGCAGCAGACAGGTTCTTAAAAAGACTTGAGGGTATTGAAGATCCAGAGAGAAAGAGAAAGATTATCGGGGAAGAATTTATAAGGATCTTTGAGGAAGAAGCGCAGAAGATAGAAAATGTAGACTATCTTGTGCAGGGCACGCTCTATTCTGATGTTATAGAGAGCGGGACCAGAGACGCTGCAAAGATCAAGTCTCATCATAATGTAGGCGGTCTTCCGGAGGATATGAAGCTGAAACTCATTGAACCTTTAAGATTGCTGTTTAAGGATGAGATAAGAAAGCTCGGGATAGAGCTCGGACTTTCTGATGAAATAGTCTGGAGGCAGCCATTTCCCGGGCCCGGACTGGCGATAAGGATAATAGGCGAGGTTACCAGGGAAAAAATAAAAATACTTCAGAATGCGGATGAAATAGTTTTAGAAGAAATAAAAAGAGCCGGACTTTACCGGAAGATATGGCAGTCCTTTGCAATACTGCCTTCAATAAAAAGTGTGGGGGTAATGGGGGATGAAAGGACTTATGCATACCCCATAGCCATAAGGGCAGTCTCAAGCCTGGATGCGATGACTGCAGATTGGGTAAGATTACCTTATGAGGTCCTGGAGAGGATGTCCAGCCGTATAATAAATGAAGTAGACGGTGTTAACCGCGTAGTATATGATATTAGTTCAAAACCGCCGAGCACCATTGAGTGGGAATAAACAGGGTGCGGCATTAAGTCTTATAGACAAAGGAGTTACGATGGAAAGTGATTGGAAGAAAAAACTTGGAGAATATAGGGATCAGATAAATGAAATAGATAAGAAACTGGTTGATCTTTTAAATGATAGGGCTGTAGTCGTCATGAAAGTTAAGAAGCTCAAACAAAAAGAAAATCTGCCTCTCTATGATGCGAGGAGAGAGGAAGAGCTTGTTGAAAGTATAGTGAAATACAATAAAGGTCCGCTTTACAGGGATAATATTATACAGATTTTTGAGAATATATTAAGAAATGTCCAAATACTTGAAAAGGATGAAAATCTATAGATCTTAAGGAAATATTTATGAATGATGATAAAAAAAATAATAAAGATACTGGCAATGGTCCGGGCCTGATACAGAAAGATCATATTACGATCATTGCAGGACCATGTGCAATAGAAAGCCGCCAGCAACTGGAAAAAACTGCAAAAATTGTAAGTGATCTGGGTCTTTCATATTTGAGGGGCGGCGCCTATAAACCCAGGACATCTCCGTACAGTTTTCAGGGCTTAGAAGAAAAGGGTTTGCAATTCCTTAAGGAAATAGGTCAAAAGTATAGCCTTAAGACAGTTACTGAGGTAACTGATACTGTAAATGCAAGTATTGTTGCTGAAAATGCGGATGTTATCCAGATAGGAACAAGGAATATGTCAAATTTTGCCCTACTAAAAAAAGTCGGCGAGATAGCCTTTAAGAAAAAAAAGGCAGTAATACTTAAAAGGGGATGGGCATCGAATATTAAGGAATGGCTCCTGGCCTCAGAATATCTTTTAGTAAACGGGGAAGTAGAGGTCATCTTGTGCGAAAGGGGCATCAGGACATTTGATACCAATACAAGATTTACGCTGGATCTTTCAGCTGTTCCTGTCATCAGGAAATTAAGCAAACTTCCGATCATTATAGATCCATCTCATGCGATGGGACAAAGCGACCTCGTTACTCCGATGAGCAGGGCAGCTATAGCTGCAGGTGCAGACGGATTAATAGTAGAAACACATTATGACCCCACAAGCGCTTTATGTGATGGACAGCAATCCCTTGACCCAAAGGAGATGGCTGAGCTTCTAAAGCAGATAAAAAAAATTGCCTCCGCAATAGGAAAAAAAGTCAGGTAGAATATATAGTTTTGGAAATTGAAAAGTACCTAAATCCTCAACAGGTCAAAGCTGTAAAAAACATAGATGGTCCGCTGCTTGTGATCGCCGGTGCAGGAAGCGGCAAGACCAGGGTCTTGACCTACAGAATAGCATATCTCGTAAACCAAAAAAATGTGGATCCTTTCAGCATACTTGCCATAACATTTACCAATAAAGCTGCCAGGGAAATGAAAAAAAGAGTGGTCGAGCTGGTCGGCAGGGTCGGTGAACATATGTGGGTCTCCACATTTCACTCATTTTGTGCCCGTTTTTTACGGTCTGAGATACATAATCTCGGGATGTCACGCAATTATGTTATCTATGATGGGGATGATTCGGTAAAGCTAATAAGCAGGATAGCAAAGGAGATGGACATTGATATAAAAAAGATTACTCCCAGAGCCATTAAGTCTGTTATTAGCGATGCAAAAAACCATCTTATAGATTTTGAGACATATGATAGGAAAGCTTCTGATTATCTTGAGAAGATCGCAGCTAAAGTCTATAGTACTTACCAGGAAAGACTGCTTAAGGCCAATGCCCTGGATTTTGATGACCTCCTTGTTTTTACGGTAGACATATTGAATCTTTTTCCCGAGGTCAGAAAAAGATATCAGGATAAATTTAAATACCTACTGGTTGATGAGTTTCAGGACACCAATATGGCACAAAATGAGATAGTGATGCTTATTGGGGGAGGACATAAAAGGGTATGTGTTGTCGGGGATGATGACCAGAGTATCTATAGCTGGAGAGGTGCAAAGATATCCAATATTACTGAATTCGACAGGCAGTTTAAAAATGTTTCTGTGATAAAACTGGAACAGAATTACCGGTCAACACAGAATATCCTTGATGCTGCAAATGCGGTAATAAAGAATAATGAGAACCGCCGGCCCAAGAAACTATGGACAGAGAATTCAAAAGGGGAACGTGTTTCCAAATATATTGCTTCAGACGAAAAAGTCGAAGTGAGCTTTGTGGTAAATATTATCAAGGAATATATAAAGAAGAAAAATAGAAAATACAGGGATTTTGCTATATTCTACAGGACAAATGCCCAGTCAAGGACAGTCGAAGAACAGCTTGTCAGACAGAATATTCCCTATAAGATATTCGGGGGCTTGAGATTCTATGACCGAATGGAGATCAAGGATATGCTTGCCTATATGAAAGTTATATCGAATCCAAAAGATGTAGTGAGCCTGATAAGGATAGTTAATGTGCCAAGGCGTAAAATTGGAAAGACCACCATAAGTACAATAGAAAGATATGCCCAGAGAAACAATATGACTTTTTGTGAAGCATTTTACCAGATAGATGAAATACCCCCTCTCTCGAATTCAGTTAAGGTAAGGATAAATGGTTTTATATCTTTGATGGCAGAACTCAGAAGTCATGCTGCAGATAACCCTGTTGATGAAGTGCTTGAGGAGATCTGGGAAAGAACAGGATATATGAAGGGGCTTGAACAGGAAGAGACCATAGAATCAATGAATAGGATCGAGAACTTAAAGGAGCTTCATACGGTAACGGAGGAGTTTGATGAGAAGGCTTCACTTATTGAATCGGCCAGGGCCGAAGGATTTATCCTGGAGGGCAATATGGGAGCCAGTGAAAGATCAGCTGAAAGTCCGGAAACCGGGCAAGTAGATACGGAGCAGGCCTCAAATTTTTCCAGGCTGGATGATTTTCTGGAAGAAGTATCACTTCTTACCGATCTTGATAATTATGACGGGGACGCAGATAGCCTGGTACTGATGACGCTTCATAATGCGAAGGGACTGGAGTTTCCCATAGTCTTTATCATAGGTATGGAAGAGGGGATCTTTCCCCATTCACGGAGCATGGGTGATCTTGAGGAGATAGAGGAGGAAAGAAGACTCTGTTATGTAGGGATAACCCGGGCGATGGAAAAGGTATTTTTAACTTCTGCCCAGACCCACAGGATCTATGGAGATGTCAGCTATATGAAAGCATCCAGATTTCTTTCCGAGATCCCGTCAGGTCTTGTTTCAGATGAAAATAAGGGTAGCATGATCAGTGCTTCCGGTTTCAAATCAAAATCAAGAGACGGTGCTAAAAAGGAAGTGAGTTTTGATTATAAGATAGGTGATTTCCTTGAGCATAATATGTGGGGGAAGGGCCAGGTCTTAAATGTTAAGAAACTCAGTGACGATATGGAGCTGGACGTAAATTTCTATAGCGTCGGCCTGAAGCACCTCCTGGTAAGCTTTGCACCTATTAAGAAAGTGGAAAAATAAGACTTAATTAATTTCCCCAGAATATTTAATAAAAAGTAATAATCCTATCATATCTAAGGTAAAATATTTATTCAGGATAAAAAAGTTCTATCAGGTCTATGGACATATTATAGAAATGAAAAAAACTCAAAACAAATATAGAGCTAATTGGAGAAGTATATATTTCTTAAGTGCTGTCAGTTTTTTTAATGACATTGCTTCAGAAATGATATATCCACTCATTCCGGTCTTTATTAAAACAGTGCTGGGATTTGGTGCCGAGGTCATAGGAATAATAGAAGGTATAGCTGAGAGTATTAATAGCCTTCTAAAACTCTTTTCAGGTTGGA
>RCNB010002332.1_pt1 | contig 11708 bp, 7 predicted proteins | sample 2041321 | NCBI WGS metagenome assembly RCNB01 (sample SAMN09708232, study PRJNA481090) | Marine sediment metagenome, whole genome shotgun sequencing project.
CCCGAGGCTTTCTGCAAAGGAGCGCCTGAAGGATCTGACCCAGCGTCGTTCTTTACGAAGCCATGGAAGCAATCGCGGTATGTGCAGGACGGTGAAGTACTTGATCTGGGCGGCCGCAAGCTTGAGGTGCTGCACGTTCCCGGCCACACACCTGACGCTGTGGCATTACTCGATGCAGAGAATCGACTGTTGTTTAGCGGAGACTCCTGGTATGACGCCAGCTTATGGTTGTTCGCGCGGGAGACGAACCTGCAAGATTATGAAGCCAGCATTTCTCGACTGGCGGCGCTGGATAACGAGGTCGACTTTCTTCTTGGCGCACACAACTCGGCACGTGTTGATGCCGGTCGGTTGCAAGCTGTCGTAGAAGCGTTTCGTAAAATTCGCGCGGGTGATTACGCGGGAGAGAGAGACGACTACAATCGACTGGCGTTTGAAATTGACGGTGTGCGGATCCTCACAACTCAGCTAGCGCTCGATGGCGAACAGGGTGACATTTCGAAAGGTGGCAGCGGCCTGGACACCTGGCCGAACTAATAACCGCAAAAGACAGTCGTTGGTTTTTCTTGCTCGAGGGCTTTAGCGAATACCGTGCGGCGGCAATGTCTCATCCCAGTCCAGCACCTTGTACTTGCGAAGAATTTCTCTGACTGCATCTACGGGAATCGCGGTGAGCCGACCACGCGAACTCTCAACGCTCGTTGCTTTGAGAAGAGCGTTGTACACCGCTTCTTCAGTCGCTTCGACCGTTGCCGTAAACAAGGGATCCATAGACGCATGTAACAGCGAGGGTGTGACGTGCGGGCGGTCGCTCTCTCTCATCCGCCGTACGTCAGGGTGAGTGGAAAACGCAATCACATAATCGCCGGATCCATTCTCAGCAACGGCTCCGGTGCGTGCAATACCCATCATCGCGCGGGCGGCGAGTCGGTCCAGTGTCCTTGTATCAAGAGGGGCATCCGTCGCCACAACCATCATGATCGAGCCATCGCGCTTTGATTCGGCGTTTGGGCTACTTGGCTCGAAGGTGTCTTTGTAGGCGTAACTATTCAGCTCTCGTCCCACTGGCGCGCCGTTCATCGTCAAGGTAGCACCAGCAAGAAGATTACTTTGCACCAGGACACCGACTGTATATCCACCGAGCGATTCTGGAATGACGCGGGAACTGGTCCCAATACCGCCCTTCCAATGATACGTTTGCGATCCGGTACCGCCACCAACACTACCTTCGGCGACCGGACCGTCGGATGCATTTTCCAATGCGGCAAAGACATGTTCTTTGCGAACAGGTTGCGCCCACATGTTGTTGACTACTGCATCGTTGATCTCGCCAACGACAGGATTGATCGTGTGCTCGCCCATGCCTGGCTGCTGGTAAGTCCACTCCCGCAGGGCATCGGCTGCTTTCCACACACACAATGTGCATGTCAGCAATATCGGCGTTTCAATCTCTCCAAATTCGTGGACCTGTGTCGCGCCAACAAGCTTGCCATAGCCATTGCCTATGTGAATGCGCGCGGGCACAGGGTGCGTATAAAGATTGCCCGGCGCCGGAATTATCGCTGTAACGCCGGTACGGACATCGTCACCTTCGACAATCGTCGTGTGACCGACCCGCACTCCAGGGACGTCCGTGATCGCGTTGTGAGTACCGGTCGGAAATATGCCAACGACAAGCCCGATGTCCCGGGCACGTGGCCTGTCTTCGTCGGCAACAGCAGCTCCGACTACGGCCAGAAACAGGAAAATGATTCCCGGTATTCGCGACATAAGCGTACCTCTCTTTGACTGCACACTATTGAGAATAGCCGCCCGTGGCAAGAAAGGGGTTTGACGATTTAACTCAAGGTGACGTGCGGTTAATGCGCGTGAAAACGAAATAGAACACGAGGCCGGCGGCGATTAAGCCCAGTCCGAACAAAACCTCTACGGGCCTGTTGACGAGCACGAATCCTATCGCCCAGCCAGTGAGTAGCAAATACAACAGTGGTGTCAGCGGATAAGCAAAAGTGCGGTAGGGTCGCGGCAGATCCGGTTGACGCCAGCGCAGAACGAATACACCAAGCACTGTGACGAAGCTGTTCAACGCAAGCGTAAAGCCGGCAAACACGAGGACAGACTCAAAGCTCGCCGTCAAAATGAAGATCACCGCCAGCGTCGTTTGAGTGTAGATCGCGATCGCCGGAATACCGTGACGATTCGTGCGGGCAAGCAAACTTAACGCACGAAAATCCTCGCCGAGGACCTGCAGTACCCGAGGGCCAGCGAGTGTCATCGCGCTGACTGTAGAAATAAGCAGCGTGGCGAGTACCAGTCCGGTGAAGTTGCCACCGGCCTCGCCGAAGGCCGCATTAGCGGCGATGTAACCCACCTCCACCTGGCCGCGCATGGCGTCTATCGGTGCGACACTCAGGAACACAAAGTTCAGCGCCAGGTACAGCAGCATGACCACCAGCGTGCCACTGAACAAAATCACGGGCAGTGTGCGCTGCGGATTCTCAAGTTCGCTACTCAGATACGTCGCAGCATTCCAGCCCGTGTAGGCATAACTTACGTAGATCAGCGCCACGGCAAACTCCGGACTGAAAAGTCGCCCGCCGTCGCCGCTAGCCGGTTGGAAACTGAGCTGCGACGGCTCACCGGCGAGTGCCAGGGCGGCCACACAAAAGACCACGATGATGCCGACCTTGAGAATCGTGAATACGAGCTGGGTGCGACCGCTGTTGCGGTGATTCGAAGCGTGAACAAGGCCGAGGAGGATGACCAGCCCGGCGGCGAGCGCAGGACGCAGCCATGGCCCGGCGTCGGCGCCCAGCACGGAGGTTGCGTAGGCGGCAAAGGTCATCGCTGCCAGCGCGGACGGCCCGGCGAATCCAATGGTGGCCGATATCCAGCCGGAAACGAAGCCGGCGGACGGGTGATATATGCGCGAGAGGAAGTTGTATTCACCGCCTGAACGCGGCAACGCGGCGCCGAGTTCCGCATAGGTCATGGCACCGCACAGGGCCGCGACTCCACCGACAGCCCAAAGAGCGAGTAGCGCGAAACCCGACTGAATCTCCAGCAGCTGAAATCCGAGGCTGGTGAATACCCCGGTGCCAACCATGTTTGCGATCACAACTGCAGTGACAGTAGTGAGGCGGAATGCACTTTTTCCGCCGCCTGACATCGCCCGACCGTGGTGTCCTTCCTGTTTAGGCATCCGAGGCCAGGCGATCTCGCAGTATTTCCAGTCCCGCGTCAAAGTCCACCAGCCTGTTGACCACATAGAAGGCGAACATCGTCGTCAACCAGTCGGCAAATTCGCGTCTGGACCCCAGGTGCTTGCGCATGTTGATCATGATCCAGGAAAAGTGCTCCCAGGTGTCAAAGCAGGAGTCGCAGTTGCGTTGAATTCCTGTACAGCATCGACGAGTGGTCGTGAAGTCCGCATTGATGGCCCGGAAATGCCTGTTGAACGGCTTGCCGTTCTGCTGTCTTTTTTTGTTGCAGGTGTTATCGATCGTCAGATTGGTGCAAACATCGTATCCCCAGGTTTCACCGTCGAGGCGTCCGCTGGTGATGACCTGGTTCAGGTAACGGGTCGTATACATATGTTCCGGATAACGATCAATCATACGATCGACTTCTTTCCGGACCGCATCGAAACCCTGATTAAAATCCAGTTAGCCGCCCAGCCGTGAAACGTCGCTGTAGTAGTTGAACAGCACGCGGTTACCGTTGCCTATGCACTTCTCTACGACAGTCTCGATCTCGTGCGCATGTCCGGGCGCGACCGTGTAGTACCAGAAAGCTCTCGGGTCATCCCGGTAATTCTGCAGTGCTATCGAGAACAGGTCTCGCTTACCATCTGCCCGCAACCTGGAGTCGGTTTCTGTATCCCCCCAGATGGCAATGCCAAGCGGCATGTTCTCGAGACCCTCGTACGGAATTTTAATTAAACCGTTAGTGGCAACATTCATTTTGAAGTTGTCGTAGAGCTTTTTCAGCCGCCCCGGCACGAGCGCCGGCTCACCGCCGACAACCGTCACGAAGTTCGTGCCACGTTCTTTTTCACTACGCACTAACTCGTCGAAGGTGCGATCGTCCCTGGGCACATTAATCTTGTCCATTTCCTCGGCGTAGTAATAACAGCCGGTGCAGCGAAGATTGCATTTGCTTGTTATATCCAGCGAGATCGGACGCACCGCTCCTGCGGCGCGGACCATGTCGTACATGGTCTTCATCGACGGGTCGGACAAATACTCTCTTAGCCTGGACATCTGTTCATTGTAGCCAACCTGCAGAGATTTGGTTTTGCCGAGAATTTCCAGGACCACTCACACTTGTTGTCAAGCCGTATATCGGTAGATATACGTAGAGATTGCTCTACACTTTGAGGATGCACATTTGTGCACATAATTGGGGAATAGAAAAAATGAAAATAATTAGAATAGTGCTGGCGGCGATCAGCCTGACGGCCTTAGCGGTCGTGTGTGTGGCTCAAGAGGTGGAAGAAGCCGAGCGATTTACATACGCATCGTACTTCAACTGCGACGGTGGCTCGTTAGAGAGCGTCGACAAGATAATGGCCGATGATGCCGATCGAATGAATGGATTAGTCAAAGACGGCCAGATCGCCGGCTGGGGATGGATGGCACATCACACCGGTGGCCAATGGCAGCGAATTTCCTGGCACCAGGCGGACTCGATCGATGCGCTTTTGGATGGCGGCGACGCAATTCAGGGTGACGACGAAGCGGACGATAGTGCGGCTGCCGATGAGGAAGATGACGGTCCGGGGTTCCGCACCATTTGTCCACGCCATGACGACTATATCTGGCGCGTCGAAAACGGAGCGAACAGCGAGAATCGCGGCAAAGTCGGAATGTCGGTTTACCACACCTGCGATATCAGCCGCGAAGATCGGGCCGACGAGATCGTCGATGAGCATTTCGCGCCGATTTTCAACAAGTTTGTTGAGGAAGGTAAGTTGACGTCATGGGGCTGGCAGTCGCACGTTGTGGGTGGCGAGTTTCGCAGGCTGCAAACGATGACGGCGACGGATGTGAAATCATTGATGAAGGTACGAGGTGAGGCCATCGCGGCAATTTATGCTGAGGATGATGCGGCAGGAGATGAATTTTCGGAAATTTGTGGCCCACATGTAGATTACATTTGGAATATTCAGCTCGAAGGCGGCTAGACGAGTTGCCTTACGTTTTATGATGGAGCCGGGCATCGCCCGGCTCTTTTTTTGGTGTATGTTTCGCTTTCGCACTTTCGGGGATCTACCAATGATGTTCCGTCTCTATTTCGCCATTCTGGCGGCAGCCACATTGGTTGCTTGCGGCTCCGACCAGGAACAATCCGCGCAGCCCTTACCCGAGGTCAAGGCCGAGGCCGAGGCCGCTGCTTCGCTGGATCCCGCCAAAGGCATTGACTGGTTCGAGGGCAGCGTCGAAGACGCATTTGCAGCGGCCAAAGAGTCCGGGAAACCAATTTACCTCTATTGGGGCGCGGTCTGGTGTCCGCCATGCCACGCGATCAGCGCGACCATATTCAAGAGCCCCGAGTTTCTTGAGCGCTCGAAACTGTTTATTCCTGTGTACCTCGACGGCGACACCGAAAATGCGCAGGCCTATGGTGAGAAATTCGGTGTGCGCGGCTACCCGACGATGATCGTCTTCGATTCAGAGGGCGTCGAGTTAACGCGAATTCCGGGCGGCATCGACTTGCAAGCCTATGCAAACGTCCTGGATCTGACGCTGAACCATGCTTCATCAGCAAGCGATTTGGTCGCCGGTTTTTCGGCGGGGACCGATTCCCTCGCTCCGACCGACTGCACGTTGTTGGCGTACTACTCCTGGGGCCAGGACACGACCATTTTGGGCGATGCTGACGCCACCGCAACATTCCGCAGCATGTACGAGGCGTGTTCTGCCGATATGGCAGTGGAACGCTCAATCCTGTATTTCGGCTGGCTCGACAAGGCGATAGCTGCTGCCACTGCGGAAGAGGACGCTGTGCCGCTGAGTGATGAGCAAAAATCTGAGGCTCTGCTACATGTTGAGGCGCTACTTGCCGATGCCGATTTAATTAACGCCAATATCTTCACGGTACTTTTTTCGGGCGTTGACTACGTCAAAGCGTTGACCGACGCAGACAGCGACAAGCGCGACGAATTGATGATCAGTTATGACGAGGCTTTCGACCGTATCGCGGCCAATGAGTCTGTTTACACGCGGGAGCGCATCTACACCCTGATCGGCAAAATAGGATTTGAACGCATTGACGATGAAGAGGCAGAGTTGTCGTCGCAATTACAGAGCGAGATACGCGAGATGGTGCAGTGGGCGGATGAAACGACGCCAAGTGTTTACGAACGTCAGCCGATCATCAATGCGCTTGGCAATGTATTGGACGAAGCCGGTATGGATGAAGATGCGACGACGTTGTTAGTTGCAGAATTAGAGATATCGAAAACGCCGTACTACTTCATGGTTAGCCTTGCCGACATAGAGCAGCGAGCCGGCAATACCGATGCCGCCGTCGATTGGTTCAGACGAGCCTACGAGTCGACCACGGGGTCAGCCACACGCTTTCAGTGGGGCTACTACTACTTAAACGGTCTTTTGGAGATGACGCCGGAAGATACGCAGCTTATACACGACACAACGGTAGGTCTTGTCAGCGAGCTGCAGAATTCGGGTGGCCTGTATCAACGACCGAAGGCACAGCTTGGCAGGCTGGAAAATAATCTCGTCACGTGGAGCGAGGAAAATGACCGTGCAGCAGAGCTCGCGGAAATCCGTAGTTCAGTAGTGGCCGTTTGTGCCTCGGCATCTCATCAGGATGAGTCACGCGCGACCTGTGATGCATTCCTGGAAGCGTCCTGAGAGAAGCGGTGATTACCGGTGAGTTTGCACTGGCATTGGAAAAAGTGACGACTGCATATATGGGGGACGAACGTTCGCTGCTGAGGGTCTGGCTGCGCGCAATCGATCTTCCCTTTCAGTCTGCTCGGCGGATCGTCTGTCAGTTTTCATATGAGACGCTCGGTCAATCTGCAGCTATCGACGCCCTATAGCTTTTTGTTTTCCAAGCACTTTTTCTTCGTCAGCCGAGGTCAGTACCCATCTTGCTGTCGCCGCATGTCCGGATTCACATTGATTATGTAATAAGGCATCACGAGGTAATTGAACTATCAGACGATCGGCAGTAACTTGGTCAGACTTCGATCAGAGGTCGCGGCTTGAGTAATTGATTGTTTGCCGATAACAATAATGTCTAACGTGAGGGGATCAAGTTTCTCCATCTTGATAGCGACGATGGCATCGCGCCATTTCGCAACTCCTTCGCGGCAAATCATGTGAAGCTGTTGAGACGTGTTTTGCGAACCTACAATCTTTAAGGGAGTATTAAAATGACGAAACTACGAAATCTAGTCGCTTGCAGTATCTTGCTGGCGTTTGCGGCGTCAGCAGCCGAACCGGAGCTGATCTTGTCAGAGGGACTCCTCGCCAAGCAGGCTTCCGGCCTTTATATCGTGCAAATGGGCGAATTGCCGGCAATTGCTTATGACGGCAGCAGGTCAGGTTACAAAGCAACCAAACCCGGGAAAGGCAAGAAGCTCAACCCCAACAGCGCCCACGTCAAGAAGTACGTAGGCATGCTGGATTCGGAACATGGCGATGCTCTGCAGGCCGTCGGTGCTGCGGGCAAGAAAATCTATGATTACCACTACTCGTTCAACGGTTTTGCCGCGCGCTTAACCACGGCCCAGGTGGAAGCAATGAAAGCTCGCTCGGATGTCGTTCGCGTTTGGGAAAACGAGATTCGGCAGCCCACGACCAATACTTCACCTGACTTCATTGGCCTTACGGAAGGCGGCGAACCCTGGTCCAAAGGCTATGCTGGCGAAGACATCATCATAGGCATGATCGATACCGGCATCTGGCCGGAGCATCCCAGCGTTGCGGATGTGCCGACGCCCAAAAAAGGCAATAAAGGACCGTCAATTCCCTATGGGCCAGCACCGGCTGGCTGGACAGGCGAAGCCTGTGAATTTGGAAATACAGCGTTCAACGCCAATGACGCTGCATTCACATGTAATAACAAATTGCTTGGCGCACAGTTCTACAATTCAGGCTTTCCCGAGTCCGATCTTTGCGGGGGAGGCCAGGCCTGTGGTTGGACCGAATTTCTGTCGGCCCGCGACAATGATGGTCACGGCAGCCATACGACTACCACGGCAGGCGGTAACAACGGCGTCGCTGCCTCAATAGGAGGCGAGAGCCTTGGTACAGTCAGCGGCATGGCGCCACGTGCCAGAATCGCGACGTACAAAGTCTGCTGGAATGGCAGTACTTGGCCGATTCGTGGTTGCGCGTCGGTAGATTCCATGATGGCGATCGATCAAGCGGTTGCAGACGGTGTAGACGTTATCAATTTCTCCATCGGCGGTTCGAGCACCAGCTTCGGCGGTCCGGACGATATTGCATTTCTGTTCGCAGCGGATGCTGGCGTTTTCGTAGCAACATCGGCAGGCAATACGGGACCTGGCGCACAGACGATCGGAACGCCGTCCGGTGTTCCCTGGATTACTGCAGTGGCCGCAGCACAGGATGATCAGGTATTTGGTCTTGGCGTTGACATCGCGACCAGCGCGGCTGGAGTGTCTGGAATATACGAAGGCGTAGAGGCCGCCATTTCGGTGCCGTTGTCTGTCACAGGAACGGTATCGGGTGATCTCGTGATTGCAGACCCGCTTATTGGATGTGAGCCGCTGAACAACACCATCGACGGCATCGCTTTGATCCAACGCGGTGGTTGTGCTTTCTCTACCAAGTTTCTCAATGCCCAGGCCGCTGGAGCAATCGGCCTCATCGTATTCAACAATAACGGTGACCCCATCACGATGGGTGGAGACTCCACGGGGATCACCATTCCCGGTGTCATGTTCAGTCAATCCGATGGCGAACTGATATTTGACACGATGCAAGGCGGGGACGGCGTTTTTGCGACCATGGACCCGGCCATTACCGTGCCAAAGGAGAACACAATTGCGAGCTTCTCCTCGAGGGGACCAAACGGCGGTGCACCCGATATCATCAAGCCCGACGTTGCGGCACCGGGTGTAGCAATACTGGCTGCCGAAACCCCGGACGGTAATGACTTCCAGGTTCAGGGCGAGTTGTTCCAGTCGATCAACGGTACTTCAATGGCGAGCCCGCATGTCGCCGGCCTGTTTGCTCTGCTGAAGCAGGCGCACCCTGAATGGACACCGGCGATGGCGCGGTCAGCCATCATGACCACGGCGCGTCAAAACCTGAAGAAAACATTTGGTGATGCACCGGCAGATCCGTTCGATATCGGCGCGGGACATATCGTACCGAGTGATTCATTTGACCCGGGTCTTGCGTACGATGCCGGCCTTTTCGAATATGCAGCGTTTAGTTGTGGCAATAACTTCCAGATATTCAGTGACGGTAGCTGTAATTTCCTGGCATCGCTCGGGCTGTCGTTCGATGGAAGTGATCTGAATCTACCTTCCATTGGCATCGGAGAACTAATCGGCAGCCAGACAGTCACCAGGACTGTAACCAGTGTAAGCAACAATAATGGCAAGAAGTCTTACACGGTGTCTGTTGACGCGCCCCCGGGCACGAGTGTCTCGGTATCGCCATCAAGCTTCAAATTGAAGCCTGGCCAATCAGCTAGCTATCAAGTAACGATCAGCACCACCTCGGCCGCTGCTTTGGATCAATGGACCTTCGGTTCACTGACCTGGTCGCACGGCGGTGAGTATTCTGTTAGCAGTCCTATTGCGGTGCGTCCGGTCGCCTTTTCTGCACCAGCAAGTGCTAACGGTGCGGGCACCGATGGCTCTCTGAGCTACGATGTCGCATTCGGCTACGGTGGTGATTTTGCTGCAACAATGGACGGCCTGGCAGAAGGAGAAGGACAACCCGACGTTGTAGCTGATGGCGGAAATACACTGCACTTCTTCTTCGTCCCGCCAGGAACGACGCTGGCTCGATTCTCGTTATTCGACAGCGAAATCGGTGCCCAGAACGATCTCGATTTGCAGATCCAGGGTCCTGACTCCGCCGGGTACCCGTTCGTTTGTTCTAGCGGCACTGCTACATCTGAGGAGCAGTGCGATCTGGTGAACCCGGCCCCGGGTTTTTATGCAGCCTTCGTCATCGACTTTGCATCCGATGCGGGGCCAACGTCGTACGTTCTCTGGAACTTCAATCTCGACGGCACGGACGCCGGTAATACGACTGTTACGGCACCACCTGCCGCGGTGTTGGGCACCGATGGTCAGATATCCATTGACTGGTTCGGACTCAGTGCCGGCACAAGAGCTCTTGGGATTGTGAGTTACAGCGATGGTGTTGATGCTCTGAGTGGTCAGACAGAAGTCATGATAGACACTCAATAACCATTAGTTGAGAAGATGACCACGCCGCCCGCGTTTCGACGCGGGCGGTTTTTTTTGCGCAGCTCGGTAACCGCCGATTATCGTTCTTCGACCCGGGACGGTGGATTGAGAGCTACAGGCTTCTCACAGAGAAATGCGGAGCTGCGCTTGGCGCTGTGATACTGATAGGTCCTGCCGCCGGCATCCAGCCGAATCAATACGCCAGCCATTCGCATTTGCATATACTCGTATCCGGGTGTTGGGCAGCCGGCACTACTGTCTGGCCACATGACATGCCGGGCCTCGGTGACTGTGATATCTGCAGTATCTAAATTCAGTCGCTTTGCCAGATCGTTTCGACTCTGATCGATCAACTCGCTCAGCCACTGCGCATTGGATCGCCAGAGTGACGACTGATTTTCAGGATCGTTCGTGGTCATTATCGCGTTATCCTGATCATGGCTGGTGGTCCCACTCTGATCTCGTTGCGGAATCGTGCACGCCACTGAGAGGGCGGACGAAGCAAACAAAAAAACACATGTGCTGACCCTAACTGAGCAAGTCTGTTTCCTCGGGTGAGTATTTCGATCGATATGAGCACAACGAATTAACATGTAACCTCCGCGCCGCGCCATTATCTCGTATCAAATGGGGAATTGGGTGCGGCTGATCGGGATGTTACATCATCGCCGACTTGATAACGCCGCTGTCGGAAGCTGGCCTGCAACCTTATGTGCAGTGCGAAGATACGGGCTCGGCTCCTCGCCCAAACGCGCTAACCCTTTGGCATTCCGCGGCCAAGCCGGTACGCTTGCAACACCTTCGAGGCCTGTGAGTATCTAATTGTCCATTTTCAGTGAATTGAAGCGCCGCAGGCATTTACCAGGTGAAATAGTAGCGAGAATACAGTGAGCCGATTGTCTTTTTCTTTGTTGTTCGCACTGGTGCTCTCTGCAGGTTGCCAGTTGACGCCCGCCAAACAGCAGGCCATCTCGACCGGCGGCATGGTGGCCACTGCCCATCCGCTCGCGACCAACGCCGCCCGTGAAGTGCTGAACCAGGGTGGCAACGCTGCCGATGCGGCAGTGGCGGCAGGGTTCACGCTTGCTGTAGTGGAACCGTCGATGAGCAACCTGGGTGGCCGTATCCAGATTCTGGTCAGGTCCCCGGATGGCGGCTACCAGGGTTATAACGGCATGACCGAGGTGCCGGCCACCTATGAGGCTCCGGTAGAACCGGTCAGCCAGGGATACGCAACCGTTGCCACACCGGGGGTCGTGGCGGGACTCGCTCGGCTGCA
>RCNB010002333.1_pt1 | contig 11706 bp, 6 predicted proteins | sample 2041321 | NCBI WGS metagenome assembly RCNB01 (sample SAMN09708232, study PRJNA481090) | Marine sediment metagenome, whole genome shotgun sequencing project.
TTTATTTGCAAGTTTGTGCATGTCCTTGATGCTGCCTCTCATCATGCCAAGAAGCCCAAGGCAAGCAGACACAACCATCAATGATGCCAGTCGTTCTAATCCTTCTACTAGATTCTCCATTACTGTTTACTCCAAAGGAAGGCGGCAATAACCCCACCGATAACGATTGTTGTGCCAGCACCGATACCGATCCCGATCCACATACTCTTACTCTTCTCCGTCCTCAATGAATCTGTTGCCTTCTTCAATGAGGTCTGTGTACTCCCTAGAGATATCGTCAACTCGTCCGATGCTTTCCGTGATGTTTGCAGTTGTAGATTCAAGTTGGACGAGTATGTCCTTGAAATGTTCAAGCTCTTCCTCAAGTAACTGTTGGTAAGAATCAGATTCTCGTTGCTCACTTTCAAGTCGTTCAACAGTCTCGCCTGCTCCAGCGAGTTCTTCTGCAAGACGGGCGTTTCCAGCGATAGAAGCATCGAGTTCTGATTGAGCCGCAACCAGAGCGTCTTCGGTATCTCCACCGTTTCGATAGAGGAGTCCAAGCCATACCCCGAGGCCGACACAAACAATAAGAAGACCAATGATAATACGACGAGTAAGTACTTCATCCATTCGTTACCTCTTTCTTCTGGATTGCTTTCTGTATCAGATTCACACCAAGATACCCGGGATAACAGGATGCCAAGGCTCCCAGGGCGAGACCTATCGACATGGGGATTGCCTTTTCAAGTAAGGCGAGTAGCATGATTCCGGAGAACACAACCAGGAATAGAGATGTTGCGATCATGAGAGCCAAGAATTTCCGGCCTGCTGCCCTTGCTGTTGCTACGTTCATAACTCCCCCAAAAACCTTAATACACCGAGCGGATCCACCCGGCCTTTGAATCCATTATCAGGAAAATCCTTCTTACCCCACTCTGTCATGGGTACACAGTTCATGTGCAGGTGGGCACCCATAGGTTTCCCATTGATTCCCAGGCGGCCCGAAGGTGAGTTGCCCATCTGTCCAATCAGATCCCCCGCCTGTAAGACGGCGCCCTCACTTACTACAAAATAATCCAGGTGAGCAAACCTGAATGACATTCGAAGTGCCATGGAGTGCACCATTATGGTGTTCCCATAAACTGCTGAATGATAGGCGGCCCGGACGGTCCCGCCGAGTGGTACAGCCACACCATAATCGTCACCAGAGGGGATCAGATCGATACCTTCATGTCCAAAGAGGTTCCACTGTTTGTAGAACTGTGGGTTCTCGCCGAAGTACTGGGTGATTATTGGGAACGTATTAAAGATCATTCTGCCTCCAGGATTACGTCTCTGATTTCTTGTGCTGTTGTGCCCATGTGCATGAGTATCATCGCCTCCAGCCTTCCCTGGTCCCGCGCACCAGTCCATACCAGGCCGCCTATCCCTATCAGGACAGTAACAAATAATCCGATCATCCAGTTCATCTTCCTGGGCATACTGGACATCCCGTTGAAGACCTTCTCTTTAATATCCGCTACGTCCTTTCGCATAGGCAGGATCTCTTCAGTCTTCAACAACTGTATATCAGCATTGATAGAGACAAACCGTTCTTTACATATAGAGCTATACATGTTGTCGTCCAAGTTTATTCTCCTGTCTTTGCCGGTATACATCATCAATACCTATTTCTTACTTACCGAAAATGCAACATTTACAGCAGCTTGCGATACTCCTACAAATCGTCCAACTTCTTTCGAATAACAAAGATCGCCAAGAGGTGTCGTAGTAAAAACTGACCACGAAAACCCGTCCTTTGAATACATCGTGTTGTCAGTAGCGTTAAATCCTATGACCATAAATAATGCCAATTCATCTGACCATACGATAGTATTATACTCTCCATCCAACCCAGTTGCTTCGGTCCAGGTTTTACCATCGGGAGAGGGTTGTATGTTGTTTGTTATTTTATCTCCTACCGCTACCCATAAATCTAATAGAGGCGAATAACTGACACTCTTCAAATCACCATCGAGTGTCGTTACCGATGTCCAGTTGCCAGCAATGCTAGGAGAATCCTCACACCACCAGATATTATTAGTGTTCTGGTTATTCACGGTAACATAAATATCCTGTTCCTCTGAGTAATGGACGCCATAAAACTGTATTGATCCAAGGGTTACATCAGTCCAATTGATAGCATCAGGTGAGGTTTTGACATTATTAGTGCCTACCGACCCAACCGCCACAAGAAGCTGATCAGCTTCAGACCAACATATATTTATGAGAGCACCATTAGTAGCTGTCGATACTGAAGTCCAGCTGGTTCCATTGGCTGAATATTGAACGTTGTCTGTAGAACCACCTCCAACAGATACAAACAATCCCAACGCTTCAACCCAGATAACATTAGCTAAAACACCGTTAGCGCCACCAGTATACATATCCCATAAGATGCCATCCGTTGATACCCAATGGTTATTGGTCGATGCTGTCGTTGTGGCAGAAAATATCTTTAATGATTCAGAATAGCAAACTCCACTAACGTATGCTCCGGCATTTACCGAACCGATTGACCAGGTATGAGCCACCAATGATGACAACCACCCACTCAAACCACCGAAAAGATTAGAACTTGTTATCTTTCTATCATTACCAGCTGCCGTCTTTAAATGAAATACATCTGTATCATTAGCGCTCGTTGCTGCCGTTAGTTCGTCTATCGATACGTCATCATAGAAGGCAGAAGCGGTTAAGGCCAATAAAGCAGGCTCCATGAATGCCGATACTGGCAAACTTGTAACCCCTGCAGCCACACTAGGCTTTGCTTCGGCGGTATCTTCATAGATAGCGAACCCGCCTCGTCTTGCGGCGGCATTCGGTATGGTCATGTCAGTCTGCTCGGTAAGAGGAGCCTTTAAAACGTTGAATATGCTTCCGGCTACCTTCTGAATCTGCCACACAATCCTGTCCATAGCCCTCATGATGGCTGATGGCTGAGGGGTTGTCCCATCGACACCTTTCCAGGTCTGAGTATTGGCAACGTTTCTGTAGATTCTTATGGTTCCACCTGATCCCAGGTCTATCAGCACCCGGCAGTATGCTACCGCACCGACAGTGACAATACTGTAGTCCAGCCCCTCTACTTTCGCAGCAGACTCTACATCGTCAGTATTGATCCATGTGACAACAAGGCTGGCTGTCACATCATATTCAAAGCTGACCTCGTAATCGTCTAATCCGGTGTACGAATACTGGTTCTGGAAGTCTGTCGTTAGTACCATTTTGTTCTCCTCTTCACACAATCTTCACTTATGGCAAACTTGCCATAAGCACTTTTTGGCATTAACTATTTGTTAATTACCCGCTTGTCGGCAGTCGTTATTAAGTATCCGGCGGCTACTGTTGGCAGTCCTGTGAGCATTCCCATGCCCTCTACCATTGATGTGACACCAGCAAGGAGATCGTCTGTATTATCCTCCATCATGCCGTCTATCGACAAGATGGCACCAGTGACCAGCATATCTGTCAGGCGGAGGTACGAGTCTGAGCCACCTTTGCCTGCAAATGCCCCATACTTGAGCTTAGAGAGCACCATTTCATTCAGATCCCTCACGATAAACGTGTTGTTGAAGATCGCCCTGGAGAGCATGTCCCATAAAGTAGACTGTTCCCTCTTCAAAAGGAGCTTCTTCAAGGCGTCGGTACCCTCATTCCCAGCCATAACAAGAGCCATCAGCGCCATGGTGTAGATCATCTGCTGTGACTTGATTGCACCCAGGCCCTCATGCTTAATCTGATGAACCATGTCCCATGCCATATTATGAGTGATGGTAACGAAGGATCCAAACACAGATGCGAGTCGTTCTATCGGCGTCCCTCTCTGGAAGGCGTTCCGGGACTCTGGCCTGAAGTCAGGCTGTGTTCTTTGGAGGATCCACTCACCGTACTTGATGGCCGCCTCTGTCTGATCTTCTAAAGACATCAGCTTGAGTGTCGATTCATTGAATCCAAGGGCCTGAATCATTGAATCAGTCATCTTGCCCTGTTCGAACGCTTCTGTTGCCTGGAAAATCCCGCCTTCCATTACCGCGGCGACTGTTCTCTTGTCTATATGACGTAACATCCAGAACATTGCCTCATCTGCACTCTTGGTACCCTTGGAAGGGAACCCTTGAGCTGCGAATTTGGCGGCATCACCCTTTAGTATGTCGTTAATTTCTGGAAGCGCTCCGCCTATCACCCTATCCCTGAAGACAGGCGACTTCATTAGGAGTTCTCGCATCGTTTCAGCGTTCACCCGGGAAAGCCCTACCGATGCGCTGCGTGGATCTAGGAATTGCAAGGCGTATCCCCAGGATATCGCTGCTTTGGCGGCTGAGAACGGATTGAAGCCCAAGGCTGCTCTGGTGGCCTGTCGTCGGACGCCGAGCAAAACCCTATCCCATGTCCTTGTGATGTCAACGTGCCGTCCTGCCCAGTCCTGGAGGCCAGACTCAAGGAGTTTCCAGTATCCTTCACCCATACTCTTAGTATTAACAATCTGTGCCTTGAAGTCCGGGTCGTATATCAGCTTTGAAGCCTGGAACATCGGCTGCTCCATGTGGACAAACTTGGTTTCTTGCTCCAACGAAAGAGCAACGGTCCCCGAAAAGCCATTGATGTTCAATTCCAGTGGGGCATCACCGAATGTCCGGTCGATATTGAAGGATTTAGCCAGGGTAATCCTCACCCCATCCCCATCCTTAATCTCGACGTTGCTTAACTCATCCTGGCCCTGCTGGAATACCTCTCTGGCTACCTTCTTCGGATAGTAGTTCGCCTCATAGGTCCATTCCCGTCCGAATAACGCCTCATAGGTGTTCTTTACATGCCGTCCCAGAACGTCATACATCTGGCGGACCGCTACGGCCAGGGCTTTCCCCATCGGATCTGCTGCTATGTGGTCGGCAATTGCCTGGAAGTCAGTCTGATCGGGAAGGAGTTCATGCCTGGTGTTATCTTTTCCAGAAAACCGCATCCCTTTATTCGTGATCGCTGACCAGTTATCTTCTGCCAGTGAGTGAAGGTAGATCTCCAGGGCTTGTCCATTACTTAACGTTGTCCCACCTACAGATATCTCCTCATCTGACCACTTGGCGGACTCTAAGCCGTCTACTCCCAGTGCGTGCAGCTTGGCACCATAGGCGTCCTGAAGGGCAAAACGTAACTCCAGGGCTTTCCTGGCGCCATCCTCAAGATTACGGAAGAGTAACTGATGAGCCATTGATGATGGCCCTGCTATGTGCTCGACCAGGCGGAAGAACTGCATCTGTCTGTGAACGATGAAATTCCGAGCGAAGTTCTTCACCCTCTTTAACGTGCGATTCTTCCGGGCTTCTGCCGGCGTTAATTCATCTGCGACATCCGGGTTGTAATCGACAAACTCATTCCTGACTTCTTCAATACCCTTCTTCAAAGGAACATACTTCCCGCCGAAGAACACCTTGGTCGTGGCATACCGGAGCTTCCAGTACAATTCAAGAGAGTGTTTCAATTCTGCCAGTTGTTCGTAACTCAAGGACTCAATCCCAGGCTTCTGGACCCACTCTACAAACCGGCGTTCCTTCTGGCTGAGTTTATCCAATGGAACGTCTTTGAGCTTGTCCCACTCCTTACCCTGTTTCTTGGTGAGAGGCAGCCGAACATCGTATTCTTCCTGGACTTTCTCCTCTATCTGTTTCTTCAACTTACCCGGAGAGTACTTTGAGTGAAACAGATCTGATGCCAGCTTCTTCACCCGGAGGATCCCTTTGGATGTCATCCCCTCAAGCTCGACATAGTTCTGTGCCATCCGCCAGGCGACAGTCTGTAAGACATTGAACTCTTTGGTGTCTGACTTCCCATCCCTATCGAGTGTCTGAAGCTCATCTGAGAGGATCAATAGCTTCTCTTTCAGGCTCGAGCCTTCCAGTGCTTCAGCTATCGGGCCATAAAACCACTTGGTTTTATTCGCATCGTAATCATCTATGGCTTCTTTGGCCTGGTCGGAGATATCAAGATCGTCCGTGTTATAGGCGGTACCCTCATCGAAGATCTCATTCACCATGTCTTTCGCAGCATCATCGAGCATCCGAGTCTCTTCGGCCGACAACTCAACATCTTCTTCGGTTATGATCCCCACACCCAGTCCGCCTTTAGGATCCTGAACGACTTCATACCGGGCAGTAACAGCCGGGCTTTCTCCCAACACATCCTGAACCTTCACTTCCATCACGGTCCCCTCTTCAGTATGGACGTACTGTGCCTCTACTGTAGATTTACCGGTTTTGAGGTTCTTGGTACTCACTGTCCTGGTGATCCTGGGATAAATCCCCGATGGCCGCTGAATATTGAAGGCGGCAACGATCTGTTCCCACAAGCCTCGCCATCCCTTAACGGTCTTAGGGATAGGCAGCGGGGTGTCAGGAGTAGGATCTTCTTCTTCCCAAAGAGTCTGAGACTTGCCGGCGACTGTACTCTTGTCTCCAGTGAGCGCACCGGTGTAGTCGATCTCCATTGATCCGTCAGACTTCACTGACATCACAAGGCCCATCTGAGCAAAGGCGGTCCCTTGGATCTGGCCGCCAAGTTCGGTGTAATGCTTCCTGGTAGCGGTATCATCAGATGCAATATTGTAGAAGCTCCCGCCGTAATGTTTGGTCAGGGCGTAAAGCTCATCACCACTCATCAATCTATTGGGGGTTAATACTGCCCGGATCCGCTTCTCGCCTGACATGATAAAGATGGCAGTCCCTCTATTATTGATCTCATCGGCGACATCTTCTGTGGTGTACCGGTGTTCCGGCGGCTTATCGTATCGAGTCTTGGGACGATATGGCTGATACTTCTGCTTCCCACCTGGTTCCGTAATACCATACTGATCATGGTTCATGATAATCGAACCCTTGAAGATTCCAGGATAGTCCTCTTCCAGCATCGCTACATACTGCGTATCACCTGTAGATTCTTTCACATTCCCCGAAGGATGATTGTGGACGATATAGAACTGTGTCGCTCCCAGTGCCCTCACGTTATTGGCAATGGCATCCGGGTCTATGTAGGCTGCTGCAGCTGTCCCGGAGGACTCGCATGTATTCGCCAGGATGTGCCCCCTGGCATTCATGTAGATCACATGAGCGTGTTCGATGTTCGGGTGGCGAAAGACACTGAACATCTGGGCGATATCCCGGGCTGACCAGATGAGCTTGTTCCGAAAACTCACTCTACCGTGGAGCTTCCACAAATAAGGCAGCCCTCTTTCATCCTTCGGTGCGTACCGGCGGCCTACGTTCTTCTGATCGATAGCCTCAAGATGGTTTGCTACTTCAACGACACCTTCCTGGCCGCCGGCAATCTGTGCTTCCTCATCAGGATCCCCAACAGGCGTCATGGACTCTTCTTCTCCAAGCGCCTGTTCGTCCTGTAATGCCCTGACCTGCTGGCCTACGCTTTGGCGGGTATCATCGATGTCCCCTTCAAAGTAGTAGAAGCTCTCAGTCCCATCTTCGGCGACCTCACGATGAACCGCGACACCAGCGGGTGCAGAGAACTCTTCATTCACTTTCAGGAATCTCTCGTATCCCATGAACCGGACGCCTTCTGAGAGGCCAGTATATTTAAAGATCCCATCATCGTAGTATCCAATGAACTTATCACCAGAGGCTTTCATGATGGCGGCAGTCTTCTCGTCAGTAACAACGGCCATTGATGCTGCTGTCAATCTGAAGACAAGTCCCTTCTTCTGTCCTTCAAGAGCCATCATCTCACCGAGAGCCTGGACGCCTTCCTGATCGGTACGCTTACCGGCTAAGAGGTGATCAATCGTCATAACGTCTGCGATTCCACCATCGGCAGCCGATTTAATTCGGCCCTTCAGATAGGACGGGTTCTTTCCAGACATCGCAACAAACTCATCAAAGGAAACTTTCTTTACCGGCCCATTCTCAAACTCCTGATACCAGACATTTGCTATTGTATTCGAATCGAATTGACTATAATCGAAATCCTTAACAATCATGCCGCCGACTTTCTTTCCAGGCTGATAGAACTGCCTGAAGTCTCCTACTCCCATATCCAATTCGGTCTCGACCTCAAGCGGGAGGACCATTTTTCTCACAGGCCCACTGGTTCGTTCCTCTACTTGAGCAGATAGAAGTTCATTGAATCTGTAAAGGACTGCAGCCTGAGCCTGAGCCTTGGAGACATCCCACACCTTCGCAAGATCTTTGAACGACATCCATGACTCTGTTCCGGCGGATCCCAATACTTTAGCCTTATTTCCCAGGACATCCAGGATGGATCCCGCCTTTACATGGGCTTCGGCTAACTGCCGTGGTGTGAGATTAACGTTTATTTTCTTGGCGAGTATCGATGCCTTTATCTTGAGAGCCTTCTCAACGTTCGGGTTCATCTCCCCATAGAGCCGCATCCCTATCTCTTCGGCAGTTCCTTCAAATGTTTGTCCAGTTTCTCTGTCTCTGATTTCATAAAGGTTCTCACCATTCTGTTCAGTAACTTTTTCAAGGTGCAGTTGGGTACCAGATTTACTCTCGATGATAGGAGCATTCTCGATGTAACCATCCTCGTCGGTGGTTACGGTTGCGAGTTCCTGCTCTGCTTCGACCAGGCGTTCCTGGGAAAACTCTAAGTCACTCTCCATCTGAGCCATTTCTTCTTTGGCTTCAACGACTTCTAATCCTTCGGGCGCCTCGGCGGGGGAGACCTCTTCGACCTGAGTTATCGGTTCGCCCGGCATATCAGCAACGGGATCCGATGTGACTTCAACGTCAGCCAGGTCCATGTCTTCAAGCTCCGTTTCAGCCAGATCACCCATCTCATCGACGGCCTGATCAACTTGGGACTGAGGGATCTTGTCGGCAATCTCATGCTGCTTATCCACAACAGTCCTTGCCTTGCCACGCATATTTCCCCAGGCGACATTAATACTCGCACCCAGACCGGCGCCGAAGCCGGCCAATGGCGCTGCCAGCATCCCTACTACCGCAGCATTCTCACCCATCTGTTCGAATGAAGTCTGAGGCAGCCCGTACCGGCGCATTGAATCGTGTTCTTTCGCTATCCAGTTCTGGAATAGATCGCCGACAAACTCCTGGCCGCCTTCTGTCATGCCCTCTTCTACCATAGCCAGGGCCATCTGCTTTCCGACAATCCCTGAAGCTATCTGGCGGAATGAGAGATCTTCAAGCATCTCTTTACCGGCCTTGGCTACGCCCTTTCCAAATACCCGGCCTACGATATTCCCAAAGGATGCCATATCAACTGAAGCGATAATCCCGGAGGCTATTCCTAATCCAAGCTGGACGGTCTGCTTATCCAGGACAACTTCGTTTCGGTCTGCCATCTCTAATAGCTGGTCGTACATCATCCCGGCTTCTGAGGCGAACCCATACATGGCGCCACCGAGCATGAATCCAATCTTACCGGCAGAGGCGGCTGTCGTTGGACCTCCGACAAGACCGGCTGCTGCAAATGCGGCCGCCATTGTCCCGCCGAACTTTAGCCTGTCGATAAACCTGGGAGCCTGGGATGCGGCGAAGAATGGCAGCCCACCCATGGCGAGAAAGAACTTGCCCTTCACCCCGTCGTCTGTGAGCTTCTTCATTAAGGCGTCGATCTCTGTATCTCGATGCCCGGTTATCTTCATGTTCCGGACCGTGTTCTCTGTAAGCTCTGATGTGTCGTTTCCGTAGAGTTGTCCGAATCTCATCAATGCAATCTTTGATTCGTCCTTGGCATTCTCGAATACGGCGACCAGCTTCTCCCAGTAGTTCGTCTGGTTTACGCTGCGGTCCGCCGTCTCTGAGAGGATCATATTCTCCAGGTTCTTATCCACCCACTGAGGGCTTTGCCCGTAGGTCCGGGCCATCACATCAACAGTGTGAGCACGATTGAGAGCGATCAATCCTTTGTCGTTCTTAGTGGCATCCTCATGCCAGAGCATATACTGTGCTGCATCTTCGGGGGCATTCTGCCTGGCGCCGCCGAAGTTTACCGACATCTGGTAGTCGCCTACAGTTTGTTTGTGCTCGGCGAATTCTAACCGAACGTCATTATTGACTTCCGGAAGAACAGGCGATGTGGGTGCTACGTCATCTACGACGCTTTCAGGGATCCGGAATCTCTCTTGTGCTGTCTTCTCATCACTCAAAATAATCCCCTTCAAAGGCTCTGACCTTCTGCATTATGGTATGTCTCTGTGATGCTGAAATATTCGTAAAGGTTCCTACGAGCAATTCAACCTCTCTAATGGTCTGGAAGTGATGAGACTTTATCTTATCAGAGACCAGCTGTGTATACTGGGCCTCCAGTGCATCCGGAATATCCTTCTCCAAAACTCCTGACTCTCTAATGTAGTTCAGGACATTGTCTGGAACTATCGGTTTTGTGATATCCGGAGCTTCTGTCGCCGGTATGGGTAGATTGAGTCCAGGATAACGCTCTCTTGTGGTATCGACACTTGGTACGATATTAAGAGCATCGGCCTTCTTGTATGCCTCGGAGTCTTCAGCTATCTCCCGTCCTTGCTCAAGGAGTTCAAAGGCTCCGACTACTCCCTCACCTACGGCGCTGGCAACTGCAAGAGCTGGGGCCAGAGCGCCATCGTTTCGACCAGCTCCCTTGGAGTCGAGCAGCTGCAGGAGGGTGGTTGGATTATCAGGATCATACCCGGCATAGAGTTCAAAGATGGTCTCTTCTACCGTCTGTTGTCCCCACCCAAGAGGCTCGGTTCTCTGCTCCATGGCGGCCATACCTTCAGGCCCAAACCTGGGGATGAAATTCGGCATCGCCTCAAAAACTGTTATACGTCCATCATCTGCAACATCTATCTTGGCGAACCTCAATGCAACCCTGCCCTTTATCTGAGGATCCTGGTACATAACATACTCACCCTCGTATCCAACCGTGTCTTCTCTGTTATTTCTGGGGCCGCTATCGCCTTCTTTGTGAGCTTTTCCATGGGTGAACATATGAAATCGTCCTACCCCACCAGTGAATTGTTGACCACTCTCTGTCCAATACGTTGCGTCTGAGGCTTCAGTTACCGCTCTTAATGTCACCGGCTCTCCGGTAGATGGGAGGATCCCGCCAATAACAGAGCCTTCGGATCCACCATAGTTCTCCATCAGCATGATCTCGTCTACAGCTTCCTTTGAGTTTAGGTCTTCATCGTGCATCATGGCGCTCGCCATAGCTGATCTTCCGGCAAGTTCTGTCCCGGCCATAGCTGTCATTCCCAATTCTTCCCAGTAGTTATCGTAGGCGGTTATCATGTTGTATTCAGTGGATGCGAGACCGGCATCCAAGTACTCTGCCATGTTATCTTTTCCCCAGAGGAATCCTCCAGACTTAAGATCTCGATCATTGATATCAGCATTAACCCTATTTATGAAGTCGTTTTCAATATGATCAGCATCAGACGCGCTGATATCCCCACCGTATTCTTCCATGTACTCATTCCCAAGCTGCATGATTAGAGAAAAGTTTGCATCAGGCATACTCATGGCGGCCTTCATTACGCCCTGTATCTCCTCATTCCCTTCAAAGAACGACCCGGCACCGAAGTACTGCTTGAATACAGTCGGGTGCAATCCGACGTTAACACCAGCATCATTGAGTATTTCCTCACTCAGAAGCGCATCGACATAACCTTCTCTCAGTCCAGTGCCATCCCAGTAGAGCTGTTGGAGCCTGTCGGCGGCC
>RCNB010002334.1_pt1 | contig 11703 bp, 9 predicted proteins | sample 2041321 | NCBI WGS metagenome assembly RCNB01 (sample SAMN09708232, study PRJNA481090) | Marine sediment metagenome, whole genome shotgun sequencing project.
ACATCGCCCTTTTGAGGATTTCCGATATTACTTTTTAGCATTTTCCATGTAATTATATCAGTATTTTGATCGAAGACACCAATACATTCTGGCATACTTTTCCATTGCCAATAGGTTGCTCTTTGCCTGAGTCCACCTCTAAATTCTCTATCTTTGTAATAATAGGTACTTAATCCCGATACATATACCACATCATTGTATGCCCATCTTATTGAAAAAACTGCGTTAAAGGCTTCTTTCAAATCCTTTATTTTTAATGCGGTGAACAAGTAAGCAGGCTCATCTGCCTTCTCATAAAACCATGCTGATTCAATATCTAAAAAACCTAGGTCTGTATCACCAGTACCATCAACAATTTCAGGATTTTCTTCATCGCCTGCAAAAACTGTTCCTGTAATTGGTAATATGGTTGAAATCAACAGCGTACAAACAAACATGCCTAATATTTTCCTTTTCATATCTTATCTCTCCTTAAAACCAAGCCATAAGATAAGTTTTACTTATTGTATATGGGCCAATTTGAAAACCTTTTGATGTTGCTGTTGCTTCATCTGCATTAGATGATGTCGCAGTCATTGTTAATGTCACTGGCCCATATCCTTTAGCCTTATTTGTTGGAATTGAGTACGCTTGATTAACTTCAATATCTCCATCTCCAGCGTCACCAGATATTGTTATGTTAATTGAATTGTCATATCCACCCCTTATTGTGAATGTGTATTGGGCATCTAGAATTGTATCAACCCCATCATTCCATATGATTCCTCCAGCCTGTCTTAATGCCAATACACTTGCACCAAAGACGCCCACTCTTAATTTAGGCTCCGGATCAGCTGTAACAGATAGCGTACAAACCGATATGGTTATCAACAGCATACAAACAAATATTCCAATTATTTTCTTTTTCATATTTTACCCCCTCTAACATTTTTTATAATTCTATTTCAATTAATTAATATTTACTTATAAAGTGTGTCATCAAAAAATTGTGCAAAATACGAAAAAATGATGCAAATTAAAGTAGTATGAACAATAATAGCTATAACTCCAAGCTGGGAAAACTATGCTTCTGGGGTGTTATGTGAGTTATTATTCCTCTTGGAAAAAGGGTCAAATAGAGATATTTTTCATTTTGACTTTTTAACCGGTTATGTTTATAAAGGATCGACGTGCGAGATAAACATATGGGAAAATTGACAAACGAAGAAAAAGAATTAGTTCTCAAGTTTCTAAAGACAAATTTGGGAAATAATCCTTTAGTGAAGGAAATTACTATAAAAGAATCAAGCAAATAGGCAATGGCAAACCAAGGTTGAGGAAGGTATCATAAATTCAGCGGAATATCATTGTTACAAACAATTGAAAACTTGCAATCACTGTAGATGCCGTTGGGATTTGACTCATGTCCATGGATGTAATATAGTATACCATCTTACTGTGCCTGGTATGTTCCTAACGAGATATTATATCTATGTATACTCTACGATTTCTGGGACCATCCCCCTCATAGAAAAATATATGTTGCCATGTACCCAGAACTAGTCTTTTGTTTTCTACAAGTACTGTTATGGATGCTCCTAGAAGACTTGCTTTAATGTGTGCATCACTGTTTCCCTCCATATGGTGATAATCTCTACCTTCTGGTATGATCTTCTTTAATGTTTCAATAATATCACGTTGTACACTGGGATCTGCACCTTCATTTATTGTTATTCCTGCTGTTGTATGAGGTACATATACAATTACATGCCCCGTTTGGATGTTTTCCTTGTTTATTCTCTCCTGAATTTCACTGGTAATATCAATCATTTCATTTCTCTTTCTGGATTTAACTTTTAACTCTCTCATAGAAACCAACAAAGAGGTTATTGCCTGTGTTATTTAAAAAATATCCTAATTTTCTAGGTAACATTTTTGTAGTACTCATAGTTACACAGCCGCTAAGTGAATAGACTATGAAAATGAAACCAGATGCAATTCTTTTTGACATGGATGGTGTGCTAGTCGACTCGCTGGATTCGTGGCGAGCTTCCCTAAATGCTGCTTTAAAGGCACATAATCATCAAGAGATTACAAAGGAAGAGTTCATTGAGAAATATTGGGGCTATGATCTGTATGCTACTTTGGACAAAATAGGGCTGGATCATGAGATAGCAACAGCCTGTAATGAGCTGTATCAGGAGCACTTAGACAAGGTAACGATGTATCCAGATGTGAAAGATACTCTTCAAAAACTTAAGGGGTACAAGAAAGGAATTATAACTAACACACCAAGGAATAGAGCCATTCAGGTTATAAAGAATTTTAAACTTGGACGATACTTTGATACGGTTGTTACAAGTGATGACGTTGACAGGGGAAAACCGAGTCCCGATATTGTGCTGAAAGCCTGTAAAAATTTAGGTGTTGAACCAGTAGATGCTGTAACGGTTGGTGATACTGGTAGTGATGTAGAAGCAGGAAAAGCCGCAGGTTGTGCTGTTATCGGGATGAATATAGATGCCGATCTTACTGTCGGAAAGATGTCAGATTTAACTGAGATTTTTAAACTATGAAATGTTTTTTAAAGCATTCAAAATCATAAAAAACGAAGATATTATATATAACTTGTCAATAGGATATATCATATTAGGAGATGAGGGATGGATGTGCAATAATTTTAATATAAAAAATTCAATAAATATTATTTCTTAATTGCAATTTATAATAAAGTTTAAAATTTCATTAAAAAGCGAATTCAAAAACTAGAAGGATGATTGATTGAAAAGATTTCATAACATTAATCTATCATTAGAAGAAAGATATTTAGTTCGCGAGATTGGCTTAGAATATCTATTAATACATCATGATTATCATAAACGTAGTTACACTGTTGAAACAAAAATAGATGATCTTGATTTATTACTAGAAGGTTTACCGCCAAAAAATTACTTTACAATGACGAATCCTTTTGTATCGAAATTATTGGTCTCTCATAAAAATTTCTCAGATATTGTTAATGTCGCAGACCGATTTCCAAGTGGTTTAACTGATTTTTTAGGTTTTGAATGCCATTTGAATGGGGATGAAGTTCGTACTGATTGGGCACTTGCAATTTCTGGAGAAGGTAACTCCAGATATGTGTTAGCAGATTTGTTAAATGATGGTGATTTTCCCAATTCATTCTTTGAAACATATGAATGGACTCAAATTCGTGAGTTTGTTAGAGTATGGGCAAATCCAAATTCGATATTGTACAATACAGTGTTGGGGGCGTGGTTAGAATTTGATATGCCAGAGTCACTTTCCTCAATATCTGTTCCAAGTGTTTTTTTCAACCCTGCTAATGTTAATGGATATACTGCAGGTCATCCTTCAAAATATGAATGGTTTACTCAATCTGCCCTTCCTATATTAATTGGTCGGCCATTGACTAAAATTATAAGATGTAATGTGAATAAATGTATTCAAAAAATGCCTGTTGAAACATCTCTATTTATCGTTGGTGTTATGCTTTCTAGAACAACGTCACGTATAAGAATGTCAGTCCAATTTCACAATCCAAATCAAATAGTACCCTATCTTAAAGAAATTGGCTGGTCTGATGATGACGGAACATTTAAGTCACTCATAGATGACCTTATTTCAACAAATGTGAACCGTTTTGTATTAGATTATGATGTTGGTGAAAATATGGGTCATGAAATTGCAATAGAATGTTCTTTTTTCCCAAATCGGTACCATAAAGAGAAAAACTGGGGAGAATTTATATTTCATCTTACTGAAAAGGGCTTAATCACTAGCGATAAAAGGAATGCTCTGTTGAGGTTTCCTGGTGCAGAATATAATGGTTCTCTTGCTCGTTACATTACTCATGTGAAGATTATTTATGAGCGGGGTCAACCTCTAAAAGCAAAAGCCTACCTTGCCATAAGGCATTTTTTGGACGCTGACACTACAATGATGAAGAGGTAATGTTGTTTACCTGATAAAAATAAAACAAATTCATTTATTTGATTGTATAATCCACATTCTAAATTATCCATCTTGTTTTTAAGAAGAATTTTTTTCAAATTGACAGTTTTACACGATGTATTTAAATACTATGACAGATAAAGTATATCATGTCACATTGTGACAATCAAAGGTGGTGAGAAAAAATATGGAAAAAATTGTAATTGCAACTGCTATAGTTACAGCAGTGAGTATGGTTCACTGTCCCTTACAACTTATTTAATACTTTTGTTAAGGAGGGGTGAATTGTAAGGGCTATTCACCTCAAAAATTTACTAGGATGTTTTAGATAAGTTGTTCCTACCTTCTTTTTATGGGTGCATTTCTTTTGTATAAGAATAAAAAAATACTCATCTTATTTGTTTGAAGGCATTGTTTAAAAGAAGCAAAAATAATCCAAATGGGTTAAGTATATAAGGAATTTTTTTATTGAAATATTTGGATGAAGAGATGCACAACGATAAAAAAAATGTGTTGCTTATAGCGATGCCTTTTGCTGGAACTGATATTCCTTCAATACAATTGGCAGTTTTAGAGGGGTATTTGAAAGAACGAAACATAAACATAAAGACAAGGCATCTTTATTTGAAAGCTGCTGAGTTCTATGGATTAAATAACTATAACTTTCTCATTTATCCGCCCAATGATTCCTATACGGCTCAGATTATTTTTTCCAAATATGTATTTCCAGAACATTGGATAACAGCAGAAGAAAAATGCAGAGAGTATTTTCAGAGAGAGACATCTGCAAATAGAGAGATTCAGCAGCATTTTACATTTGACAACTACGTCCAACAAACAGATGAGTTTTATAATTGGATTCTCAAACATGTTGATTGGCAACCATATGATATCATTGGATTTACGTTGAATTATGGGCAGTTTCTCCCTTCGTTGGCTATTGCTAAAGCAATCAAGGAATTGCATCCTGAGAAGAAAATTATTTTTGGTGGAAGTAGAACAGCTAATAAATTAGGAATAAAAGTGATGGAGGCATTTGATTACGTAGATTTTATTGTCTCGGGAGATGGCGAAGAGGCCCTCTATCGGATTGCTTCAGAGTATCAGAATTATGAATCTATACCGCATTTGATGTATCGAAAGGGAAACGAGATCATCTGGAATGAATCAGATGCTTCTATTGATCTCAATATTTTGCCGATTCCATCCTATGGTCCTTTCTACAATGAGTTGGATTCAACATCTTCAGAAGTGCAGCAATACTTTTATTACTATGGGCGACTTCCTGTTGAAATTTCACGAGGATGTTGGTGGAATAAATGCAGTTTTTGTAACCATAATATACAGTATAAAAATTATAGGGAAAAAAACGTAGACAAAATAATTGAAGAAATGCAATTTTTATCTGATATGTATAATATGTTGACATTTCAGATTATCGGAAATACGCTTCCGAAAAAGAATTATCGTATTCTCTTTGAGAAAATAAAACAATTGGGAAGAGATTTTACATTTGTTGCTGAAGTGCGTGCGGGTCAGTTAAAAAGCGAGGATTATACCTTATTGAAAGAAGCCGGATTTACTACAATACAAACAGGGATAGAGTCTTTTAGTCAAAATTATTTAATGAAGATGAATAAAGGTACACGGGTTATTGATAATATTGCGGCGTTAAAATTTTGTAAGGAAAATGGGATATCGAATAGGTATAATCTCCTTATTGATTATCCGAATGAAGAATCTATTGATTTTGAAGAAACAAAGAAAACGGTTCAACTGTTTCAGCAGTATCTTGATCCCCCACAGATATGTTATCTTAGAGTTGTTTTTGGTAGTCCCATTCAGCGTAATCCAGAGCAATTCAATATTGAACGGTTGAAATATTCACATAGTGATATGGTCATGTTTCCCGAGGAGTTTTTGGAAAAAGAATTCAATTTTGTCTATGAGTTCAAGCGAAAAGAATATTTGGGTGAACATAATTGGGTGCAATTGGTAGAGGGGTGGAAAAAAGAACGTGAACGGCTAGTGCTTGAAGGGATCAAACAACAGACGACTATTGATCAATTCATCTTTTATTTTGTCGATGGAAAGAGGTTTCTTAAAATCTATGATAAACGAAATGCTGATAATATCAGAGTCTACGTACTTGATGAACTTGAGAGAGCAATCTTTCTTTCCTGCATAGATATCAATTCTCTTCAAGAATTGCAGGAATTATTTTCACATATCTCAGAAACTACACTTGCAGGTGTTTTAAATACATTTGAAGAAAACAGTATTGTTTTTAGGGAGGATGACCACTATTTAAGTTTACCGTTAGGATACAATCTTGTTAGTTCTCATCTACCAAAAAGAGAGCCACAGCAACTTCTTTATGCTTCCGGCAGCCAACGATCCTTATGAATTTTTTCAAATATCCAAAAAGTTTGTTTTTTTATGGCATTAGGAAATTTTAAATCGATATCTCTCATAATCTGACTCAACTTATCTACATTTTCTACAATTAATTCAAATTCTAAATCGCACCAACCTACAGTCACATTTAAATATTCTAAATAAGGCGTTTCTTTCAAATGATTCCATATGGCTTTTCCTTGTTTATGATCCTTAAGATATATCTCAAGTTTATAATGTTGGAGTCCCAATTTTGAAAGATCAATGCCAACTCGAAATGCTTGAATAATTCCTGAGTTCATTAGATTTTTAATTCTGTAATTTACCGCCTGTGGGGAAGTATTAAGTCTTTGGGCAAGATCCACAAGTGGTATTCTAGCATTTACTGCAATTTCATTTAAAAGCTGGTAATCAACATCGTCGATTTCCACGGTTTTTCCACCACAAGTTGTCACATACATTTCCCTGTCAGATTTTTCATATTGTTCCAACAATAAATATGATTTTTTATAGGCAAAAGCCTGAATATAAATAGAAATTATATATCTTTCAAAATAGTCTTCAAATCTGTCAAGTGTTTTATCCCAAAACTGATAGAACTCATAAATGTCTTTCACCCAGATGACAACATCAAAATCAATTTCTGCTTTGAGCGAGATGATCGTCCAAACGTTTTTGTAATCTATAAAATGCTGAATTATTTCATTTTTAATATTTGAACTGACATATTGAAAGTTAATATAGATTCTAAAAACATTATATCCTAACTTAAATGTATTAATAACTGTCCAAAAATTCTTAATTACTCCTTCATCTTGTAATCTTTTTATTCTGTATGATACAACATCTTTTTTTAAACCAACGTTCTTTCCAATCTGAGTTAACGACTGCCTTGAGTTTAAATCTAATTGATACAATATTTTTCTGTCTTTTAGATCGATTTTTATCATTTTTCCTACAAAAGTAAAAAATATTCTACTATTTTAGTATTTTGTAGGAATTTCTCAAAATGGGGCTTTATGTTTGCTTTCTTCCTTTAAAATATTGGATGAATGGAAATGAAAGAAAGAAAACGCTTGGGAATGGATGTGATCAACCACATATCCACCTGCATAGTTAGATGCGAAAAAGATATATATGGTGCTGGGAACATCAAACCAAATATGGGAGGTCGATATGATGAATAGATATTTTAATCACCCCATAGCCCCAAATGATGCTCCGGTAACTGGAGAAATCAGTCCAGATGATACTACAACTCTCCAGCCTCTTCAAAAATTTACTACTGATTACACCAAAATGATTACAAGTTCACCCAATAGAAGCCTTTCCCCCAGTGAGTATTTCACGGTAGCATCCCCTCATGTTTCTACTTTACTAGTGTCTCCACAAAATTTCTCAGATATCCAAACAATTGCCAATTCTTACCCGAGTGGTTTAACTGATTTTTTAGGTTTTGAGTGCCGTCTTAACGGTGATGAACCTCAAACTGATTGGGCACTTGCTATCTCAGGCAAGGGAGATGCACGATATATATTGGCAGATTTTTTGAATAATGGCTACTTATCTCAATCATCAAAGCAAACACCTGAATGGCAACAAATTCAAAAATTTTCTAAAATGTGGACAGATTCAAATTCAGTTTTGCACAACAAGATAGCTGGAGCGTGGTTGGAATTTGATATGCCGGATTCCCTCCCAGAAGTTCTTGTTCCGAGCGTCTTTTTTAACCCGGCAAATATTAATGGAATTACTGCTCATGATCCTGCACAGTATGAATGGTTCACCAAAAAAGCAATTCCCATATTGGTAGGTCGTAGATTGTCTAAGACAATGGAACTTAATTTACGAGCGTGCATTCAAAAAATGCCAAGAAAAGCATCTTTATTCATCGTTGGTGTTATGCTTTCCCGTAAAACATCTGATATACGAATGTCTGTTCTATTTCGTGACTCTAGACAAATTATGTCATATCTTGATGAAATTGGGTGGTCTGATGATGAGACTGAGACCTTTGCCTCACTTATTAAAGAACTCGATGCAAAAAAAGTAAACCGCATGGTATTAGATTTCGATGTCGGTAAGCAAATTGGTAAAAAAATTGCAGTAGAATGCTCATTTTATCCAAACCACCATCAAAAGGAGGAATATTGGAAAGAATTGCTCGATTTTCTGGTGGAAAAAGGCTTTGTTACTCCTGAAAAACGTGATGAACTGTTACGCTTCCCCGGTAAGGAACAAGAGCATTCTAGTATTGTTAGATACATTACTCACGTGAAGATTGTTTATGAGCCTGGAAAGCCCATAAAAGCGAAGGCGTATCTAGCTATAAGGCATTTTTTGGACGCTGCTACCACAATGATGAAAAACTAACGTTGTTTACCTAATAAAAATAAAACAAATTCGTTTATTTGGTTGTATGACATACATTAAAAAGATGAAGGTTTTAATGATTATCTATATAACACAAAATATTGGGATCCTGGAGATTGGTTAAACATGAAATTTGCAACAATTGGACATTTAATGGTGAAAAGGGACATTGAACAGATACCTAAAGAGTGGATTCATGAAAAATTGATCGTTTCCCCAGAGCTTAGCATCAAAGGAATTAAAGGATATATTGTAGGTCTTAAATTCACAGCAAAGCAAATAATAGGTCTTCCACAAGACAAAATCCGACAAGACATACTTGATGCTGCACTTTTTATTCAAGATGAACTAGATGTAAATCTGATTCAACTTGGTGCATTAATTACTTCAGTTACAAGTGGGGGTAAATGGTTAGTCGATCAGGGAAAATATTCTGGATTTGTAAATCACGGTGATAGTTATACAGCAGCTGTAACTTGTAAAGTTGTTGAAAAGGCATTGGATCAATTTAAAGAAAAAGCTCCAGACTTGATTCTTGCTGTGGTGGGTGCTCATGGAATTATTGGAGAGGCTGTATCTAAAATCCTTGTACCAAAATTTAATCACTCGATACTAATAGGGCGAAGAGAAGAGCCGTTGAAGAAACTAGAAGAGAAAGTGGAAGGTAGTTTTGAAACCACTAAACTTCTGAAAACAAAGGAAGCAGATATTGTTGTAACAGCAACCAGCCATCCAACAGCACTGTTAACCTCTAATCATCTGAAAAAAAATGCAATAATTGTCGATGTATCTCTACCACCAAATCTCTCATTTGATGTTTGTCATGAGAGACCAGATATATGTAGAATTGATGGGGGATACGTTGATTCTCCAATAGATTGTCCAATACCAATTCCAGGAATGCCCATTGGAAAAAATTATGCATGTATCGCTGAGATCATAATGCAAACAATGGAAAATGAACATAAAAGCCATGTCGGTTCTATTGATATTAATTTTTTAAAAATGACCGAAAAGTGGGCAGAGAAATATGGATTTATACTTAAAGAGCTAACGAACTTTGGTAAACCACTATAAAATTAGAAAAATATTGCTTTATAAAGATTAGATTTAATCTATTTCTATTCTAACAATTAATTTCCCTAAGTTGATTATGAAATGATTCTGTTATTTCTTGTATTTTTTTTAAAATAAATAAGTTTTAATTATAATGTTCATCGCTCCCAAAAATTGCAGAATTAAATGACATATTAGCATAGTTTAAGCCTTTCTTAGGTGAATATGTTGATTCTCCACCAACATAAAAAACGATAAATGGGGAATTTTTCATATATTTTGAAATTCTGTCTCTTGCTTGATATATTCTATTGCCCATTGTTTCTAAACGTGTAGTGCATGATGACATCAATCCAAATTCTGGTTGAATTTTCATTGAACTGAGATTGAGATCAATAGTATCAAGCAATCTCTTTCCATCAATTGTTAAAATAGAAGCATTTGAATCTTTTGATTTATATGTCAATAATAACGATTCGCCAAGAATTATGCCAATTATGTGAGGTACATCATCCTTATCATCTTCATTATATTTTCCACCTATGGGAAAATAAAAAGTCGTTTTGTACCAAGTATCTTCGTTTAAAATTTCTTTATGCCAATTCAATAAACGTAACAATTCACTTAAAGCAGGTTTATCATTTATCTCATGAATTATTCTACCATCTTTACTTGTTTTAGTTATTTTAAAAGTAATGTTGGTTTTTATCATATTATGATTTGTTTTTACAAAAAGATTATCAATTGTCTTTATTCCCAAGGAAACAATGGCATTTTTTAATACTTCCTTTCCACAAAACTGGTAACTTCGAAAGTTTGGTCCATTGTCTAATGTTGCGCCTCCAAGCATTGAAAATTCAGGTAGTTGAGAAATCATTTCTTCGGTTACTTCTTCATCTCTTGCTGCTCCCATTTGGAGGGTATATTGGGAAAAAGAAAACATTTTCATAAGTGCTTTAGGGGTAGCACCAGGTTCAATTATTTTTTTTCTGCCAAGTGGCGGCATATTTGGTATTTCTGATCCTGAAATAATATTTAACAGAAAATTATTTTTGTAAATGCTATTTTTTAATCCGCTCTTTATCATCTTAGCACATTTTACTGCTGCCTTTTTAGGGTTTCTTTTAGTATTATTCCCAATCCCTACCGCAACATTCATATTCTTAGATGAAACTGCAAGTGAAGTAGCACCTCTAGCATAACAACCATAATTATTTGAAAATCCTCGCACCGTTCCACCAACAAGGGGAGTATCTTCTGGAAGAACGTCATAAACTCCATTTAAAAGTTCTTGGAAACCACCATGATCTCTATAATGAATTGTCGAAAATAAAACAAGGAAATCTGGGGGGTTACTTAATTTTTCAATTGTAGACCGTGCGACTTCCTTTCCTGCTTCTCTTGCATCCCATTTGCGAGACATGCCAACTGCAGCCTCTAACTTTTTCTCTGCCAAATATATTCACGACCTTTTTTGGTTTAAGCAGTGACTACTTCTCTTTCTTTTTCGGGTTCTTCCATTATTTTTAAAATCTCACGTCTTGCATTTTCCATTTCAACCTCAATAAGGCCCTTATTTGCAAGAGCTGGTACAATTGCTACTAGTGCATTTTCGGTATCTGGAAATACAAAAAATAATGCCTCGTAATCCTGCATCTCAAACTCCATTTCAGTAAGGCCTGCCTGTGAATATTCATGAATTACACTGAATACGTCATCCATGGCGCGATGTATAATATCCCACACGCCATGTATTTCTGGTTTGAAACTATTGTTGTCATCGCTTGGCAGTACACTAATCATATTCTGACGTGCAACCATGCATGCAAGAATATCATCGAGCTTCAACAAATCGTCTAATACTTTAGCGATTGGATCATCCCTCATCCTATCTACATCTCCTGATATGTTATATTCCATTGA
>RCNB010002335.1_pt1 | contig 11703 bp, 8 predicted proteins | sample 2041321 | NCBI WGS metagenome assembly RCNB01 (sample SAMN09708232, study PRJNA481090) | Marine sediment metagenome, whole genome shotgun sequencing project.
GGATGGATCGTAGCATGAAGAACTCTGCCTTAGACCGGCTACTTGAAATATCAAAAGCGGCCTCGCGGAGCGCTATCCAACTCATTCTCGGGAGAGATATCACCGCATCGATGATCCGTCTTTTCCTAACGGGTACTTTATTCACCTTGTTCTGGTTAGTGTTGATCGTCGCCTTCGACTTCCCAGGCCAAATCCCGTTCCTCTTGCTCCAGTCACTGCCACCCTTCCTTTACCCCATTCTCAACATCATAACCACCTTCCTGAATCCACAGGTTCTTCTTTATCTCATTCCAGTTTTGTTCGGTCTTAGCATCGGGATCATCTTAAGCAGTAGATACCTGGCTGGCCTTTTTGAGCTTGAATCGCTCTGGATCGCTATCCGCTATCTTCTCGCTTCCTTCTTCGGATGGAACTACCCTCGCCTGAAGATCGACCGTGGGGATATAGATCAACTCAATCCCACAAACCCGATCAAGCGAATTGGTGGACCCGGATTCATCCAAACCCACCTTGGCTACGCAGCAACTTCAGAGGCCATCGATGGTACGCCCATGGTTTACGGTCTGGCAATGGACGAGATCGATCCAACCCAAACCGAAGTCGATCCTTCAAAGTCACCTCGAGCGCGTTCCACGTACTTCATCCAGGGATTTGAACGCTTACGTGGAGTCGTTGACCTGCGGGATCGCTCGGTGAAAGTCGATGAAATCCGCGCCGTAACCCGCGACGGGGTTTTGGCTTATGCGCGTGATGCCCAGATGCTTTTCAGAGTCTACAGTGCGGAAAAAGAACGGAGCTTAAAGTCCCCCTATCCATTCACCGAGGAGAGCGTTCGCCGCCTTGTCTATGGCCAACCGGTTGTGGAAGGGAAGAGGCGCAGCCCGGATCAGGCGCTGGCGTATGTTCTTCGCCACGAGATGATTGATTTCATCGCTCGCCATACCCTTGAAGAATTCCTCGCCCTGCAGCCCTATCGTTCGACGGTGAAACAACAAACCGAGCAGGGAACAGCTATCGGAGATTTCCAGAACGTCCACATCCCTCGCCGGGAATTGACCGAGCATTTCCACACCGAGGTTTTAAGAGAACGGTTACGAAAGCAAGGCTTAGAGTTGGTTTGGGTAGGTGTTGGAACCTGGGAGATCCCGGTGAGCGTCCAGGAAGATGCAGGTGGTCAATTCAGTCCGGGTCATACACTGATGACAACCTGGCGTGATCACCAACGCGTGCAATTATATAGATCGCCGGAGTACATCGAGCGCCAACGGACTCTCCGAAATCAGGAAGTCGCATCAGAACTTCTTCAATCCTGGATCCAGACATGGCGTCGTGGAGACCTTCCTGCGGAGCACCGGAGCTACGAACTCCTGGCAAGGGTATATCACCAATTCCAACGGATGGAGAAGCGCCTGGAGATCGATACTGGCGGTGAATGTGAGCCGGAGCTCCAACGTGCCCTTGAATATATTAAGGGGATGCTTGAACCGAAGGTCCTCGGAGACGATGCTTGATGAGTGCGACTCCAACGAGTGAAGGATCAGTGCTTGTTATCGGCTCCACGCAGGCATGGATGACTTGCGCCTGACTACCGCCATCCATCCGCAATATTTGCCTGAACGCCGTGAGTTGTTTAAGCGAGCTTCTCCAGTATTCATCGATGCTAATATCCCCGAGAAAACACTTCGAACCGCTTTACGATGAGCTAAGATGATGCCGTCAATACCTGAATGGATAATCCTTCACCCCGAAGTCTCAGACGCCCTCATCGAAGGTAAGGCGATCGTGGCGCTTGAATCAACCGTGATCACTCACGGACTCCCACGACCGGTCAATTTTGAACTCGCCCGACAGATGGAGAAGGAAATTCGCCAGGTTGGCGCTGTTCCAGCAACAACTGCATTGATGAATGGCGAAGTTCGCATCGGTTTATCGGAACAAGATCTGGAGCGGCTTGCTTTAGATACCGATAGCGTAAAAATCAGCGTACGAGACATTGGCCCGGCACGGGTATCGCACTCCAGTGGCGGCACGACTGTAGCCGGGACGATGTTCTTGGCAAGCACAGCCGGAATTCCGGTGTTCGCTACGGGCGGGATCGGTGGAGTCCACCACGGCCCGAGCGGAGATATTTCAGCCGACTTAACCGAACTTGCACGTACACCGGTCGCAGTTGTCTGTTCAGGTGCGAAATCGATCCTGGATCTTCCCAGAACGCTCGAGTGGCTGGATACTTTTAGCGTACCTGTGATCGGCTGGCAAACGGATACATTCCCAGCATTTTTCACAACAGAGAGCGACTTACCGATCCAGGTTCGGGTGGACACTGTTGGTGAGATGGCCGCTTTAATGCGAGCAATCTGGGAGACACAAACTTCAGGCATCCTGATTTGTGTCCCCTGCCCCGAGAGTGCAGCGATCCCAGCGATACGGATAAACTCAGCTCTGCAGCAAGTTGAGCAGGAAGCTCAAGAACAAGCGATACGCGGAAAAATTCTTACCCCATTCCTTTTATCTCGCCTGGCGGAAATCACAGAAGGTGCAACCCTATATGCGAACCTGGCGCTCCTCCGCAATAACGCACACATCGCCGCCGAGATCGCCAAAGCCTACTTGTTGATTCAACAGGATGATCCGTAGGAAATCCTGCAGAATCAGAAAGAGCCTGCGCTTTAAGGTCCACTCGTTAAACCAACCTCCCACATATTTTCAACCTGCGGGAGGTTTCTGGTTGAAAGCTCGATACGCCAGGATCCGCCTTTTATTAGCTTATTGCTAAATTAAAAGCTGGGCCCGGAGGTTCAGCTCCGGGCGGTGCAATGCACTTCAAATCCACCTGGTCTCCCACGTAATTTGCAGGAGGACCAATATTCTACTTATTGCCTATCTGTTGGTTTTGCTCCATTAGAACTAGTTTTAGCAGGCAGCAATGGAAGCACGGGTTATCATCCACTTATACGCAGGCGAACATCGATCGCCTGCGCTCCACTTCCCACCTCTTGCACACGAAGAGGGTTAATTTCAAGCTCCAATACTTGAGGGTTATTTAACGCTAGTTGACTGATTCGGAGAAGGCTTTCGATCACCGCTTCTCGATCTACGGCTGGAGTGTTTCGATAGCCTCGCAAGCGTCGACCAGCCCAGGTGAGATCAACCATTTCTTCCGCCTCGGTACGGCTCAGCGGAGCGAGGGCGAAAGAGACATCTTTCAACGCCTCAACTTCCGTCCCCCCGGCACCGAACATCAATAGAGGCCCAAATTGCAGGTCGCGCACAAAACCAACAATCACATCCTGCCCCGTCGGGAGATAAGCCTGCACCATAACTCCCTGCACCTCTACGCGCGGAACCGAACTGCGCACACGACGCAAAACGGAACGATATGCTTCCTCCACTTCTAGAACATCTTCTAAATCCAGCGAGACTGCTCCAGCATCGGATTTATGCGTGAGGTCGTATGAATCAGCTTTGAGCGCCACAGGGAAACCGATCTCCTTGGCAGCACTCACGGCATCCTCAGCGCTGGTTACCTCTTGGTGTTTAGGGATAAGAATCCCATAAGCGCTGACGATCCTCGCGGCGACATCCGCAGTCACGAACCCATCCGCTCCAGAACTGGCTTCTTTCAAGGTGGACTCTACTACGACCTGCTTGACATCGTCGAATACGACCACTTTTTCGGGGGGCTTTATAAGCTGGGTTGAGCGTTCGTAGAGCACACGCAATGCAGAGGCTGCACGCTCTGGGAATCGATAATCGGGAATGCGCGCGCCCCTGAAGAGCCGGGCGGCATGTGCGATAAGTTCCTCGCCCATTAGCGCGATCAACACAGGTTTCGTCGCCGTCTGGATCACAGGGATGATTGCGCCTGCGACTTCTGCTGCAGTCGTCACCGGTGGAGGCGGAAGGATCACGATGATTCCATCTACTCCATCATCCGCTAACAATAGGCGCAAGCTGTCGGCGTACTCGCGCGGCCCTGCCCCGGCCAGCATGTCGACGGGATTGTTCAAACTGGCCGCACGTGGAAGGAACGCACCCAATTCCCCCCTGGTATGGTCAGCCAGTTTCGCCAGCCTTAAACCATTATCATCCAGCGCATCGGCGGCGATAACGCCCGGTCCACCAGCGTTGGTGAGTACAGCCATGTTTGGACCAGAAGGCGGCTGACACCACGCTAGAGCTCTCGCCCAGTCGAACATCTCCTCACTATGCCGGGCCCTGATCACTCCTGCCTTACGAAAAGCAGCATCGAAGGCGACATCGCGCCCGGCAAGCGCACCGGTGTGAGACACTACCGCTGCCCGTCCCCCCTCAGAGCGTCCGACTTTAATCGCCACGACCGGCACATCCAAAGTGACCTTACGCGCTTGCTCGATGAAGTTCTCTCCGTCCCCAACCCCCTCAAGATACATGGCGACTACGCGCGTGTTCGGGTCAGCTGCAGTTGGCGGCAGGAGATCTCCCTCATTCAAATCCATCTGATTGCCCAAACTCAATAATCGAGACAACCCAAAGCCTTGACCACGCGCCCAGTCGATCACTGCTTCGCAAATGGCTCCCGAGTGGGACAGAAAGGCGATATCGCCCTTAATCGGTCCTGGAAGCGGCAGGAAACTCGTATCAATCGGAAGATGGGTATCCAGATAGCCGATACAGTTCGGCCCTAAAACACGGATGCTGTAGGACTGGGCGATCTCTAGGCACTGTTGCTCGAGACGAATTCCTTCCTCGCCAGTTTCACTAAATCCGCCTGATCCCACGATCGCAAAGCCAATCCCCCGCTTACCGCAGGCTTCCAATACTCCAGGCACCGACCGTGCGGGGATCATGATCACAGCCAGATCCACCGGATCAGGAACGCTGCCTACATCGGGGTGTAGCGGTCGGTCAAAAAGATATCCGCCGCCGGGGTTCACGAAGTGAATCGCACCGGGGTATCCTGAAACGACCAGATTGCGAGCGACTCCATAGCCCAATTTGTTTGGATTCTGGGAGGCACCGATAACAGCGACCCCTCGGGGAGATAAGAGACCTTCAAACATTAGTTAACTCCGTTTATCCTTGGTAATAGAATTCCACACACAATCTTAGCAGACCTCATCGACAAAGACACCTTCGCAATGAACGTGTTCAATATCTACCCATGTTATAATCGCTTCATTCATGAGAAATGGTGGATTTGGAGGCTTGGTGGATGGTTGAAGTCGAGATCGACAGCATCCGGGTTAGCTTGATGTCTCAACAGCGGATCGTTATCCTGAAGGAGCGAAATTCCGAACGATTCCTGCCCATCTGGATCGGCCCCTACGAAGCTGAGGCAATCACGCTCAGCCTGCAGGAAGTAGAAGTCACCCGACCCTTAACGCATGATCTGCTTCGTAGCATCCTGCAAGAACTTGGCGCAGAAATCATTCAAGTTAATATCACCGCTCTCCGTGATGATGTCTTTTACGCCCGAATTATCGTAACCATTAATGGCCGTGAAATCTCAATCGATTCACGCCCTTCAGACGCCCTCGCTCTCGCAGTTCGCGCTCACGTTCCCGTTTTCATCGCTGAAGACGTCATGAACGAAGCCGCATCAATTCCTGAAGAAAACATCGAAGGGGAAGAGATCGAGGGGGAACCCGATGAACGCCTGGACGTATTTAAGGATTTCGTAGATACACTTAACCTCGATGACCTCGAAACTACCGAAGATGACGATAAGGAATAAACCTATTCATCGATTTTAAGTGCGCTCGATTCAACTTTTCGCTACTGCGTATCCGGCGCCAGAGCGTAACCATAATCTCTCCACGATGTGCACGAGAAAAAGTCAAATCATATGAGTGATCAACCACAACCTCCTAAAAGCATCCCGCCATCCGGTGATGGTCGTCCGACTCAGGAGATGCCGCACGACCGCCAAGCAGAAGAAGCTGTGCTCGGATCTGTGTTGGTGAACCCGGAGGCATATTTCGACGTCGCTCACTTCCTTTCAGTTGAAGATTTCTTCCTTCATCGCAACCAGTGGATATGGGAAGCGTTCACCAGCCTGCAAGAACAGCGCCTCCCGGTCGACATCCTTACAGCATCCGAGGAGTTGGAACGCCAGGGACGCCTGGACGAGGTCGGGGGTCCAGCATACCTGACAACGCTCATTAACAATGTCCCCTCCTCCCTGCACGCCGAGGCATACGCACGCGTGGTGGAAGAGACCGCCACCCGGCGCCGGCTCCTGGGTGCCGCGGCTCAAATTGCGCGTCTTGCATATCAACGCGGGACGACTATTGATGATGTCGTGAACGAATCAGAGCAATCAATTTTCGGAGTAAGCGAACGCCGCCTCACGCACCATTTGCAGCCGATCAAGCGCGTTCTTAGTTCTTATTACGACCGTATCGATTACCTCGCCCGCCACCAGGATGAGACCATAGGTGTGCCGACCGGTTTCATTGATCTGGATCGTTTGTTAGGCGGCTTGCAGTCGAGCGACTTGTTGATCATCGCCGGCCGACCGGGGCAAGGAAAATCAGGCTTCTGCATATCGGCTGCGAAGAACGCCAGCCAGATCCACAAGAAACATGTGGCTTTGTTCTCATTGGAGATGTCAAACGAGCAGCTCGTTCAGCGGCTGCTCTCTCAGGAAACCTCGATCGACTCACAGCGCTTGCGCTTGGCAAACCTGCGTGATGACGAATGGCCCCTCTTTACGCAAGCCGTAAGCGCGCTAAGCGACACGCACATATATCTGGACGATACCCCGGCCATCACTCCTCTGCAGTTGAGGACCAAGTGCCGCAGGTTGCATATGGAAATCGGGCTAGACCTGATTATCGTGGATTACCTCCAGTTGATGACAGGAGATTCCAGGATTGACAATCGCGTTCAGGAAGTCTCCTACATCTCGCGGAGCCTGAAAGGTCTGGCCCGTGAGCTGAACGTTCCCGTGCTAGCGGCCGCTCAATTATCACGAGCTGTGGAATCCCGGCGTCCGCCTCGCCCGATCCTTTCCGACCTACGCGAATCCGGGAGCCTCGAACAGGACGCCGATGTTGTGATGTTCATCTACCGTCCCGATCAATACGAGGAAGATACGTTAAAACAGAACATCGCCGAGATTATCGTTGCCAAGCATCGTAACGGACCAGTCGGCAGTGTGGAACTCGTATTCCGCCAATCGCTGGCGAAGTTCGAGAACGCGGCGACACGCCAAGTCGATCTAGCCGCAGGCTCGTGAGTGGGCAGAGTCATCCCTTGTCCTAAAAACGATAACCATGAATAAAACCGAAAGTTTCGCTGGGTTTCCAGAGGGGAAACTCCCCCTGACCCCAATTCCCAATGCCTTCTTTAGCGAACTCCTCCCGAGGATCGATCACCTCGGCGAGTTCAAGGTCACCATTTACGCTTTCTGGGCTCTGACCCAGAAGGAAGGACATTTTCGGTACATCAGCCTGGAGGAGATGGCTGCCGACCGGTTGCTGATGGAGGGGTTAAAACCCGAGAATATGACACCACTGGAGACGTTGGTCGATGCACTGGAGCGGGCTGTCGCTCGCGGAACCTTCCTGAAGGTGAAGGTCGAATTCGATCAGGGAAAGGACAACTATTTCTTTCTCAACAGCCCCAAAGGGCGGGCAGCAGTCGCCTCAATCGAGGCAGGAGATTGGCAGCCTACGGGGGATCCAGAAGCGCCTATCTCTCTAGCTCTCGAGCGGCCCAACATCTATACTCTCTACGAACAGAACATCGGCCCGCTGACACCGATGATTGCCGAGCAGCTCCGCGAAGCGGAAAACGAGTACCCGCCTGATTGGATTGAAGAGGCTGTCCTTATCGCGGTGACGAATAACGTCCGTAAGTGGCGTTATATCGAAGCTATCCTGGAGGATTGGCAGAATAGAGGCAAGGATGAGCGAAAAGATCGAGGAGATTCTGAAAAGGCTCGCCGCCGGTACGTCGAAGGAAAATTCGCTGACTTCTGGGACACAGCAACGGACGAGTAACAGCATGGATTCATCACAGCCAAAATACTTGATAGGCGACCCGGACTGCCCTCTCTGCCAGGGTCAGGGTTATTTACGCGCAGACCTCCCCATTGATCATCCGGATTTTGGCCGCCTCCAGATTTGCACTTGCAGACAGGTAGACTTGCACGAGCGAATGCATGCACGTCTGTTCCGCATGAGTCAACTCGACGAACTCCAGCACCTCACTTTCGATTCTTTCAACCCACATGGTCGGGTGGGGCTTGGTCCTCAACAGCAGGAATCGCTTGAGAGGGCATTCAACCAGGCTCATACATTCTCAGAACAGGTAGAAGGATGGGTTCTGATCCAGGGCGGGTTCGGATGTGGAAAGACACATCTGGCCGCGGCGATCGCCAACAATGCCGTGGAGAACGGCATTCCTACGCTCTTCCTGACGGTACCGGACCTGCTCGATCAACTTCGTTATTCATACTCGGACGAAGAAGTCAAATTTGAAGACCGTTTCGAGCAAATCCGCTCTGCTCCGCTTCTTATTCTGGATGATTTCGGGACACAAAGCGCAACACCATGGGCGCGAGAGAAGCTATTCCAAATTCTAAACTTCCGCTATATCAACCAACTGCCCTTGGTCGTGACGACGAATCTCGCCATAGAGGAGATTGAGGGTCGAATGCGCTCACGTCTCTCCGACCCGGAGATTGTCACTTATGTGCGTATTTACGCTCCAGACCATCGCCGCCCATTCGACGATACGGGTCAACACGAACTCTCGTCTCTCTCCATCCATGGCCATCAGACCTTCGGCACTTTCAATCTGAGGAAGGATGAAAAGCTCGCCGCGAAGGATTTAAAAACCCTCGATCAAGCGTTTAAAGCAGCACAGAAATTCGCCGAAGAACCCAAAGGTTGGCTTGTCCTCATGGGAACTTTCGGATGCGGTAAGACCCACCTGGCGGCATCTATCGCTAACTACCGCGCTAGCCACGGGTTTCCCGTCATGTTCGTTGTCGTGCCCGATATGCTCGACCACCTTAGGGCGACATTCAGCCCTGACAGCATGATTTCGTACGACCGTCGATTCGATGAAATACGAACTGCGGATCTTCTCGTCTTAGACGACCTGGGAACGCAGTCGATGAAGCCCTGGGTGCGCGAGAAGTTGTACCAACTCTTTAATTACCGGTACAACGCGAACCTTCCGACAGTCATTACGACTGCAGACACGCTTGAAGAGATTGACCCCAGACTTCGTGCTCGAATGGGTGACCGTCGGTTGGTGACCGGAATTCGTATCACCATGCCCTCATTCAAGGGAAAAACAACCAGCAAACGTTCTAAGCGTTGACCGCTATCTCTCGCGAATGGTACAATGCGGCTCGATGCCCCCATCGTCTAGGGGACCAGGACGTAGCCCTTTCAAGGCTAAGACCGGGGTTCGAATCCCCGTGGGGGCACCAGGCATCACTCCTTGCACTCGAAACTGATCTCGAGTGCGTTTTTGCCTCTATCTCTTCACCGACTCTAAGCGAGCATCTTTCAACCCCTCACCCAACCCCGCGAGTACTCCATGAACAATCGCGACGCACAATTTGAGCCAGGTAAAAGCGCCTTCCCTTGTTAAATAGAAAAAAGGGCTGATATAAGTTTGGACAGCCCCATTCATTAATTCAACAATATAAATTTTACTTTTTTGCACACCGCTCGATCATACGGATTAATTCTTCCGAGTCGATGTCCTTCATCATGTAGCAAACCGCGCCAGCGCGCAGTGCAGCATCCTCTTCCCATTTTGTCGGGTAGCTCGTTAAAACGGCTAATCGCGGGGAACAATCCATCGCTACAATCGAACGGAGGATTTCCAACCCCATCCCATCCTTGCGCTTGACCTCGAGCAGGACGATATCGGGCTTCTTCTCTCCGACATCCCGCATTACCTCTTCCACATCCCCCGCGTGGCCGATGACGTGTAGGTCCGTCGCCTGGTCTAAACGTTCTGCCAGCGCTGATCGTACTGTGACATGTTCGTCAATAATATAAAGCCTGGATTCAGACAATTCGATCCTCAGACCACCCTTCAAGCGCTAGTATAGAGCGGCAGCAAGGACTCGATAAGTGATACCTTTCCTGATGTATTTTGTAACCTGTCACGCAAAAGAGGAATGTCGTCTATTGAGAGGATGGAGCAAATCACTCGTACTGTGTTGTTGAGCGAGTGGTTGTGCTGATGAGCCGGTCTTGAGGAATTCGCACGGTAATGGTGGTTCCTTCTCCAAGACTCGAGACAACATCAAGCTCACCGCCGAGCTGCCTGGCCCGCTCCTGCATATTCGACAGCCCGTGACCGAGAAGATCGGGTTGAGATTCGACTTCGAAGCCATAACCATTATCAATAATCTGCAAGGTCAAATCGCTATTTGAAGATTGACGCAGGCTTACCAAAACCCTAGAGGCGCGCGCATGTTTGGCCGTATTAGCCAGCGCTTCCTGTGCAATGTGGAATAGCACTTCGGCGGGCTGATCCTGGATATATTCAAGTGCATCCTCATCAATCTTCAACTCCACATCTACCAGCGTGTTTGCCTTGAACTCCCGGACCAGCCGTCCGAGCGCTTCTGGTAGATCGTCGGTGCGAATTCTGCTGGGTTGTAAATCGAGGATATAGGTTCGAATGTCCCTGATCACCTTGTTCAATCCATCGATCGCCTGCTCTATGCGGCCAGCAGCCTCTGGCGCCTTATCCTCAAAGGTAAGTCGTGCGTATTCCATACCCAAACCAATGGCATAGATCGATTGGATAATCCCATCATGCAGATCCATACCAAAGCGCTCGCGTTCCTCGAGCACAGCAACTCTGCGTGCCCTTCGGTATAGCCTGGCGTTCTCGACTGCGATTCCCACGCCGGCGCCAACCGCTCCAAGCAAACCTATCTCGCGATCTTCAACCGGCCTTGGGCCTTTGAAAGCCAGGCTGAGCACACCTGTTACTTTTCCAGGAGCCATCAACGGTGCACAGACCATCGTTTCATAACCGCTGTCCACTACCGCCTTGCGCAGAAAGTGATCATCCTCGCTAATATTTTCCGTCCATTTCGGACTACCTGTAAGCGCCACTTGTCCAATAACCCCTTCGCCAATTCGAAAGCGATCGATCTCCCAAAAAGCGTCTGACGCCCCGCCTAGATGAATCGCCTTCCGGTATACACCTTCAGATTCTTCCAGCAGAAACATCTCGCCCGCATCCGCGTGGAAAATGTTCATCACCCTGCCCAGTATCACTTCTAACAGCCGGTCCAAATCCATGGAAGAACTGACGGCCGTAGCCATGGAATACATCAGGCCTAATTCTTCATTCCTCTCCGCCAGCTGACTTTCATTTCCGAGGACTTGTTGATACAGGCGTGCGTTTTCGATTGCTGCAGCAGCATGCGCTGCAAGCATCTCAATCAAACGTTGATCCTCAGCGGTAAATTCGGGTTCGCCGATCTTTTCGGTGAGATAGATCTGTCCAATCGAGCGACCGTAAGCTTTGATTGGGACACCGAGGAAGGAGATCATCACAGGGTGACCTTCCGGAAAACCAACTGATTTCGGATGGTCGGCAATATTCGCTAAGCGGATGCTCTCCCCAGTGCGCAGCATTTCCCCGATGAGTCCATGCCCCTGCGGTCGATGGGAAATGCGATCGTACTCCTCCGTGGATAGCCCTTCCGTGATGAAGGTGCTTAACCCG
>RCNB010002337.1_pt1 | contig 11698 bp, 15 predicted proteins | sample 2041321 | NCBI WGS metagenome assembly RCNB01 (sample SAMN09708232, study PRJNA481090) | Marine sediment metagenome, whole genome shotgun sequencing project.
TGACTGTTCGGTCAATGATTGACTGAGGAAATTATCTTGCGGGCTCGCTTCGAGTTTTTGCAACAAGGCCAGGGCTTGATTATTGACCGCTGTATGATCCCTGATCATCGTGTTGGCGAATTGGTGTATTTCGGCGTTATCTGACAACGCCAATGCCAGATAGGCGTACTTAATATCGATGTTGTCTGCGATATAGGCGACATGCGCGATCTCCAGGTCATTCAGGTTTTCGGCAGAATCCTCGGCAGCTATGGTTGCAGTTGCCATTGAGAACAGGGTAATACTGGTTGAGAGTAGGATTGTTTTAAATATCATTAGAGTGATCTCCGTAGTTAGTAAGGGTTGTACTGTTGCGGGATTGAATCTAACCAGGTAGGTGAACAAACATCAGTTTCTAACCGTTAGTAACCCTTAGTAAGGTACTGACAAGTTAACTGTCGTTTGGTGATAATTGCAGAATGAAAAATCAAACTAGTACAGACGATATCGTTTTCCTTCAGAAATCATCCAATAAACCGTAGGGCTATACTACAGATTCAATCTCAGCCATCGCGATATTGGAGGTTTACTGATCGAGCGAGGGGTAAATGTTATTTATAAAGCGAGTGCTGTCGGTACGCAAAGAAGCATGATCTGAAAGATCAATTGGTCTTGTTGGTCGCGGCACCGCAGGATTTGGCCGTTTGTTCCACCAACTGTTGCGAGGCTTTGCCAAATGCCTCTTGATAGGCGGCGACAATCTCGATGAGCCGATTATCCTGTATTTCGGCTATAGCCTGCATCACGATCGCGCGTTGCTCATCGATGCAATCGAGGTAACCTTTCAAGACCATACGGACCTTATGCGCGTTTTCAGTGGAATTTGTCAGCACATAGAGTTCCCGCACTTCAAGGTCGAGATGCAGATCCGCGGATTGGGATGTTGCTCCCCGAGATACCCGAGAGTACCGCCCGGTTGACTCGAGGGTGCTACGCAAAAGTGATTCGAGCACTTCGGTAATACTGTCAGGCCATCGAGCTGATGCATAATAATTCAGGTGGGCATCAGATCCCAGAATAAGCATCTGGTCAGTATCGAGACCAGGTACAGCGCTGACAGAAACTGCGATGTCTGGTAACACAGCATCTGTACTGACTTCCTGCTGCACAATCAACGGCTCAAGCCAATAAACTCTTTCAGCCGGTTGCTTGCTTTCAAGCAGTCCGGCGCATGCGGAAATCGCGGATGACATCACGATAATCCCCAGCAGTTTTGTGGCTCTTGTCACTTTAATTTCCTAAGGTTCAACCACAACCGGTTCGGTTTGAGGTTTGTATACAAGTTGGGATGGATTGTTGCGTAATTCCGCTAGTAATTTCTCTAGCTCGCGGATTGTATTTTTGGTGTCGGTGATGAGTGCAGGAACCTGGGCAAGCCCTCCACTAATGAATTGATCCACATCCCCGTCATGCCCAGCCATCCATCCGTCCATCCGCGTACTGATGTTCGCGAGATTGGTGCTGGTTTTGTTGATCATTACCATTGTGGCCAATAGATCCGGCTGTGCCTGATCGAGGGTCGTCTGAAGCTGGCCAATTGTCATTTCGGTCTGTTCGAGTATCTTATGCAATTGCTCGGGAAGCGCAGCAATAGTGTTCTCCTGAGCGGCAAGAGCCCCTGACAGATTCTCAATGTTTGCCAATGATCGAGTAATCGCGGCCTGGTTCTTGTCATCCAGGATCCTGTTAGCACGATCAAGTAGCAGAGTGATTTTTTGGGTGATTTCTGGACCATCTGCAAGAGACTCTGATAGCTTTTCAATATTTGCCAGCGACTGGGTTATAACGGTCTGGTTCTCTTCGCCGAGGATATTGTTAGCATGATCAAGTAGCACTGTGATCTTGTGGGTAATTTCCGGTCCGTCTGAGAGCAAAGCCGCCAAGCCAACGTCCCGTGCTGGAATAACCGGATATTCGAAATCGCCCGCCTCAAGTGCCATCGGTTGGTCGGAGTCATCCGCCGCAAGGTTGATAAACGCAACCCCGGTGACGCCCTGAAATGCCAGGCTTGCAAAGGTTGCCGAGTTGATCGGTGTCGATTGCAACACCTCCAAGTCAACCCTTACGCCGCTACCGTTGTTTGTCATCAGGCGCAGGTCGACAACCTCACCGACTCCAACACCCAGATAGCGCACGGGCGCACCCAAAGTCAGTCCACTAATGTCGCGATGAAAGAGTACTGTGTAACGCTCGCTTGGCTCAGTCGAGCTTCCGCCGGCAAACATGAGACTCAACGCAACCAAAAGGACAACGCCCGAGGTGACAAAAATCCCGACGACTAAGTAACTATTACGACCGTTCATTGTGCGTTCCAGCCTGACGTGCCCTCATGGCACGGGGATCGCCAAAATAACGCTTGATCCATGGGTGCTCCGATTGGGTGATTTCTGTCGCCGTACCAATCACAACATTCCCGTCTACTAACACTGCGATTCGGTCACAAACGCTGAATAGCGTGTCGACATCATGAGTGATCATTACGATAGTCAGGTCAAGGCTCGACTGCAGGTAACTCACCAAGTTATCGAACTCGGTTGCGGCAATAGGATCAAGGCCTGCAGTGGGTTCATCCAGAAACAGAATTCGTGGCTCGAGTGCGAGCGCCCGCGCAAGGGCGGCGCGCTTGATCATCCCGCCGGACAACTCTGATGGATACTTTTCGGCGGCAGAAATGGGTAATCCCGTCATGCGAATTTTCAACAAGGCGAGTTCACTTCGCGTCTCAGCGGGCATGTCTGAATGAATGGCGATCGGCAATTCAATATTTTCCTGAACAGTCAACGCGGAAAGCAAAGCGCCCGTTTGGAATAACACTCCCCAGTTCTGGCCTAATCCTGCTTGCCGGTAGTGAATTGCCTGGCCAAGTACTGAAATTGTCCCACTCGTTGGTTCATGCAATCCGAGAATGCTACGCAGTAGCACTGATTTGCCGGTTCCCGACCCGCCGACAATGCCAAGAACTTCGCCGCGGTCGACATCCATCGACAGTCCATCGTGTACCCGAAAAGATCCGAATTGATTCACCAGGCCGTGAATTGAAATAATCGGCTCCATCAGATTCCATACCTTGCGAAAATAACGGTAAATATTCCATCGGCCACGATGATCAGGAAGATTGATTGGACCACGGCAACCGTTGTGAGCCGGCCGAGTTCGTCGGCTGATGACTTCACCTGCATGCCACGAAGCGTAGCGACACCTGCGATTAATAGTGCAAACACCGGGGCTTTCGACATACCAACCAAGAAAGTCTTTAGATCCACACCGTTTAAAACGCGCTCTGTAAATTGGGACGCACCAATGTCGAGTACTGTGGTGCTCAACAGCATGCCACCTGCGAGACCAGCCAGGTCGGCAACCAATGTCAGAAGCGGCAAGGCGATCAATAGTCCAAGTACTCTGGGCAGGATCAGTATCTGGTTAGGGTTCAGCCCCATCACGCGCAAGGCGTCAATTTCTTCGTTGAGATTCATCACCCCAAGCGACGCAGCAAAAGCACTGCCGGATCGTCCTGCCACCATGATCGCGGCCAGTAAAACGCCCATCTCTCGTAGTACCGATATTGAGACCATGTCAACGACAAAAATAGTAGCGCCAAACTTTTCCAGCTGTAATGCACCTTGGTAGGCCATAACGAGCCCCATCAGGAATGAAATCAGAAAAACAATTGGAATTCCTTTGATACCAGTTTGATCAATCTGACGCACGGTCTCCCTGAACATTAATTTCGAGGGATTCCGCGCCCCATCAAATATTGAATGAGCTATGTGGCCGACATCTTCGAGTCCCCTGACAGTCGAACGTCCCATTGACTCGAGAAAACGCCGCGATCGATCGGCCACAGAGCGCTTGGTTAATTCCTCAGAGGTTTCGATGCCGGCGGATACATCCGTAATGCTATTCAGATATTTGAAATGTGCGGCTTTAAATCCCTGGAAATCGGTCGTTCGTCCGGTGACCTGCAGTTCTTGAGACTTTCGAAATAGAACCCAGGCACCTGCAATATCGATATTGTCCAGACCACCGCATTGAAAAGTGACATGATCAGAATTGCTGGCGTCAACGTCATCGAGAGCCCGCGATAGTGCTCGTACATTGCCGAATATCCAGTCGGACCTTAAACCGACCGCTATCGTGCCGGCATTCGTTTCCGATTTGAGAAATGCGTTTTGCATCCTACGGCCTCATCGATTATTAAATATTGGGCATAGCCGTGTATTTTGTGGACCGATGGCCTCGTTATTTGGGCTGTATCTTTTCTGCGTCCAGATTTTCCAGCTGCCCTGTTCCTCGCGCAGTTGATATACGGTGTCGTCAACATGCTCGATGAATTTTATGCCCGTGATCATGAGATAGCTGTGCTTTGCTGTTGCGATAGCTATCTCTCCTTGCTGGCCAACGTAGCAAAAGGTCCTTGTTGTCGTCTTCAGCAGATACTGGGATAAACCAATCTCAATGCTTTCCCTGGTGGCAACTATTTCGGGTGACTGGCTGTGATAGTAGGCCATCGCTTCATTAAGCCGGTTTTCACTGATTGCATAGTAATGATCCATAATTACTTGCTGCAGTACGCCTATTGTCGGTAATGTGGTTGGGCTGGAATAAGCATTGCCGCCACAAAGCATCAGGGCGAGCAGTAACACTGTATTGCTCGCACGAGTGTGTAGATAGCGTATGGCCGGCATATCAGTTTTGTTGAATCGTCGATGGCACATCAGACGTCGCCGTATTTGTCGGGGTATTTTGGGCAGCGTTGTTGGTGGAGGAATATCGTTTCACTACGATGTCTTTGGAAGCGCTATCAAGTGGTGTATTAAGCCGGGATAATTCCTGTTGAGGTACCAACATCTGATGAATTCGGTCTCGGATTTCTGCAAATACGGGCATCTTGAGACCTCGATAGCTGCCTTTGAATTCATTGGCCTGGGAGTTGTAAGAGGGCGTGCCCATGGGGCCGGTATCTTTGTTCAGGTCGTAACCACCAATTAGCACCCCGCTGAACATCGGCATGAGCTCTTTGGCGGCCGAGGAACTGGCAAACGAAAACCCAATGACTAGAATGACAATCGAGGAGAGTTGTTTGGTCGGTTTATTTTGCCGGTTCATTTTCTATCCATCGCTTTGTAAAATTGACATCGATCGAGTTAGCAATTTAAAAAGGCCGTCCATGGCAATATTGCGGAGGAGTTTGATATTTCGTTGCTGTTTACATTTCGCCACCAACACCCGCACCAGCTGCACCCGCACCCTTGGCAGCCTTAAGAATCGGGTAGTACTGTGTGAAAACCATATCTTCAGCAGCTGACGCTTTGTGACACCCGGCGCAGGCAGCATTTGGAAACGCTGCGGCTGCATCGGCATAGGGTTCTGGTTTGTGACCGAACGAGTAATAGGCCCATCCATCTGATTCCTCGGAGTACCTATTGCTGTCCTTGTGAGCAATTTCGAACCCCTGTAGGTCGCCATTGAAAAAGCCAGCGCCGCTGGTAGCAGCTGTATCGCCAACCAGGGTCAATTCTTTGGCGAACATCGTTCCTTCGCGAAACTCACCGGTCTTCTTGTATTGCGCCCAGCTTTCCGGATCTATATAGACAGTATGAAATTCGGGAAACGGTGCGTTCCCGCCATTCAGTGAATTAGGGGTAAGCGGGCTACCGACAAATATCCATTCACGCCAGCCCGCGGGCCGAATCAACTCGCCCGCTGCGTTAAATTTCGCTTGATACATCGGGTTGCCAGCCGCGTGCGAATCAATGATTGACCCGAATAGTAAATAGAAGCCGGCGACAGTTATCGCAATTGCTGACAGAATTCGCTTTGCTGGCGAGGCGACAGTATTTGAATATTCCATGGTAGATTTCCTCATTTAGGTGCTCAATAAATTTGAGCGGTTCTCAAGCTTTGTCAATTGCGAAAAGCGTCGTCCAGCTCGTGGACTAAGGCAATTAGTTCTACTTGCATCGTTTTCGACATCAATGAGTCGATGGCGCTCAGTTTGGCCATTTGCGTGGGCGGGTATCAGTTTCTAACGGTTACTAACCCTCAAAAATCCTTTAGTTTTTACTAGTGATATACTGAATTTTCATAAAAAAACTAAAACAAACCCAATGCTCGACGATAATTCAACATCTGGCGTAAGTCCTGTGCAGATTCGAGCACAATGTGTATGGATTTTGGCAAGCGAAGATTTTTCACGCTGCGGACATCAGGGCACTTTCCTCGAATATGTCGTCAATGCAACCTTGGTAAGGTCACGCAGACAGGCTCAAAAAGAATCCGGGATACTAATATGATTAATTTGTGCGGCTTTGGTGTCAGTAACTACTACAACAAACTCAAACTGGTTCTGCTCGAAAAGGAAATCCCGTTTCAGGAGCGGTTGGTTTATCCATGGCAGCATGAACAGTTCTGGAAGTCTTCGCCGATGGGCAAGATTCCATTCATTGAAACTGACGAAGGCGATCTATCGGAGTCCCAAGTGATTTTGGAGTATCTAGAAGCTCGTTATCCCGACAAACCGATGTATCCAGCGGAAGTATTTGAGCGCGCTAAGTGCCGGGAGTTGATTGCTCACCTCGAACTCAACGCCGAGTGGGTAGCACGGCGCATGTACAAGGAATGCTTTTTCGGCGGCACTGTATCAGAGGAAACTAAGCAACAAGTCAGAGAAAACCTGGTTCTCGGGCTGACAGCCATCGCCAGGCTGGTACGTTTTTCACCTTACATCTTTGGACCAATATTCGGTGCGGCAGACTGTGTGGCATATGTTCATTTTTTCATGATTCGGCAAGCAACGCTGAAGATCTATGGCGAAGACATGCTTGAGCAATTCATACCCGAGGCAGCGGCGTATATGCAATTAATGGAGTCTCGCCCGCATGTGCAATCCTTGATGGTAGATAGAGCTGTCGCCTTGGCCGCATTTACTGCACTGGATGTAGAATATGACGGGTAGCCGCTTTCAGATCCTCACTCTCGCAGCTAATATATTGCAAAGAGTTGAGGTGGTAAAAGTCAAATATTTCGGTGCAGAATATTATTAATGGATATTCAATTAAGTACGCTATCCGATCGCAAGCGTTCCGCTATGAGATCCACAAAGCTACGAATTTTAGCACTGGCGTGGCGGCCCTCGCTATGCAGAATATTAACTGGAAATGAATCCGATTCGTATTCACTCAACATAATATGTAGGTGCCCAGCGGCAACTTCCTTGGCAACTTGATACGAGAATTGCCGCACTATTCCAAAACCGTTAATCGCTGCGTCAATCGCCGCTTCGTTATTACTCGTAATTAAGCGAGGTCTAACACGGACTGTTTTGCCCTGACCAAATTGCCAGTCATTTGTCAGATTTACTGTTCTGGAAGATACGACAGTGTGTTGCAATAAATCTTCCGGGCATTGTGGTATGCCCATACGCTCAAAATATTCAGGAGAACCACACACGACCCGGCGAACCTTGCCCACAGGAATGGCTCGCATGCCGGAATCGGGCAACTCGCCGATTCGCACTCCTACGTCTACACCTTCTTCCAGCAAGTTAACGACCCGATCAACAAAGAGCGTGTTCACTTCTATTTTCGGGTAACGATTTAAATATTCGATTACTCCTGGCAATACAAATAACCGGCCAAACATTACTGGGGCAGTAATCGCTATCTCTCCACTAGGATCACCATTGATGCCGACTGCCGATTCGTCAGCGTCGGCAAGTTCGTCCAGAATTCGTTTGCTATCGTCAAGGTAGCGTCTACCTGCATCGGTAACGCGCACGTAGCGCGTGGTGCGAGAGAGTAGTTTGACCCCCAAACGGGCCTCTAAATCACCTATCGCACGGGTCGCTACGGGAGGAGAAATATTCAGCCTACGAGCACCTGAGGAGAAGCCTTCCGTTTCCGCAACAGCTACAAACACCTGCATTTGAACAAATTTATCCACGAACTACCTCGATGATTTCAGAAGTGAAAGTATTAAGAAGCATAAAAGCCATATTTATTTTTTAAGCTTCGAAGTTCCTAATAACCCCGCCTACCTATCACGGTTGTTTTTTTGCGGCTTAAAACAGGAAAGAACGCATTGGAAAAATTACCAGACAGGAAATGAAACACAGCAGGATAAATAGAATCGCCTATCTGTGGTTTATATCAATTCTTGCCTGTACTCAACACTGGGATTTGTCAGTCCAAAACAATATGAACAACTGTTACCAGAAATGACAAAAGCCTTTTAACCGGGTTGAAATAAATGATTTGACCACCTGATGATACACTGAATTCAAGTTAATAAGGGGATCAAAGCATGACGTTAATACCCAAAAATCATTCAGTTTCTAACCCAACGCCTTCCCCTTCCCAAATTCGAGCGCAACGGGATCGGATAATAGCAAGCAAGGGTTTTTCAGGCTCTAAACGTCAGAGCGCATTCCTTGGATATGTTGTCAACGCAGCATTAGAAAGCCAGACGGGCAGGCTCAAAGAGTTCACGATTGGTATCGAGGTCTTCGAAAAAGATGAATCTTTCGATCCGGGTATTGACTCGATCGTACGAGTTGAAGCATCTAGACTACGCTCCAAATTAAGCGAGTACTACGTCGGCGTAGGTCAAGCTGATCCAGTACGTATCGGTATTCCTAAGGGCCATTATGTCCCGGTTTTTCGTCTCGTCGATGTGCCTAAAGTGGAGCGCAGGCTCCCGCAGAAATGGAACCAGTGGGTCGGGTTCGTGGCTGCCACGTTCTTCATTATGTTTATTTATTCTGTCTATTGGATGCCACAGCAAAAGTTAGAAACATCAGCAATAAGTCAGTTTGTGCCACCACCTTCTAGCATCGCCGTATTACCTCTGCGAGATTGGTCGCGTATACCCGAAGAAAATTTTAGCGAAGCAATGACGGACGCTATGATCTCATCCCTGGCCGAGATTGGAACACTGGGTGTCACCTCATTGACGTCGGTCATGAGGTATAAGAACACAGAAATCCCCATTCCTGAGATTGGCCGTACGCTTGGTGTTGCTTACATCCTGGAAGGCAGTGTGTTTCGCGACCTCGAACAGGTACGGCTCACCGCACAACTAATCGATACCAAGACGGACAAGCACGTTTGGTCAAAGACGTTTGACCGGCTTTCGCCGGACCTGCTGTCCGTACAGAGTGAAATCACAGCTGCCATCGCCGCTCAGATTTCCAATCAGGTGGCGACTGTAGATTGGGCCTGCCCGATTACAATTGCCACCGCCATTTAGTCTCACCGTATTACAGTCGCGGGCACTGAGAAGTTATCTTTACAGGCCCGGGCAAACCTGACCATTACCATCATTTTTGACTACAGTACCCTCCCAGGAAGGCTTGCCCCATGAGCGGAGCGAGTGCCTTGGGTAAAGCTTGCCCCATGAGCGGAGCGAGTGCCTTGGGTACGCAACGGCACGCATTCGTAATCATCGATATTGAATGGCAAGTGTTAGCGAAACACGACAATCTTTGGTAGGAGCTCGTTAGGCTATGTCCACTAAGTTGCGGTCCTTGATCACCACGCCGCTGAGTTGCAGTAAGGGATTCGCCCCTTATCAAATCGCAAGATCAATCCACAAGCGGAGGCTCTACGACTAGTAGGTAACCCACCCCTCGTACTGATTTGATCAATTTAGGATTGGTAGGATCATTTTCCATTTTTCTGCGCAGGCGGGCGATTTTGACATCGATGCTGCGGTCGAGTGGGCCCCATTCCCGGAAATTGATAGCCTTCATCAACTCGTTTCGATCTGTCGGTCTATTGGCATTCCCGATTAAAGTAACCAGCAGGTCAAGTTCTCCTGTGGAAAGGTCTGCTTTTGTACCATCTGCATTAACCATGGTTTGGGTTGTGTGCGAAAACGTCCAGTCCCCGATCTGAGCATTATTTTCATTGGCATCATCGGCCAGGCCTGATTTCGCCGTGGCTCGTGGTGCGAAGTACGCTCATTTCAGAGGGTGCATCGAGTGCCATGGGAATCCGGACAATCCGATTCCAGACGCAAACGATAAAACTTGCGCGGACAGGAATCACCTGCCCGCCCATCCTGAAACCGATATCGACTGTGCTGATGTGTTCGCCTATTTTGAAACCATCCGCCTACGAAAAACGTTTGCAACTCGCGTTCAGGGCAATGCACAGAATTTGTTGATCGCGGGCGAACAATTAGCACGCCAATATCACTGTTTTAATTGTCATGGCCAATTGGGGCAGGGAGGTTTAGCAAACTCCCGGTCATTCAAAGGTTATGTTCCGGGTTATTTTGGTCGTGATTTCAGAATTCTTACGCGAAACGCCAACCCGGAGTCGGTGCAGCAGTGGATAATGTATGGGGTCGATCCGGCTATTCTGGAAAATCCGCTAACCGGCCGAATTGCGAAATTCTTTTTTGCGAGGCAAGCGATCCACATGCCGAGTTTCAAATCTCTCAAGCCAGATGAAATTGATACATTGGTGAACTACGTAATCGCTCTAAATAAATATGGGCCAATGACAGCAAGTCTGGTTCGCACATACGCAAAAGATTCGACATCATCTACCAGGATGGATTGAATCGCCCCGGATATTCGAGAGTCTCGTTAGTGTGAGTCATGCCGCCTCGCCTGACTCTTCAAGTTTCTGATAAATCATCAGCTCGTATTCTGCCGACGGGATATTTCCAATCGGTTCCAGAATGCGTCGGTTATTAAATTAGTCCACCCATTCGAAGATGGCGTATTCCACTTCGTCTACAGCCTTCCAAGGGCCCCAAGGTTTGTACTGATCTGGATTATTCATTCAGCAGTCATCGCTAAACAGCAGTTAACTTGTCAGTACCAGCACGCTCACTAGTTTGGCGGAAAGTTGAGGAAGAGTTGAAGCCGTTTAATGACGATAAGCGGTTCCAAAATTTGCTAGCGTGAATTGAGGCTTATTCGAACTCGGTGGCAGGGTAACTAAGTTGTGACAATAGGCTGTAAATTTACCGAAAGTAATTCTCTTACGTAGAGCATCTATCATTGTGTACTCCCGGTATCTCTATACCGGGAGTATTTAGGGGGTTTCGTTAAGAACACTTCCGACACAAAAAACGCCTATTTTGATAATAGGCTAAAACATTCATTGATTGATCTGAATTTTTGCTTTCATGCCCGGATGAAAAGTACAAAAGTAAGAAGTGAACATGTTTCTTTCAACAATTAACTCCCATTCCTCGCCTGATCCGATAAGTTTTGAATCCCAACTTTTATCATCAGCCGTCGCGGTGTGGGGAACAATGTCACGATTTATCCATTTAATGGTATCCCCAACATTTACTGTTATTTCGGCTGGAGTAAATTGTGAGTTTCTGATTTCCAGAACATGAGTCTGTTGCTCATCACCGCCTATTGCCACGCCGGTATAAAAGAAATGAAATACTACCGCGATAATAATCGCGGTAGTGCTCAAAGATAATTTCTTTGAAATAGTCATCTTTAATTCATTGATACAGTGTTCAATGACTGGACCATATGCTCAGCGTGTGTTTCATGCATCTTGAAAATTGCCAAACCCTGCTCAAACAGTGCTTTTACCTCGGCGTTTTCAATATTAGGAATAAAAGCATTTTCGACCAGATTGTTGACTGCTTGATGGTATTTGAGTTCGTTGGTGGCATAGTACTTGTC
>RCNB010003506.1_pt1 | contig 11698 bp, 9 predicted proteins | sample 2041321 | NCBI WGS metagenome assembly RCNB01 (sample SAMN09708232, study PRJNA481090) | Marine sediment metagenome, whole genome shotgun sequencing project.
TAAATGAATATAAGCACCTTCCTGTGAACGAACTGTTACGTTTTCTTGATCAATTATTAAGTCAGAAAAAATAGCGGCTCCTTCATTCGCATCGAAAATATCAATATCTTCTTTGTGATACAACTTAATAATAACATCTTCATCATCATACACCTCTGGAAACTTTAAATACACTTTTAATTTACCATTCGTGTTTTTAACGGTAAGATTTTCCTTTTTTTCCCCAATGATGACAATTTTTTGCTCGTCACCTCTTATTAATTCTAGAGTGACACCACTAAATACCTTTAAAACATTGAAATCTCCCAAATTAATTACCCTTTCTTGTGCAAATGTGATTGAAGAAACTAGTATTAATAAGATAAGGATATTTCTTTTAATTGGCATAACGACTTTCATATAGGGGAGTTTAATTATTCAAATATAGGAACTAAATCTTATACTTTATAGTACTTCAAATTTGTTAAACTTTTTGTTAAATATTAAAACCAGCCAAATCAAAATCCAGATGCTTACGTTCTAAGTCCGTATTTTTCACTTTTACAGTTACTTCGTCACCTAATTGTAATAAATGTTGTGTTGCCTGGCCGATTAATGCATATTGTTTTTCATCATAGATATAATAATCATTTTTTATATCTCGTATCCGTACCATCCCTTCACATTTATTTTCGATGATTTCTACATAAATTCCCCATTCTGTAACTCCAGAGATAACACCTTTAAATTCCTGATCCTTATGATCTTGCATGTACTTTACCTGCATATATTTTATAGATTGCCGCTCAGCTTTTGAAGCTAATATTTCTCTTTCTGTAGAGTGCTGGCATTTTTCTTCATAAATAGCTGCTTTGGGAGATTTACCCCCATCGAGATAATGTTGTAATAAACGATGTGTCATTACATCAGGATAACGGCGAATAGGTGATGTGAAATGACTGTAATAATCAAAAGCCAATCCGTAATGCCCAATATTATCGGTGGTATAAATGGCTTTGCTCATCGATCTAATTGTCAAGGTTTCTATCATATTCGATTCCCCTTTACCTTTTACATCATTGAGTAATTTATTTAAAGAATCTGAGGTTTTTTCTTTTGTCTGTGTGTCAATTTTATAACCAAACTGACTAATTATTTTTTGTAAGTTATTTAATTTTTCTGGATCTGGTTCATCATGAATTCTATAGATAAACGTATCATTTGTTGGTGTTCCATTTTTTGCTTTACCAATAAACTCAGCTACTTTTCGGTTGGCTAATAACATAAATTCTTCTATCAGCTTATTCGCATCTTTCGATTCCTTAAAATAAACACCCGTTGGTTCTGCATGTTCATTTAAATGAAATTTAACCTCTACTCTATCAAAAGTAATAGCTCCTGCCTTTAAGCGTTTAACGCGGAGCGTTTTTGCCAATTCATCCAATTTCAATGTCGCTTCAACTATTTCTTTAGCAACAATATATTCTTCTCCTGTTATCGATACGTTAGAAGGAATTGTCGTCGATTTACTTTCAATGATTGCTTGTGCTTCTTCATATGCAAATCGTTTATCAGAATAAGTGATCGTTCTACCAAACCATTGATTTTTAATTTCAGTATTTTCATCGATTTCAAAGACTGCAGAAAAAGTTAGCTTTTCTTCATTCGGTCGTAAAGAACAAACGCCATTTGAGAGAATTTCTGGTAACATCGGTACTACTCTATCTACCAAATAAACTGAAGTAGCTCGACTATAAGCTTCATCATCTAAAATTGTGTTCTCTTGTAAATAATGTGAAACATCGGCAATGTGAATTCCTATTTCATAATTACCATTTTCTAACACTTTAAACGATAAAGCATCATCAAAATCCTTTGCATCTTTTGGGTCAATTGTAAAGGTGAGCGTATCTCGCATGTCTCTACGTTTTGAAATTTCTTCTTTCGAAATTTCAACAGATAAATTATTAGCGTTTTGCTCTACTTCTTCAGGAAAACTATAAGGCAACCCATATTCTAATAAAATAGAATGAATTTCTGTATCATGTTCACCTGGTTTCCCTAAAACGGTCAGGATTTTTCCAAAAGGATTTTTCGAGTTATCTGGCCAATCTGTTATCGAGGCCAATACTTTATCACCATGTTCGGCACCATCGATATTATTTTTAGAAATGAAAATATCAGCATACATTTTTGGGTTGTCTGGTAATACAAACCCAAAATTCTTACTCATTTGTAATACACCGACAAACTCTGTTTTTGCCCGTTCAATAATTTCAATGACTTCACCTTCATATTTGTCATTATTACGTCTTCTATAAACATATACTTTAACCGTATCTCCATCTAAACCTCTATTTAAGTTTATAGAAGGTATAAAAGCATCATTTTCTAAATCTTCACGCGTTTTTATTCGATGTAACATCTAAGGTTCCAATGCGATAATGTTCATTCTGTATTATTTTGTACTGTCCACGATCTGTTTCTTCAATGCGTTCTATACGTTTAAGTTCTTCGAGCTTCTTAATAATTTGTTGCTTACCGGTTCCATCTAATATATCAATTGCGGCAGCTATTTGCTTATAATTAAAAGATTTTTGTGAGTTTTTATTTAAAAACTTTAAGATTTTAGAAGCTAAATCTTTGATAACACTTCCCTTTTTTTTATAAAAATCTTTCTTCTTTTTCGACATTTAATTCTCGGTTATTTTGATGCGATTAAAAGTACAAATAAATTGGTGATCATATCAATTAAATAACAATTTGTATTTTGCTGTAAAATTGCTTTAAATTCTATGGAAAACACCTGGTATATTATTGTTAATCCTACCTCGGGGAATAATAGATCAAAAGCTAAATGGAAAAATATTATTTTTCATCTCAACGAGCAAAATATCACATTTAATCACATTTTTACTATGCATAAGGATCATGAGTATGAATTAGTATTCAATGCCTTAAAATTAGGTTTTAGAAAATTTATTTCTGTTGGCGGCGATGGTACCTTACATAATATTGTCAATGCACTCATGTCTCAAAATATAGTAGAATTATCTAATATTAAGGTGGCTGTAATTCCAACAGGAACAGGAAATGATTGGGTGAAGACCTATAGAATTCCTAAAAATATTAAGCAAGCTGTTTCAATAATTTCAAATGAAAAAAGCATAAAGCAAGATATTGGGAAGATTGAAATTTTCAATACTAAAAAGCAAATTTATTTTAATAATGTTGCTGGATTAGGTTTTGATGGTTTTGTTGTAAAAAATGTTTTAAAATATAAAAAATACAGATCGCTAGCATACTTAATTGCAACAGTACATAGTTTTATGAGCTATCATAAAAGTTTATTAACTATTAATTTCGATAATAAGATTATTAAAAGTAGGACCTTATTAACCTTGGTTGGTATTTGTAGTTATTCTGGAGGGGGGATGAAACTAACAAAAAATGCAAATACAACGGATGGTTTATTCGATATTTCTATTGCAAAACAATTTAACTTCGTTGGTGTCTTGCTTAATATATTAAAATTTTATAATGGTAAGATAGTACATCATAAAGAAGTTGAAACATATAAAACTGATCATATTAATATTACAACAGATACACCTAATACATTTATTCAAGCAGATGGTGAATTGATAGGTGAAGGCGGTTTTGAAGCTACTATAATACCTAAAGCTATCACTTTTATTATTCCTTAATATCTCTTATAATCCAGATACTTTACGGATACGATTATTACCTCTATCAACGATGTATAAATTACCTGCTTGATCAAAGGCAATACCTGTAGGATTCGATAATTTTGCCGCTGTAGCTGGTCCTTGATCACCAGAAAAACCAGATTTACCAGTTCCAGCAATAGTAGTTATAGTATTTGTAGTCATATTAATTTTTCGGACTCTATTCGTACCACGATCTACAAAAAATAAATTTCCTTTTTTATCTATTGCTAATCCTAAAGGATTTGATAATTTACTTTCTAAAGCCAACACTCCATCATCTTTAGTAGCGCGCTTTTTACCTGTACCAGCAACTGTTGTTATAATACCCGTCTTTGTATTAATTTTTCGGATACGCTCATTACCTGTGTCAGAAAAATATAAATTTCCTTGTATATCTATAACTAATCCTGTAGGATTCGATATCCGCGCATTTGTTGCTAATTTTCCATCACCAGAAAAACCTATTTCATCTGTTCCAGCTGCATCCGTTATGTCTCCAGTTGTAAAATCAACACGGCGTATTTTACTTTCTCCAGGAATGGATACATATAAATTACCAGCTTGATCAAAAACTACATTAAAAGGACCTGCCATATCATAATTAATACTAGGTGATTCTGTATCAGATTTTGTACCCACTAATGTCATTTCATTACCAGAATTTACATTTACTCTTCGAATACGTTCATTTTTTAATTCTGCTATATATAAATTATCCTTTTTATCAAAAGCAAGACCGGTCGGCGTTTTTAATCCATCAACCGCATATTTATCTTCATTTCTAACAATGGTTGTAATTATACCTGTTTCCGAATCTATTTTTCTAATACTATTATTATAAGTATCAGCTATATATATATTTTGTTGTTTATCGAATGTTAAATTTACCGGTAAATTCAATCTAGCCGCAACAGCATTTCCTCCATCACCTGAAAAACCGGTCTTTCCATTCCCTGCAATTGTTGTAATAATTTGCGCTTTTACAGTCGATAAACTAACTATAAAAACCACTAAATATAAAAACTTCTTCATACTATTTATCATTAAAAAATAAAAGCTAAGATACAATATTAAAAAAGTGAACTGTTAAAAATTTCTTAAAAAAAATGTAACACTTTTTAAATCAACTCGTCTTTATAGTAAGTATCATTATCATAAATGAAAAATTTTTATAAAATATTAACTATCTTTTTACTCGTTTTTAGTATCGGGTTTGTCGCTACTTATTTTAGTGTAAACTCAACGTTTGAAAAAATTAAAAAGAACCACTTAGTTACCGACGTACCTTCACTTATATTAAAACACACTTCTAAGGTAGTACACATTAGTTCTTAACATATATATACTATTATATCTTTTATTTTTAAAATTTCAAAAACAAATGATTGTTATTATAGTGTGTTAATTTGTCATATAAATAGTTTGATATAAATTTTGTTTTTTCACTTTTAAAAAACAATCAACAGCTATTAACATTTTAAAAAAGTATAAAGGTTTAAAAATCAACTATACTTTATATGTTATTAACAAGTGGTTAATAATAGAAATAAACTAATATTGCTGATATTTTTAAATAAAAAATAGTTTACAAGTAGTTATTTATATGTTTATAAATACTCATTAAAAATCAATAAAAAATTTAGGTTATAAACTTTACATTTTTGTATTGTAAATTATTAATTAATAAAAAAATTTTGTTGTTAGAAATTGAGTATTATTTATAAACATTTAACGATATATGTAATGGTGCTGATTTTTAAATTATTACATATTTTCATTAACAATGGCTTCGTTTTATGTTTATAACCATGATTTGTATTAAATTTGTGTATAATATAAATAGTAATTAAAATGAATATTGCAATTGGTAATGATCACGCCGGTACAGCTTATAAACTTGAGATTATTAAGTTTTTAGAGCTGAAGGGGTATACAGTAGAAAATTTTGGAACTAATAAAGAGGATAGTGTGGATTACCCAGATTTTATTCATCCAGTTGCGAATGCTGTAGAGGATAAAAAAGCGACTTTTGGAATTATAATTTGTGGTAGTGGTAACGGCGCTCAAATGACGGCAAACAAACATCAGGGTGTTAGAGCTGCTTTATGTTGGAATAATGAACTCGTTGCATTAGCGCGTCAACATAATAACGCAAATATATTGAGTATTCCTGCTCGGTTTGTGTCAGTGCATCAAGCAATAGCATTTGTAACTATTTTTTTAGACACAAAATTTGAAGGGGGTCGTCATCAAAACAGAGTTAAAAAAATAGCTACTACATCTTGATATGCAATTTTTTTTAAAGACTTTTAATCAACTTACCTTAAATGAATTTCATGCTATATTACAACTACGCATCAATGTTTTTGTAGTAGAGCAAAATTGCCCTTATGAAGAGCTAGATAATAAAGATCAAATAGCTTTCCACTTGTTCGCTTATGCCGAAGATAATTCTAATACAGTTATAGCCTATACACGTATTTTTAAGCCAGGTGATTATTATAAAGAGGCAGCTTTAGGCAGGGTAGTGGTACATCCTGATTTTAGAAAACAACAATTAGGATATACATTGATTGAAAAAACAATCGCTGTGATTGAAGAAAAATTACAAACTTCAATAATTAAAATAGGGGCACAAACACATCTTAAAAGATTCTATAGTTCTTTTGGGTTTAGACAAATAGGAGAGGATTATATAGAAGATGGAATACCACATATATACATGATAAGAAATTAGGACTCTTGTAACTCACCCTTTATAAATTGATCAATATAACCTGCAATCTCTTCACCTTTTTCTTCCTGTAAAAAATGCCCAGCATCTTTAATGAGAAGCTTTTTTTGTGCGCCACTTGACGGGATTAATTTGTAAAAAAATTTTTCTAAACCACTCATCATTTTGTCTTTATCAGAAAATAAAACCAAGGCAGGTTTTGTCCAAGTTGATAATACTTCTCTCGCCTTTTTCATTTCTTTTACCCCACCGTGATTAGGTTTTGTTGGCACTAATGTAGGGAAAGCTTTAGCCCCTCCTTTATGTTTCGTTGTAGGAAATGGTGCTTTGTAAGCATCGATAACCTCTTTCGACAACTCTTGATAGGTACCTTTCTGAATAATAGAACCAACTGGTAAAGAAGGATGGTATTTTGCAAATTTTTGCCAAGCCTTAAAAAATGATCCTAAAGGTTTTCCAATAGGCAAGAAAGTGTTTAAAATAACGACTCTTTTAAACTTTTTAGGATAAGCACCTAATAGGCTTAGTCCTAATAGGCCACCCCAATCTTGTACAACCAAAGTTATATCTTCAAGGTCTAGTTTTTCTATAAAATTCACTAATGATTTAAAGTGTAGTTCAAATGAGTAATCTCTCCAATCTACAATTTTGTCAGATTTACCAAAACCAATCAAATCAGGAGCAATAAACCGATAGTCATTTAAAACTGGAATAAATTTTCTATACAAGTAACACCAACTAGGTTCACCGTGCAATGCAAGTATAGTTTCACCCTTACCTTCATCGATATAATGCATTTTTAAATTATTAAAATCAACGAAATTTTCCCGATAGGGAAAATCTTTAATACCTTTAAAATGAATAGAATCTGTTTGTACTATTTTCATAAATATCCTTAAAGTTAAGTATTTTTAATTTGTAACTTTCAATCGCTAAAAATAAACCGAGTATGATCCAATCTTACAAGAAAAAAATTGAATTACAAGAAGAATATGATAGTATTATTATAGGATCTGGTATGGGTAGTTTAACAACAGCGGCAATTTTAGCAAAGCAAGGCCATAAAGTATTGGTGCTAGAGCGTCATTACGAGCCAGGAGGCTTTACACATACATTTAAACGTAAAGGCTATGAATGGGATGTTGGCATACACTATATAGGTGAAGTGCAGCGCGCAAATAGTATCATAAAAAAACTCTTCGATTATATTTCTAACAAGCAATTGAAATGGGAAGATATGGGTGAGGTTTATGATAAAATTATAATTGGTACCAAGCAATATGATTATGTAAAAGGAGTACAGAACTTTACAACTAAAATGATCTCCTATTTCCCGGAAGAAGAAACAGCTATTACAGAATATATTCGCTTAGTTTTTGACGTAAACAAAGTGAGTAAGAGTTTTTATTTAGATAAAGCATTACCTCCAATGCTAAGTAAATTAATTGGAAAAAAAATGCGTAAACCTTATCAAAAATATGCTGATAAAACAACGTATGAAGTATTGCGTGGATTAACAAATAACGAAGAATTAATAAAAGTACTATCAGGGCAATACGGTGATTACGGTTTAGCGCCCAAGAAAAGTAGTTTCGTTATGCATGCTGCAGTGGCTCGTCATTATTTTAGTGGAGGAAGTTTTCCAATAGGTGGTTCATCGCAAATTGTAAAATCGATTGCTCCAATTATTGGGGCAGCTGGAGGTACAATACTAATATGCGCTGAAGTGGCTCATATTATTGTAGACAATAATAGTGCTAAAGGCGTAAAAATGCAAGATGGTAAGATCTTTTTAGCCAAACATATTATTAGCGGTGCGGGTATTATGACTACCTATCATAAATTACTACCTCAAAGTACAGTTATAAGACATAAATTAAAAGAGCAATTACAACAAGTAGAGCGTTCTGTTGCTCATGCTTGTTTGTATATTGGTTTAGAGGGATCTCCTACTGAACTAGAATTACCAAAAACAAACTATTGGATCTATCCAGACGATTTAGATCATGATGGATGTGTAGATCGATATTTAAAGGACCTAGATGCAGATTTCCCTGTAGTATATATTTCTTTTCCATCTGCAAAAGACCCTGATTGGTCAAATCGCTATCCTGGAAAAAGCACCATTGATATTATTACATTAGTTCCGTACGAGGCTTTTGAAAACTGGTCTGACACGCGTTGGAAAAAAAGGGGAGAGGCATATGATACGCTCAAAGAAAAAATAGCAGTGAGATTGTTAGAAGTTTTATATAAACACATACCTCATGTAAAAGGGAAGGTTGATTATTATGAACTATCTACACCTTTAACCACGCAACATTTCATCAATTATGATAGAGGTGAAATTTACGGATTAGACCATACTCCTAAACGTTTTAGACAACGTTTTTTAACACCTAGAACACCAGTAAAAAATTTATATTTAACAGGTCAGGATATTATGACAGCGGGTGTGGGTTCTGCGTTGTTTTCGGGCGTGTTAACGGCAACAGCTTTGACAGGAAAAAATGTGTTAAAACAAATAATGAAAGCTAAATAGAATACCCCAAAAAGAGCAACTATTTTATGATTCCCGTAATTTTTAATAGTATTGCAACTTAAGCATATAAATCACCATTTCTTATGATTGAAATTATTTTTACCTTATTAATGCTTGTCATGTTACAAGCTGTTTTAGGGTTTGACAACTTATTATACATTTCCTTAGAATCAAAAAAGGCGCCACAATCCGATCAAATGAGGGTGAGAAAAGTTGGTATATTAATAGCTATCGCTTTAAGAATTGTATTGTTATTTGTATTAGTTTCTATCATAGATTTTTTTCAAGATCCTTTTTCTTGGCTCACAGGAGGAATCGAAAATGTTGTAAAGTTTGCATTTAACGGTCATAGCATAATTGTATTAGTGGGAGGAGCTTTTATTATTTATACTGCAATTAAAGAAATATGGCATATGATTTCTGTTCCAGACTTCAGTCACGATGTTGAGGGTAACTCAAAAAGAACGAAATCATCAAATGCTGTGATTACAAGTATTGTTATTATGAATTTAGTGTTTTCATTTGATTCTATTTTGGCTGCCATAGGATTGACCAGTGAGATAGAGAATTCTACAACGGCATTTATTGTTATGGCGATAGCAATAGTCTTTAGCGGATTGTTAATGTTGCTAATGGCAGATAAAATTTCTGCCTTTTTAGCCAAAAACAGGATGTATGAAGTTTTAGGCTTATTTATTCTATTTATTGTTGGTATTATGTTGGTAACCGAAGGCGGGCATCTGGCGCACATAAAAATATTTGGAAACGAGATTGTGCCAATGAGCAAAACAACATTTTATTTTGTCATTGTGATTTTGGTTATTACGGATATTGTTCAAGGCCGCTATCAGAAGAAATTAATAGCTGAAAAAGAGCCTGGAATCAACAAATAGATTTTATTTTTTAAACATAAAAAACACTTAATTCATTCAACATCTTTTTGTACTTTAGCTCCACTTATTTACAAATTATTATTAGTAGTTATTATGGCAGAAGACAAAGAAAAAACAGCAAAATTAAAAGCGCTACAGCTTACTCTCGATAAATTAGATAAAACATATGGCAAAGGCTCTGTAATGCGCCTTGGAGATGTTGTTACAGAAGATGTAGATGCGATACCTTCAGGATCTTTAGGTCTAGATATTGCTTTAGGAGTAAATGGGTATCCTCGAGGTAGGGTTGTTGAAATTTATGGACCAGAATCGTCTGGTAAAACAACATTGACTTTACACGCTATAGCCGAGGCTCAAAAAGCGGGAGGAATAGCAGCCTTTATTGACGCGGAGCATGCTTTTGACCGTTTTTATGCTCAAAAGCTTGGTGTAGATATCGATAATTTAATTATATCGCAACCAGATCATGGGGAGCAAGCATTAGAAATTGCCGACAACTTAATTCGTTCAGGAGCTGTCGATATCGTTGTAATAGATTCTGTTGCAGCATTGACGCCTAAGAGTGAAATAGAGGGTGAAATGGGAGATTCTAAAATGGGTTTACATGCCCGTTTAATGTCTCAAGCATTAAGAAAATTAACAGGAACTATTAGTAAAACGAATTGTACCGTATTTTTTATTAATCAATTACGTGAAAAAATTGGAGTGATGTTTGGTAACCCTGAAACAACTACAGGGGGTAATGCTCTTAAATTTTATGCATCTGTTCGTTTAGACATTCGTAGAAGAACTCAAATAAAAGATGGTGATAGGGTTATTGGAAATAGCACCAAAGTTAAGGTTGTAAAAAATAAAGTAGCTCCGCCGTTTCAAATCGCAGAATTTGATATTATGTACGGTGAGGGAATTTCTAAAACAGGTGAAATTGTAGATTTAGGAGTTGAATATGGTATTGTTAAAAAAAGTGGCTCGTGGTTTAGTTATGGTGACACAAAATTAGGTCAAGGGCGTGATGCTGTAAAAGCGTTGATAAAAGACAACCCTGATTTAGCGGAAGAATTAGAAGGAAAAATAATGAAATTTCTCGAAGAGAACGCATAAACGCATATAATCGCAAATAAAAAAAGACCGACTATATAAAAGTCGGTCTTTTTTTATTAGAAATAAGGTATTACCCTTTATTTACATTTTTTATATAATCCTCTAGAGCCATCGTCATTGAGGGCGTTTCTTTAGTCGGTGCAGCAATATCCACACGCAAGCCGGCTTCTTCAGCAGCTTTAACAGTAGTATTTCCAAAGACTGCAATACGTGTTTTGTTTTGTTCGAAATCTGGAAAATTTTCAAATAATGATTTAATTCCAGACGGGCTAAAAAACACCAGAACATCATAATAAACACTTTCTAAATCAGATAAATCACTTACTACAGTTTTAAAAAGAATAGCTCTTTCCCATGTAATGTCTAGTTCATCTAATATTTGAGGTACTAACGGTTTTAATTTATCAGATGAAGGGAGTAAGAACTTCTCTGTTTTGTGTTTTTTGATCAACTTGGTTAGCTCCTGAAAAGTACGCTCTCCAACATATATTTTACGTTTTCTATAAACCACGTATTTTTGTAAATAATACGCTACAGCTTCAGATTGACAGAAATACTTCATGTCATCTGGTACTTTGAAACGCATTTCTTCAGCCAACCTAAAATAGTTGTCGATTGCATTTCTACTAGTAAAAATGACAGCTGTAAAATTAGAAAAATCTATTTTTTGATTTCTTACTTCTCTAGATGACTCTCCTTCAACATGAATAAATGATCT
>RCNB010002541.1_pt1 | contig 11696 bp, 10 predicted proteins | sample 2041321 | NCBI WGS metagenome assembly RCNB01 (sample SAMN09708232, study PRJNA481090) | Marine sediment metagenome, whole genome shotgun sequencing project.
TCCCAGAGCCTTCCATCAAACCCTCGAGAATGAAATAAGAGATCCCTGTTTTATGAATAATAACTTTCTTTATACTCAATTCTTTCATATGATAAGATATAAAATCAGATGATAAAAATATTTGCTAGATATGATTTGTATCAGATAATATATAGTAATTTAATTATTCTCATTATAAAATCTAACTAGATACTTATTTAAGTTATTAAAATGTCGCGGGGAGTTCTTAGGATAATCTGAATCGTATAAATTTAAAAATTCTGAGTGCCAAATCTTCTTCATGTGTGAAACAACAGTATGACTTTTTACATCTAACAAATTAGCAATATGCACTGCGTTCCTCGCGCCATTCTTAATCGCTTCTATTATTCTTGGTTCATAAAAATAAACATCCTGAGCATCATTAAAAGTCATACCTAACGAATTTTTAATTCTATTTGAAATTGTTGTTCTTGTGAAGCCAAAATATTTAGAAATAGATGTTGGTGTATGTCCTTCAAAAATTAATTTTATATAGAAAAGTCGTTCAATATCATCTACTGAAAGTCTATCCCGCATTAAAGTCTTTAAGTAAGATTCATCTATCATTTTAAAAATCCTAAATAATAAAGTAGCTTCAAAAAACCCAATGTTCCTCTACTCTCTCTCTAACACTAACATTGCTTGTATTATATAACTCTGCTATTTTATATTCATCAAGACCTTTTTCTATTAAATTTTTTAACCGCTAAGAGAAATAGTGTGAAAAATTAAAAAAAAATATTAGAGATTTTCAGTAATTATTTTGAGAGTATCTTCTTCGATAGTTTCTTTAGGATGTTCTATAATCTGACCTATATATTCTCCATTTTTATTGAAGAAATAAAAGGTTGGAATCGCTTTTAACTCAAACTTAGGATTTACCGCTTCTGGAGGAGATCTTGTTTTATGCCAAATTGTTTCTCCTCGTTTGTGTAAAGCATTAACCATAATTCCGTACAAAATACGAAGTTCTACATCTTTAATTTTCATCCGTTTTACAAGCTTAATCATACGTGGTACGTTTTTGTGGCAATCTGGACACCAATCAGCACCAAATGCTATAATTTTTAACTGTTCGTTCTTGCTTTTTAGGAGTGCTACAATTTGGTTTAATATATCGGCTTTTGGTTCGTAAACTTTATAATTACTCTTTATTTTAGGTCCGAAATCTCTAAGGTACTCATCGGGAGACATCGTGGGAGATACAAGATCGGTCCACTTTAGATCGAGATCGTTTTTCATATTTACAATAATAATTCCTTTTTTTAAAAAATTATTTTAATGTTTTATAAGAATATTTTTGGAGCATTTTTATAAAATTATAAAACAAAGGGGAAAAAGAAATAAATTAATATTGAATTTTGATATCTAAATTAAAAAAAAAAATTCTTGAGGTGAATGACTATTTTAGGGGGTTTTAGAGGGAAATTATTAAAAATTAACTTAACGACAAGGCATATTACGGTTGATCCTATAAGAGAAGATATTGCAAACCATTTTTTAGGTGGATCTGGATACGCTTGTCGTTATCTATATGATAAGTTAAGCAGAGAAACTGATCCTCTTTCCCCAGAAAATATTATTATGATAATGACTGGGCCTTTAAATGGCACTTTTGCCCCTAATACGGGAAGATGGGTCGTTTGTTCAAAATCACCTTACACCGGTATTTGGGGCGAATCTAATTGCGGGAGCTGGTTTGGTGCCGAGTTAAAAAAAGCAGGATACGATGGGATCGTGATTTCTGGGGCATCAGAAGAGCCTGTATATCTAGAAATTAACAATGACGAGGTACAACTTAAAGACGCTAACTTTTTATGGGGAAGAGGCACCTTTTATACGACTGAAAAATTAAAAGAAATTTTTGGAGACAATAAAGCTATGGTTGCTTGTATTGGCCAAGCTGGAGAGAATCTCGTAAAGTATGCGAATATAGTTTCTGAACAAAGAGCTGCGGGAAGAACCGGTATGGGAACAATACTAGGTTCGAAAAAGCTTAAAGCAATCCTTGTCAGGGGAACTAATATTAAGTTAGATGTATCAAATCAAGAAGAGTTACGTAGGGCAATAATAAATGCAAGAGATTACGTAAAATCGTCGTTCGCTTCTCAGATGCTAGCAGCATTAGGGACATCTGGAGCGTTGGACATGTATAATGCGACGGGTGAACTCCCAATTAAATACTTTAGCCAACCTCAATGGGACGGTGCAACTAAAATCTCTGGAGCAACAATGGCAGAGACAATTTTAGTAAGAAATAGATTTTGTCACTCCTGCGTTATTGGGTGCGGTAGAGTAGTAGCTGTTAAGGATGGGATATATAAAACAGACGAAACTGAAGGTCCAGAATATGAAACTATTGTATCCTATGGAGCGTTAAATTTAAATGACAATTTGGAATGGATCGTTCATATTAATAAAAAATGTTTTGATTATGGAATTGATACTATAAGTTCTGGGGGAAGTATTTCTTGTTTAACGTATCATTTCGAGCAAGGAAATATAACTACAGATGATATCGGCGGTTTGAAACCTGAATGGGGTAATATTAAAATTGTTGAAGAGTTGTTAGATAAAATCGTATTCAAAAAAGGAATTGGTAAAGTCTTAGCGGAAGGATCTAATGCATTAGCAAAAAAATTTAATATATCTGAAGAAGAAATTGCTACAGTTAATAATTTAGAAGTTACATATCACGATCTTCGCTCTAATTTTGGGATGGCAATCGCGTATGGCATTGGTTTAAAGGGTCCATCTCACAACTTATTAGATTCTTATTATGTTTTAGTAGGCGTTCCATTAGAGGAGATTGGCATTAATCTTATTGATAAATACCTTGATAATGAAGAAATGGCAGAATTTTGTTCTTTGCTTATGGATTATAGAGCGTTATACAGCTCAATGATTATGTGTTCCTTCTGTAATCCCTTACCGTCTCATAATGCCGAACTAATAAAACACACTTTAGGAATCGAATTTGGTCTTGAGGAGATTAAATTATACGGTGAAAGAATAGCTACAATAAAACGACTTTTTAATATTAAAATGGGTTTAACTGCTAAAAACGACAGATTACCTCGAATTTTAACTAGACCTTTTAACAGCGGTGGTTCCGCGGGAAGAACGCCTAATTTTAATAAATTAAAAGAACATTTTTATAAATATCGCGATTGGGAAATAAATACTGGAAAACCTAGTAAAGCAAAACTTAAGTATTTAGGATTAAACGACTTGTAAAATTTGATACATTAGCAAATATTATCTTGCAGCTTGGAAAGGAGCTTTCCTAAAAGGAAAAGAGCTCCTTTTTTATCGAGAGGTTCGTTCTGATTTCCGCACTTTGGAGACATTATACACGCTGGACAACCATTGTCAGTTTTACAGCTACACGACTCAACCAATTTTAATGCTAGCGTTAACAATTCAATCAGGTTAAAGTAGAGTTGTTCAGATATACCAATACCGCCTTTGAAAGCGTCGTATATGTATATTACGGGCTGCTGTTTTACTGGATCGAAATCGATAGAAACTCCACCTAAATCCCACCTCGATATTTGAGCTAACGCTGGAGCCATTGCTATCATAGCGTGTTCCACCGCGTGGATTGTGCCCCCTAATTCGAATCCATTCATTTCTAACTCTTTTTGATATTCGAAAGGAATACCAAACCAAACTGCTTGAGTCTCAAACTCAATAATGGGGATGTTATCTAATGGATGTCTAGATAGAGTCTCTTGCGATAATGTATCAATGACTTTGTAAGAATAGTACTCGTGCTCAACTTTTACTTTACCAAAGAATTTCTCAATTGTATTATTCAGCCCCGTATTATCTTGTAAGTATGTTTCAAGTGGAAATATTTCGGTATGTTTTAATGATTGAGTGTAAAATTCAACGTTAGCTCTAGATAAATACACAATTTTTTCATCGATATCTAAGTCTTGGACCACATAAGATTCAGCTTCATAAAGATACACGGCTCCCGGATGTAAATCTCGAAAAACATAACTTTCGTCTTCAACTGTTAACAGTTCTTCAAATCCACTCTTCCTAAGAATTACTTTATAGCTTCTAGAGGAAAGTGTGTTCAACCCGTACTTCTCGTTAGGAAAAAAGTCCCCTTTCCAATAGTACTTGTCCATTCTCTTCATCAATAATGATTCAGAAACTAAATCATTAATAGTATTGGCAAATGTCTCCTTTTCTTCAATTCCAAATTTCTGATATTCATCTAAGTTTATAGGAATTTCTTTAGCAGCGCAGCATAAGTGATTTTTTAAAATATGTTTATTTCTCAGAGTTATTAGTACTTCTTCTTGAATATTTCCGAATAGTTGCTCATGATTGTGGACATAAAACAAGTCTAAGGGGTTTTGCATTGGAATAAAAGTGGATATTGATAATTCAGAACCTCTACCAGAGCGACCGATTTGTTGTTTGAAGCTTGAAATAGTTCCTGGAAAGCCAGAACTAATTGTGGCGTCTAGAGAACCTATGTCGATTCCTAATTCGAGAGCATTTGTAGAGCTTACTCCCAAAATCCTCTTGTTTTTAAAATTTTCTTCGATTTCTCTTCTTTTTTTCTTACTGATTCCCGCTCTATAGCTATGAATTTTGTCTTTTAGTAAGGGAAGAGCATTTCTTGTCCAGATAGCTTGTAATTCGGCCATCTTTCTTGATAGGGTGAATGTTAAGGTTTGTATTCCGCTTTTGTATTTTAAATGAGTAATGAATAAATTTTTGGTTTCTTGATGTGCAGATCTATATTTTCCCGAAACTTTATCATATGGCAAATCCCATAATATCACTTTTTTTGGTCCTGATGGAGAATCGTCTTTATCAATGACAACAAAGTCTTCGCCAATTAATTTTTCACAAAACTCTTTTGCGTTGGAAATTGTAGCACTAGACAAGATCCAAATTGGTTTTACTTCAAAAACATCAAGAATCCGCTTCAATCGTCTTAAGAGTAACGCAAAATTTGACCCAAAAATGCCTCTATATATGTGTATTTCGTCGAGTACGATATATTTTAGGTTAGTACAAACTCTTCGCCATTTCTGCTTGAACCACGGTAAATAAAAGTGTAAGCCGTATGGGTTTGTGATAATTATGTTAGCGTTTGTCAATATTTGCCTTTTTTCTTCCGGAGTAGTATCTCCATCATAGACACCAATGTGGTTTTCTTTTATGTTCGTATCGCTTAGAATACCTTTTAGCTGAGAATATTGGTCCCGAGCCAATGCTTTAGTTGGAAAAAGGTATAAGGCGGTAGTTTTTTCGTTGTTTAATAAGTAATCTAATACTGGTAAGTTATAGCATAAAGATTTTCCAGATGCGGTTGATGTAACAATAACGGTGTTATTGCCTTGTCTGATTGAATTTATAGCATCTGCTTGATGTCGCCAAAGATTTATTCCTTTGTTCTCTAGCCATCGTTCTAATCTCTTTCTTAATGGTTTATCCAAAGCTTCAAAGCGAGCCTTTAATTCGGGGATATGTTCAATGTGAAATATTTGGCCAACATAAAAATCTTGAGACTTGATAAATTTAAGAAAATCTTCAAAATCCACCATAGACTAATTCAAAAGATTTAATGAACTATTTGAATTAAAAATTCAAAAGATATATGATTTTATAATTTTTAAGACCCTCCAAAAATGTCACATTTTTTAACGAAGAAGACTTACAATTAAAATTATGGAATCGAGAGCTAAAAAAGAAGAAAATTTTGATTCTCCTACTTTAATTAACTACTTAAGACAAGACATTCCCATAGAAGAAATAAGAGATTATTCCTCATCAGGACGAATAGAGAGCATTGATTTTGTAAAGGGTTTTGCAATAATCTTCATAATCTTAGCACATTATGCTGCAATTTGGCTGAACGAAGATTGGTATTTCGTGTACGGATTAGCGTTTATGTTTTTAGATTTTTTAGGTCCATCGTTATTTATTTTTCTCTCTGCTTTAAGCGTAGTTTTTACCGTGAAAAGAAAAAAAGGGAAAATGCCGGAAAAACTCATCAGAAATCGCGTTTTTTCAAGAGGACTAATTATTGTTGCTATTGGTGTGTTGATAAACCTAACTGTAACCAATTATGCCTTTCCCTTAAATCTATGGGGCTGGAATATTTTATTTTTTATGGGATTTTCACAAATTTTTTCGTATTATGCATTAAAATTAACTAAAATGCCCCGTGCCCTTATTGGAATTTTTATCATTTTTTTAACTCCAACAATTAGAGCTTTTCTATATAATGAACAAGATACAAATTTAATCGTAGGATTTTTCCACTTTATTATAACTTCTGCCAATCCATCCGTCACGCTTTTACCTTGGCTTTCGATCTGCTTTATTTCAACTATTTTTGGAGAATACCTTTACGAGGCAATGAATGAGAAATCAGAAAATACTTATAAGGGATTATTTCGAATCTTCTTTACTTGGGGTATTTCCCTCATTATAGCTGGAGTTATTCTGGGTTATTCACTACAAACATTTTTAACGATGAATAAATATGAATATGGCCACTTAGATCTATTGCGAATAGCTAACAGTCAGAGTTTTTTTTACTTGCCAGGCATGCCTGATTTCTTAATCAGAGGAACTGCCTCCAACATGTTGTACAATTTAGGTGCGGCACTTACAATTATTGCAATTGCGTTCTATTTCATTGATTTAAAAGGTAAATCGAACAATATAGTAAGAATGTTTAAGTATTATGGGAAAATTTCCTTAAGTCTGTTTATGGTGCATTTTATCTTTATGCCCTTATATGTTAAGCAATTGAATATTTTTCTATTCCCAGTTATCTATATTGCGAATATCGGTTTATTAGGATTTTTGATGTATATATGGATCGAGTACGGAAGAGGAATAGGATCACCTGAATGGTTAATGGTTCAAATCGGTAGGATTGGACAAAAAACGGGGGAAAATCTAAAAAAAACTTCACAAATTGCTGTAGTAAAAACTAAAGAATCGATCAAAAAGAGAAAGACCTAAATCATGCAAAATGTTCTTTTATTGCGGATATTTGAGGTTTAAAAGTATAACGATTGATTCCTCACCTACTAAAATATAAAAATAATTACCCCATATTGAGATTAATTTACTTCTAAATAAATGAAATATCATTATTTGAAAAATGTCTAATTCTGAGTGGAATAAAGTAGATTTTCAAACTTTCATAGATGAATTTAGTAAGAAGGTGATAGTGGATAGCGCACCCATTATGTTGTATTCAAAGAAGGATAAAGAACACGAAGCATTAAGCTCGTTAATAGTTTTTTTCTTTCTTACTGGAGGTTTGTTTATTTTTGTTTCATTATCGACATTTTTTGGATTTGCTGAATCTTTTATCATTTTATTTGTTGTAATCATCGTTATTGTAGCACTCATAGATTCTGTTCTAATTTATTATTACGTTCGTTCTCACATACCAATCAAACCTTTAGAGAATTGGGTAGAAGTATATAAGGGGAATGTTCAAGGAGATAATGTTTTTTATTGCTTATCGTTTTATCCAGTGTTTTCTGGAAAATGTCATCCAAATAAAGCAAAGAATGTCTTGTACAAATTGCTTCAGGAAGAAGTTTTTAATAGTAGCATTGATATCACCCAAATTGAAATTTATTTGCGTTTTAACTTAACTGAAAAAGATAGTTATTCACTAATCGGTTATTATTTTCAATATGGGGAAGGAACTCCATTTAAAAGCGTTAAAATCAACAGAAATTCATGGAGATTTTTCCCAGGCGATTACATCAACAACGAGAATTTTATCGCCGTTGCTAATTGGGACCATCAATACGAGTGGCGAAATGATTTAGAATTAGATTACGATAAATTGCATAGCTACGCGCCATGGATAATCCTAAAATGGGACGATATGAATATAAAACCATTAACTAAAATCCTTAAAAATGAAGTTCAATGGGATTTGAGAGGAATTGAATCTTTACCGAAGTTAAAACCATGGTTGCCTAATTTTGAAACTACTTCATATGATAATTTTAGGGCGTATAAAGACTTTCAATTAATGAACGATGCAATTGAAAAAGTGATAGGTAAAGATAGAAAAATAGAAAAATTAAAAGATATTAAGAAGTATATCTTAGAATTTAAAGCATATTTAAAAGACCTTAAAGGTCAATAGTTTTATAATAATTTTTATGGAGATAATATTATGGATTCATTACAAACGCTTGAAAGACTTAATATTGAAACTAATAAAGTCTTTTATGATAAAAAAACAGAAGTTTTATCGGTATATCTTCCCGATTTTGTGTTCATTGGGACTTATAAAAAATCTGTACGCATTGAAGCTATTTTAGACGATATCTACGTATCTCTAGGCGAAACTCAACTTACTAGACAAAATCTTGCTATAGTGGATTTTGTAACTCTTCAACCAATTTCTGAAAAAACGAAATTAAAACAGTTAAAATTAATATCAAAAAAACAAAAGGAATTAAAAAAGGAGAAAAAAGAACCAAGCACAGAAAAACGAGATAAAGCTCCGAAAGACATAACAGCACCAGTAAAAAGCTCAGTTAAAGAAGAGAAGTTCAAAAGCCAAAAAGCAAGACGTTCTATGCCAGCCCCGAAACGGGCAGCGAAAGCTAAAAAGAAAGAAATGGCTTACGATATGGAAGATGCCGATTATGGTGCGTCTGCGGACGATGAAATGGTAAAATCTAGTGAAGAGAGGTCCGACGAATTCAATTTAATGGAAGAAGCCGAAGAAGAACCAGCCCTGCCTGAATCCTCAAGAGCACCCGCTGCGCCACCCCCTCCACCTGGAGCAGGAGCACCTACAAGACCTGCAGCCGAAGAATTAAGTTCTATTGAAAAAGAAAGGGTGTTAGGAGGACTTTCTAGAGACGAATCAAAACCAGAAGAACCAAAACAAAGGGTTTACGAAATAAATATGGGTCTGCAGTACTATTCAGTCATGATGGAACAAACAAGTTACTTATTTTATGTTTACTTATCGCACAAAGAATTGAAAATCGTTGACGAGGAGGGTAAAACTGTATTTGAAACCTCTTTTGTTATCAAAACCACTAAAAAAGAGCCTCCCATTTTAAATATAAGAGTAAAAGGGAAAGGATTTGAAGCTCATCCCATATTTGGTAAAGTAGAAGTAAGTAAAGATGCGGTCAATCCACCAGTTATGATTTTTTCTGTACTTCCTGTAAAAAATAAGAATCGTAGTAAAAAAGACAAAAAAGAAGGCGATAGAAGACACCTACATGTTTATGTTGATTTTGAAGATAAAGTTATAAACCATTCAATTTTATCGATTATAGTTCAACCTAAACATTTTCATCTAGATATAGGTCCGATACATTTAGATGTAAGTAAAAAGGCCGCAGCTATTATTTCATTTATTTCTATTATTATTGCAGTTGGCTCGTTGCTATTCACCATTTTTTCATTCGATCCTCAATCATCTGCAGTCAATGTCGTCGGAAATTTTGCTCCAGGACTAGGTTCTCTCATATTCATCGCAATCTTTCTCTACACTTTATTCAAAGAAGGACTCTATCCGCTCAAATCAAAAATTAGTTACTTCTTGAATTTTGATAAAACGGGAACTTTAGTCAAATAATTAAAAACAAATAAGGTTAAATTACTCTCTATTTTTTGCTTTTTTTTTTATATATTCCCAGAAATCTTCTTTTAATTTACTTAACTCTTTTCCCTTAGGTTTAATGAAATATAATTCTCTCCTAACTTTTAAAGGGGGATCACTGAGCTCTAAAGTTCTAACCAATCCCGCTTTCTCAGCTTTATTAGCCATGATTTCACTCATTATACTTATGTAGTTTGAATCACTTACTGCTGAGATAATAGAATCGTTGTCGTCCATCTCGAGTTTAATCTTTAACTTTTTATAATCTGGAAATTGCTTCTTAAAAGCGCTCCTCATCCCTGAACCTTTTTCTCTCCAAACAAAAGGATATTTAACTAGTTCTGTAAAATTTACTAACCCATTAGTATTTTTTAGCAAATTATGGTTAGGAGAACAGATAAATTTTAGTTGATCTTCTCCAATTTTGATATAATCGAACTCATCCTTTCTGTAATTTAAAAAACTGCCTATACCAGCAAAATCGGCTAAGTTTTTAACGATATTTTCAATAGACTTTCGCGAATTATTGATCATAATCTTAAAATTTACGTTAGGATTTCTGTCTCGGTATTCAGCAATTTCCCCAGGAAGGATATAAGACCCAGGAGTCGTTGATGCCGAGATGACAATATCTTCATAATGAATATCGCTAAACTTTGATAACTCCTTTACGCACGAATCGAATAAATCTATAATTTTTTGAGCGTGATCTAAGAAAATTGTTCCAGCTTCGGTTATTTCAAACTTCTTTGTACTCCTATTTATCAAAACAACCCCAAAATCCTTTTCTAATTGAGATATTTGATGAGATAACGTACTTTGAGAAATAGGAAGATCGCGAGCTAACTCAGAAAAGCTTTTATAGTTCACTAATTTAACGAAATTTCTTAGATAATCAATATACATTTTATGATCTCTAAAATATCATGTGTTTCTAATTAATTATTACTTTACCAATATTAAATAATTTATCGATAAAATTAATAAATTAATACGAAAAAATTAATAATTGAATATTAATTTGAATGCATTAACTAAGCACTTAAAATTAGATTTATAATAAGCTAACATGACAGATAAGATAAAAGTTTTTACGGTTGTAATTGGAAACGGTGCCTATACTTCTGAAAGACCATATACGATGTTGCGATTCGCCTATACTTCCTTATTGGAAGGACATAAAATCAATATATTTTTAGTTGAAGACGGTGTATTCGTGGGTAAGAAAAATCAGAATCCTTCTTCATACGATAACGTTGGTAAATGGCTTAAAGATGTGATTGAAGAAGGCGGAGTTGTCAAAGCGTGTGGAGTTTGCACAAAAGCTAGAGGCGTTTCTGCAGAAGAATTGATTGAGGGAATTAAAATAACCACGATGAATGGATTTGTTGAAATGTGCGTCCAAGCTGATAATGTCTTATTTAGTTAGATCAAATAGAGATGAGAAATCGTGAGTAAAACATATAACTTGAAACTCGATGGTTTGGTTTGCCCATTACCCGTTGCCAAGACTAAAAAGAAATTAAATGAAATGGAAACGGGTGATGTATTAGAAGTTTCGGGAGATTTTGGTGAATCTGGAGAAAATATCAAGCGTTATATAGAAAAACACGGAGATTCAATTATCGAGTTTAAAATCGAAGGGGAAGATTACTTCATTAGAATTAAAAAAAAATAAGCTTCTTAATTTTTATTTTAAGTTCTATTAAATCGTCATCTATTGGGAGATAAAAAAAGGAAAACTAAAAGGAGTATGGTAAGCCATCGTGCTTATAAACTGCGCTGGTCCGGTCCTCCCATAAATATGTATAAGACCAACCTCAAAAACAGTTTTTCTCTCAACTCTTGAAAAACTTCGAATATTTTCTACTTCAATATTATATTAAAGTTAAAAAATGAGCACGGTTATACATCGAAAAGCTTTATATAGAATAACGACAAAATTTTAATGCACATCTTAAAAAAATAAAAAATTAAAGATGTCTTATATCCACAGCAATTAAAAAAAAAGAGATGATAAAAATTTTAACAC
>RCNB010002758.1_pt1 | contig 11696 bp, 8 predicted proteins | sample 2041321 | NCBI WGS metagenome assembly RCNB01 (sample SAMN09708232, study PRJNA481090) | Marine sediment metagenome, whole genome shotgun sequencing project.
AAAATCACCACCATCGACGCCCATACCGAGGGAGAACCGTTTCGCGTGATCACAGGCGGATTGCCGGACCTGCCCGGTGACAGCATTCTTGCCCGGCGGCGTTACATGAGAAAAAATCTGGATCACCTGCGCACCGCACTTATGTGGGAACCCCGTGGACATGCAGACATGTATGGCTGTATCATCACCCCGCCGGTTTCCCCAGAGGCTGATTTCGGCATTCTGTTCCTTCACAACGAAGGATACAGCAGCATGTGTGGCCATGGCATTATCGGCATTACCCATGTGGCTATTGAAACCGGACTGATACCCGCCGTGGCGCCTGAAACCGTCGTAAAGATTGATGCTCCGGCAGGATTGGTAACGGCCCACGCCCGCATTGAAAACGACCATGTGAAAAGTGTCTATTTTCATAACGTCCCGTCTTTTGTTCTGGCTCTTGATGAAATCATCGAGGTGCCGGGTGTGGGACAAGTTCGGTATGACATCGCCTATGGGGGAGCGTTTTATGCGTTTGTCCAGGCGGCAGATGTAGGATTGCGCACCACACCTGATGACTTTTCGGCAATCATCCAAACGGGGATGGCCATCAAAAAAGCCATCATGGAGAGCCGGCCGATTCCGCACCCTTTTGAGGAAGACCTGAGTTTTCTCTACGGCACCATATTTATCGGCCCGGCCCATTCCGAAAACACACACAGCAGCAATGTCTGCGTATTCGCCGAGGGGGAAGTGGACCGGTGCCCCACCGGCACGGGCGTCAGCGCGCGACTTGCGATTCATCACGCCCGGGGAGAAATCCAGATTGATGAACAGATCACAATCGAAAGCATCATCAGTACCCGCTTCACTGGGCGTGTGGTCCGGACCACCCGATTCGGCCCCCATGAAGCAATTATTCCGGAAGTGGAAGGAACCGCCCGCATTACCGGGCGGAATGAATTTCTCATCGACCCGGAAGATCCTTTAAGGGATGGATTTGTGCTTCGCTAAAGAAAAAGTATCTGCTTTTTGATAGCAAAATCTTTACACACATATTTCCGGCGAAATGATAGGAACTATATCCAAAACACAAGCATTTGGAACTTGGAGTGTAAGGCATATAGAAGGCACACATTCAGGACTGCGGGAAAGGTGGTGGAATAACTTATGTTTTATTGATTCCAATAAATCCTGCTACCATCAACGCTATTCCAAGAAAATAAAAATATCTACCATTATCGACAAAATAATACCCGGCAATAACCAGGGCAATTCCTGCCATCCCTATGAAACAAAAAATATTTCGCATGCTATCCTCAAATCTAAACTTTTTAAAATTGCCTTTTTCAATATTGATGAACTCGTAAAAAGTCCTATTTAGACGGTTTTGTAAAAAGTATCACCGATGGCGTCGTAGAAAGTTCCATATACAAGGCGCAGTTGTTTTTCAGGGACGAGGCAATACATATAGTATGCCTAGTGTCTGAAAAACCGCTGCAACGCAGTAGATGGGACTTTCTACGACGCCATCAATATTGATTTAAAGGACATGAATATTTTTGTCAAAAAGAAACAGCAACTCAGGGGTGATTTCAAATTCAAAGTGAACCATATAAATAAATGAAAGATAATTATTTACTTTGTTATGTATGTCCCATAATAATGCCTTTGCGGATGCGCTGTTGCGGCAGGAACATGCGCAACTGCCTCACCTTATAATACTTTTGAAAGGAGTGCGGTTATGACAAACCAGGATATTGATCCCGGATTGCCACTGATACAGGATGCTGATCTCAGCAATAAGATCGTTCTTGTCCGTGTTGACCATAACGTTGTTAAAAAGGGTGAAATTCGAGACCCTTATCGTATTGATGCCACTTTGGGCACCCTGTACAATATTGTTGAAAGAGGCGGCAGACTCATACTTATGACCCATGTTGGGCGGCCACGTAATAAAAAGACCGGCCGGATCAAGGTAGAAGACAACAGCTCTGTCCAGCCGGTGGTTGAATACCTGGAACATAAACTTTATACAAAATTTGTCGTACCACAGTTTCCTGTTGACCCTGAAAAAGGCATCAGGGAGATCGACACCTCTATCAATTTGCATATCAGAGATCTTCTTGCCCACAGGATAGGAGGTATATATCTTCCCAATACTCGCTGGTTTGAAGGCGAAGAAGCCGATGACGAGAAACGGAAACGCTTTGCAGTTCAACTTGCCGGCCTGGCCGATGTTTTTGTCAATGACGCTTTCGGCTCATGGCAGCCCCATGCCTCCACTTATGATATCACAAAACACCTGCCCAGCTTTGCCGGCTTTCTCCTCCAGAGGGAACTGTCGAATCTAAAGCATGTCCTGGAACCTAAACGTCCTTTTGTTGCCGTAGTGGCCGGTGCCAAGTATGACACCAAGATCGGCCCTCTCAATCAGATATACAAAAAAGTGGACCATCTGATATTAGGTGGTGTTATATATAATTCATTTTTATGTGCCAAATATGGCATTCGGATCAAGGGAGTAAGTGAAAGCGACATAATCGCCGCCAAGGATCTTGTTGAACAGGACCTGGAAGCTAAAAAAGTAGTCGAGCTTCCCTTCCTTGTGGAATCGGATACTATTGAAGGACGAATAGAAGGTAAGTACAGAAACCGCAGTATCCGCGATTTCAAAAAGGGAGACAAATTCGGTTACTTCCTTGATGTAGTCCCTGAATCGTTTGATGCCGGAGGGGTTGCCCAGGTCATAGGCTCTGCCAGGACCATATTTGTCAATGCTGTTATGGGTCTTACTCCCCACTTTTTCGAAGGATCGGAAAAATTAGATCGTACGATTGATCGTAACCGTGAGGCTCAGAAGTTTTACGGCGGTGGCGACACCCTCCAGGAGTTTAAAAACCTCAGCCCCGGCCTTTATCTTGCTGCCATGGACAGCGCCCAGTATTATTTCTTTACCGGAGGCGGAACCGTTCTTAAGGCCATTGAAGAAGGAACGCCCTATGGCCTTGAACCTGTTAAGGCACTTATTGAAAATAATAAGCAAAGATCGTAACTGCTATCCATCTACCTGTTGAGGAGAAGAATATGATCCCCTGGGAAGAGATCGACCGGGCGGAAGTCCCCGGACATAAAGGAGAAGTCATACTGCTGAAACGAGGCACGGAATTCTCAATCCGAACCGCAGGAACAGAGCTAATGAACAGCCGCCGCCACGGTTCCGAAGATTCGCTGGCTGAGCTTACATTCAGCCGCATTAAACGAAAACCCGGCCTGAGGATTCTCATTGGAGGCCTCGGCATGGGCTACACCCTGGCGGCGGCACTTGAAGAATCGGAGCCGGATACACTCATCACCGTATCCGAACTGATCCCTGCTGTGGTCAGATGGAACCGGGAACATATGGGTCACCTTGCTGGAATGCCGCTGAATGATCCTCGGGTATCCGTCGAAGAAGAAGATGCGGTGGAAACCATCAGGAAAAGAAAATCCGCCTGGGATGCAATACTTCTTGATGTAGACAACGGTCCTTACGGGCTTACCCGGAAAGCCAATGACCGCCTCTACGACAGATCCGGTCTAAAAACTTCCTTTTCCTCTCTCCGCCCCGAAGGGATTCTATCCGTCTGGTCTTCCGATGGAGACAAGGCATTCACCCGTCGCCTGAAGCAGTGCGGATTTCAGACGGAAACCATGACCGTGCCAGTCCATAAATCCGGAAAAGGCGGCAGACACACAATCTGGCTTGCAGGAAAACCCTGATCGCACTATATTCTATATATATCACCTTGAGCCATGAGGCTGGAGGATAAAATAAAAAGGAATTTCCAAATGACTGACGGGACAAAAAGAGCCGATATCATAGCCGGCCTGAAAGTTTCCATTGTATTAAAGCAGGACCAGAGAACCGGAAAGCTTACCGAAGGCATCGTCCGGGATATTCTGACAAAATCCGCCACACACCCCCACGGGATTAAGGTTCGCTTGGAAAACAGCCTTGTGGGGAGGGTCAAAACCATTCACGGTTGACCTCAGGTCAACTCTCTGTCAACTTATAAACTGATATGTACCTCCCGACAGTGCCCCCGAAAGTGTCCTATGACTTTTTTACTTTTAAACAAAAAGGATCAACATGCCCTGGACAGGTGAATTAATCGCCATTGCCACTGTATTTTGCTGGACTATCAGTGTCCAGTTTTTCGAAGCAGCATCCAAAAGAGTTGGGGCAACCCCGGTCAATATTATCAGGCTGGCTGTCGCTTTGATGCTTTTCAGTCTTCTTTTGTTTTTCAGGCATGGATATATCTTTCCTGTCAACTTTCCGGCCCGTGCCTGGTTTTATCTTTCTCTTTCCGGTGTCGTCGGTTTTTTCATAGGAGATATTTTCCTTTTCAAGGCCCTTGTTGAAATCGGACCAAGGGTTGCCATGCTGATTTTCAGCCTTTCCGCACCCACTGCAGCCTTAATCGGCTGGTTATTCCTGGATGAAATATATGTTCCTCACCAATGGATTGGTATGTTTGTTACCCTTTTTGGTGTCGGTATTGTCATACTTGAAAGAAATCAAAGAGCGTCAAAGCTGAAAATCAGGGACATATCGTTAAAAGGTGTTCTGTTTGGATTTGGGGGAATGTTCGGACAGGCATGCGGATATGTTTTGAGCAAAACCGGCATGCAGACAGAATCGGGATATCTGGATGCATTTTCTGCAACCCAGATCAGGGCGATTGCGGCTTTCCTCTGTTTTCTTGTTTTCTTTACTGTCACTGGAAAATGGGGAAATGTTAAAGCTGCCGTAAGAAATACAACAGCCGTACTTTTTACTGCTATTGGTTCGGCCATCGGACCGTTTTTAGGGGTATCACTTTCTCTTCTGGTCCTTCATTATCTGACAACCGGGGTGGCCTCCACATTTCTCTCGCTGGTCCCGGTTTTCATCATCCCATTTTCAATTTTCCTTCACAAAGAACACGTATCCATCAGGGCAGTTACCGGAGCTGTGACTGCCGTATTTGGCATTTATCTTCTTATGTCGTAAATGTAATAAATAAAAAGCTCTCTGACACCAGGGACTTGAATATTCAAGGAGATGTTTCGGTAACAGACATATCCGTAACCTGATTTGAATTGATTTTTTCGGCAATCCGTTGTACAAGTACACTCCATAACAGTTTTACAAAACAGGTTTGTCCTGGGTTTTCTTTCCCCAGCCTTTTACGAAAAAATAATTACTCAGGCAACAACAGAAGGACCATGTGCTACCATTTACGAACAGTAAGAAAGTAAAGGAGGCAATACCTCACCTGGAGTTCCATGCAATTCAAGGTGCCGGACACAACTCAAACTATGAAAATCCGGAAATCATAAATCCTTTGCTGGTCAGATTTCTCAGATAGGAGTATATGTATGAAAGTATATCATTTGTTGCGGGCTTTTATTTGCGTGATCAGTTTTGCCATACCGTTGGCGGCTATAGCCGAGGCTCCGTCCCAATCCTTAACCCTTGAGGAAGCCATCGCTGCAGCCCTGAAGCACAACCCCCAGGTGGTAGCGGCCCGGCACGAGGTGGCAGCGGCTGGCTTCCAGGTTACCACAGCCCGTTCCGGATTGCTGCCCCAACTCTATTTCTCCGAAAGCTTCAACCGCACCAACAGTCCCTTGTGGGCCTTTGGCACCAAACTCAACCAGGGGGTTATTGAAGCGTCAGATTTTGATCCAGATCAATTGAATGAACCCGATGCTATCAGCAACTTCAATACTGCCCTTTCCTTAACCTGGAATGTTTTCGACGGCGGCCAGACCTGGATCGGTTGGCGCCAAGCCCAGCAGGGAGTTCAGGCGGTCGATTTGAGTTTGCAGCGTTCGGAGCAGCAAATTATTGCCCTGGTGGCCAAAGCCTACATGGAATTGCTGCTGGCCGTTGAGAACCAGGATGTCATCGTTCAATCCTTGGAAACCGTACGGGCCCATTTTAAACTGGTTCAAGATCGCTTTCGCAACGGAATATCGGTGAAAAGCGATGTGTTACGCGCTCAAGTGCGCATTGCTAACCTGGAGCAAAAAAGGTTGATGTCCCACAGCCAGATCCAGGTGGCCCAGGCCATGTTGCATGCCGCCATGGGGCAACCCGATTCCGGCCGTATTATCTCGGCCACCCCCTTTGATAGCTGCGTGGCCCCCAAAGAGAGCCTGGCCCAATGGATCCACCTGGCTCTGGAAAAACGCCCTGATTTAAAGCAACTTGACATCCAGGAAGTGATTGCGGACAAAGGAGTGGACCGCGCCAGGGCCGGCCACTGGCCCACCCTGGCCCTGCAGGGTAGCTACGAAGTCAACAGCGAAGACTTCAGCGAATCGGCGGACAATTACACCGTGGGGGCCGTGCTGCGGATGAATTTGTATAGCGGTCAACGGATCTCTTCCCAGACAGCGGCGGCTAAAGCCATGGTGGCCAAGGTGCAATCTTTACGAAAGGGCTTTGAACTGAAGGTGCGGGTGGAGACCCAGCGCGCATTTTATCAGGCCCAAAGCACTTGGCAAAGCATTGATGTGGCCCGCAGTGCCGTAGCCCAGGCGAAAGAAGGACTGCGCATCGTGGGTAATCGTTACGGCAGTGGATTGCTCACTATTGTGGATTTGCTGGATGCCCAGGTGTCGCTTCAACATGCCCATATCCAGCTTTTCAAAGCCATGCATGATTACAAGGTAGCCCGAATTGAATTGGCGCTGGCCGCAGGCGTCATTGATAAGAATTTTCAATAGGTAGAATTTGCTTTGCGCTGCGCCTTCTGCTTTCGACCTAAACACCTAAAAATTTGGAGTTTGGCATGAAGAAATTACTCTGTTACATGTTGGCCATTATTTTGTACATCGCTTTTTTGGTTTCATGTAGCGATAAAATCGAGCCGGGCACGACGGAAAAGGAAGAGGTTGCCGCCGTCAAAGCCCCCGTTTTGGTAACCGAGCTGACCCATGAGCCCTTCTTTTATGAGGCGGTTGGCACGGTCACCGCCCGTACCGCCAGTACCATCTCCAGCAAACTCATGGGGGTGGTCCAGACCGTGCATGTGCGCGAGGGCGATCTGGTCAATAAAGGTGACTTACTGGTGACAATCGATAAGCGTCAGGCGGCTGCCCATCTGGCTAAAGCCCAGGCCACGGCCGAAATGGCTGCCAAAGAGTACAAACGCTATCTACAATTGCTTGAAATCCAATCGGCTTCTCAACAGGAGTTTGATCGTGCCGAAGCCCAGTACCGCCAGGCCCAGGCCTCCGTGGCCGCTGCACGGGTGAGCACCAAAGACGCCCAAGTTCAGGCACCCTATAACGGCCGCGTGATAGCCAAAATGATCAACTCGGGGGATCTGGCCTCACCGGGTACCCCCTTTTTAACTCTCGAACAAGAGGGCCTCTATTGCACCGATCTGGTGCTACCCGAACGCTACATCCAGTCGGTCCGTTTAGGGATAACAGTAAAAGTTGTGGTGCCGGCTATGAACAACCGAATATTTGATGGCAAGGTGTGCCGCGTTTTTCCCTCGGCCGATGCCCGCAGCCGCTCCTTTCAGGTCAAGGTGAGCATGCCCGAAGGGCCCGATTATAAATCGGGCATGTTTGCGCGGGTCTCCTTTCCCGTGGGCATTACCGGAATTCTGCTCATTCCCCGAAGCGCCATCGTAACCCATGGGCAGTTAAACGGAGTCTTTGTGGTGGATGAGGTGCAGATCGCCCGCTTCCGGTTGGTGCGTATCGGCAAAACCATCGGCCAAAATGTAGAAATCGTCTCCGGCCTCACCGACGGCCAGCACTATGTCTCCTCAGTGCCTTTTGACTTGAAAGACGGTGTTAAAGTGGAAAGCGATACCTAAATCGAGAGTTCAAAGTTATGAGTTAACCTTAAACTTTGAATCTGCCTCATATGGAGTAAACGATGACTGATACAACTGGTACAGCAGGTAAAATCGCTCGCTTTTTTATCAATTCAAAATTGACGCCCTTGGTGGTTGTGGCCTCCCTTTTACTAGGGTTTGCCGCGGTTGTGGCCCTCCCCCGTGAAGAAGAGCCTCAGATTATTGTGCCCATGATCGATATCTTTGTGCAGATGCCTGGCGCCAGTGCCAAAGAGGTGGAACAACGCATCACCAGTCCCATGGAAAAATTGCTCTGGGAAATTCCAGGGGTGGAGTACGTCTACACCACCTCCAGTCCAGGCATGAGCATGGCCGTAGTGCGCTTTTTTGTGGGCCAGGACGAAGAGAAGTCCATCGTGCGGCTGCAATCTAAACTCTTAGCCAACTTTGACCGCATTCCATGGGCTGCCACCCCGCCGCTGATCAAGCCGCGTTATATCGATGATGTGCCCATCCTGGCTCTGACTTTTTGGTCCCAGCAGGTGGAGCCCTACACCCTCCGCCGGGTCGCCGCTGAAGTTGAAACTGTCATCAAACGTGAACCCAATGTCTCTATTACATCGATAATCGGCGGGGCTCAGCACCAGGTGCAGGTGCTATTTGATCCGCTGCGACTTGCATCGGTGGGCATCGACCTGGAGCAGGCCGCCATGATGGTGCAGGCCGCCAACCAGGAGGCCGATACCGGTGGCTATCCCTCCCCTAAGGGGCAAGTGACCGTTCATGTGGGCGGTTTTTTAAACACCATCGAAGATGTGGGCCGGGTGATTTTGGGCATCCATGGCGGCCGCCCCGTTTACGTACAGGATGTGGCTACCATTGAGGATGGTCCGGCCGAATCAGACCAGTATCTTTTCTTCGGCACCGGCCCTGCCGCCGAAGAAAGGCACATCAAAAATGGGGGCCGCTTCCCGGCTATCACCTTGACGGTTGCCAAACGCAAGGGAACTAACGCCATTGCCGTGGCCGAAAAAGTTCTGCACCGGATCCACGATTTACGCGGCACCATCATCCCAGACAACATTAAAATGACCGTCACCCGCCACTATGGCGAAACCGCCAAAGAGAAATCGGACGAACTGCTCTTTCACATGATCATTGCCGTGATCTCGGTGACCCTGTTAATCTGGTTTACCTTGGGACGCCGGGAGTCGGGGGTGGTGGCCCTGGCCATTCCGGTTACCCTGGCGCTGACCATGGCCACCTTTTACTTGTACGGTTATACCCTCAACCGCATCACTTTGTTTGCGTTGATCTTCTCCATCGGTATTTTAGTGGATGATGCCATTGTGGTGGTGGAAAATATGGTGCGCCACAACCACATGCCCGAAAACAAGGGCCGCAATCGTTTTAAGGTGGCCATCGAAGCAGTGGACGAGGTGGGGAATCCCACAATTTTGGCCACCTTAGCGGTGATCGCCGCCATATTGCCCATGGCATTTGTGGGCGGCTTGATGGGACCCTATATGCGGCCCATCCCGGTGGGAGCTTCGGCGGCCATGGTTTATTCCTTGCTGGTAGCCTTTATTGTCACCCCCTGGGCGGCCGTACGAATGCTCAGGTCAAACGGCGGCGTGCACAGTCAAGGCCATGTTGATTCCCAGGAGGATTGGAGTATACGTCTCTATCGCAAGGTGATGAACCCCCTGATCCACAACAGACGCTTGCGCTGGATCTTTTTGGCCGGCGTTGTGGTCCTGCTGTTACTTGCCTGTGCAATGGTGGGCATCGGTATGGTGCGGTTGAAAATGCTACCCTTTGACAACAAAAGCGAATTTCAGGTGATCATAGACATGCCCGAAGGGACCACTCTGGAGGCTACCGCCGCGGCCGCTCAGGAGATGGGAGATTATCTTTCCACCGTCAACGAAGTCACCGATTACCAGATCCACGTGGGAACCAGCGGTCCTTTTAACTTCAACGGTATGGTGCGCCACTACTACCTGCGCCAGGCGGCTCATCATGCCGACATTCAGGTCAACCTGGCGGAAAAAGGCCGCCGCAAGCAGCAGAGCCATGCCATTGCCAAACGGGTGCGCCCGCCCCTGATCCAAATTGCCCGGCGCCATCAGGCGCGCATCAAAGTGGCCGAAGTGCCTCCCGGCCCGCCGGTACTCTCTACCCTGGTGGCTGAGATATACGGGCCTGATTATGAACGCCAGCGTGAGATTGCCGCTCAGATCATGCAGGTCTTTGAAGAAACCGCCGGGGTAGTGGATGTTGACTGGTTTATGGAAGAAGAACATCCACGCTATCACCTGAGTTTGGATCGGGAAAAAGCCGCTCTGCACGGCATTACACCGCACCAGATCAGCAGCACTTTAAAGCTGGCAATGAGCGGCCGACAGGTGGGGTTACTGCATCAACCCAGGGAAAGAGAAGATGTACCGATCATTCTCAAGCTGCCTTTGGCTGACCGCGCCGATGTGAAACGCTTGGAAAGCATAAAGATGAAGGCTGCTGACGGCAGTCTGGTTCAGCTCTCCTCGCTGGTGCGAACTGATATCACGGCACCCGATAAAAGTATTTACCATAAAAATCTCATGCCCGTGGTTTATGTGACCGGTGATGTGGCCGGCGTCAAGGAGAGCCCGGTATACGCCATTTTGGAGATGCGCAAAAAGATCGATGCTATTCAACTGCCCGAGGGCTACGGCATTCAACAACACACTGCCAAGCTGCCCGGCAGCGACCGCAAGTACGCCATGAAATGGGACGGTGAGTGGCACATCACATACGAAGTTTTCCGCGACTTGGGCATTGCCTTTGCCGTGGTGCTGATTCTAATCTTCGTGCTGGTAGTGGGCTGGTTCCAATCCTTTTCCACGCCCATGGTGATCATGGTAGCCATTCCTTTTTCCCTCATCGGAATTTTACCGGCACACTGGGCCATGGGAGCCTTCTTCACTGCAACCTCTATGATCGGTTTTATTGCCGGTGCAGGTATTGTGGTGCGCAACTCAATTATCCTGGTGGATTTCATTGAACTGCGGGTCAAAGAGGGCGCACCTCTGGATCAGGCCGTGGTGGATGCAGGGGCTGTACGCTTTCGGCCCATGATGCTCACAGCTGCCGCTGTGGTGGTGGGAGCCTCGGTGATCCTTTTCGACCCCATCTTTCAAGGCCTGGCCATCTCTCTGATGGCCGGTGAAATAGCATCGCTGCTCTTTTCCCGCATGACAGTGCCTATTTTGTACTACATGGACAAACGCTGGGAATCGGCCCACGGCCATAGTACCGGGGTACCTGCTGCTGAAGCATAAGAATAGCCTTAACTTCCATTCAATTTGCTGACTCCCTCTCGCCATAAAAAAGGAGAGTGAGCATAGCATAAGCAGGAATAATACAGTTGGAAACCTTCACAGAATCTAAAAAACTGGTTAAAAACCTTCGTTATCAAGAGCAAAGGCAGGAAAGCCTGGCCAGTCTCACTGATAGCATAATCGACATCCCCTTAATAGAACTCATTAAAGATATTAATAACCTGCCTTATTGTTTCACCCTGCAATGTTGCTATGGGCATTTTATCTACAACGGTCAAAATGATACTCATAACCTTGAACCTTTGCCGCATACAGACAAAATTGATCAAGTAGATTATAGGATTGCCTACATTGCCTTTTGTATTGAGAACAGTGCTGCGGGAAGAAGTCTAATTGCAGCTCTTAACAGAATCACGGATATTGATTCGGAAAACATACAATTTTGTAGCGCAGAGTGGTTCTGGGAAAGACAGGTTAATTCTTATGCGTTACAGGTGGAGCCAGACAGGTTTAAGCATAAAGATAAGGTTATACTTGATTACAG
>RCNB010002339.1_pt1 | contig 11695 bp, 7 predicted proteins | sample 2041321 | NCBI WGS metagenome assembly RCNB01 (sample SAMN09708232, study PRJNA481090) | Marine sediment metagenome, whole genome shotgun sequencing project.
GGAAGCCAGGACATGATCCAGACCGCCGTAGCCGATGTCATAAGCCCAACCATCACCACCAACGATCCAAACATCCTTGCGGGCCAATTTGTCAGCGATGCTGAGCAAGTCCTTGGCTTTGCGGTCATCCTGACCTTTCATCTTCTCGCGCAAGGTATCTATTCGTTTCCGCTGTTCGTTTATACCGGCTTCGGTGGACTGATCAGCGTTGAGGATTTCATCAATCAGGTCCTGTCCGATGACATCTTTGAACTGCGGCAGAAGTTCGGTTGCGTATTCTCTTTGTTTATCGACGGTCAGGCGCATGCCCAGACCAAATTCAGCATTATCCTCAAACAGTGAGTTGCTCCATGTTGGGCCTCTACCATCCTCGTTGACTTTCCAGGGGGTAGTGGGCAGGTTGCCGCCGTAGATGGAGGAACAACCAGTGGCATTGGCGATCAAACTACGGTCGCCGTAGAGCTGGCTGAGCAGTTTCACATAAGGAGTCTCCCCACACCCCGCGCAAGCGCCGGAGAACTCAAACAGGGGCTCCAGGAATTGAGAGTCTTTGGGCCGGCTGAGTTTCAGGGTAGTGCGATCCGGATTCGGAATAGACATGAAGAAGTCCCAATTCACCGATTCTGTTTCACGCAGTGGGAGCTGTTCGACCATCTGCAGGGCCGGATTTTCAACATCGGATTTCGGACAGATCTCTACACACAGGGTGCACCCGGTGCAATCTTCTGGCGCGACCTGGAGGGAGTATTTCATTTCTTTGAATTCCCGGCCTGTCGCATCAATAGACTTGAAAGTATCCGGGGCATCTTCCAGCAGCTCTGCATCATAAACCTTGGGCCGGATCACTGCATGCGGACAAACAAATGCACATTTGTTGCATTGGATGCATGTGTCGGGATTCCAGATTGGGATCTCCAACGAGATATTGCGTTTTTCATACTGAGTTGTTCCAGTTGGGAAGGTGCCGTCCTCAGAGAATGCGCTTACGGGCAGATCATTGCCTTCACCTTTAAGGATTGTGCCGATCACGTCTTTGACAAAATCGGGGGAATCTTCCGGAACGGGGGGTCTCATTCTCATGGTGCTGTCAGCTTTGGCAGGCATATCAACCTGGAACATATTTTCCAGAGCGAGGTCCACTGCCGAGTTGTTCATGTTTACAACGTTCTCGCCTTTTTTACCGTAGCTTTTCTGGATCATGACTTTGATCTCTTTAATCGCTCGGTCCTTGGGAAGAACGCCGCTGATGGCGAAGAAGCAGGTCTGCATCACTGTGTTAATCCTGGTGCCGAGACCAACCTCTTCTGCGATCTTGTATGCATCTACGATATAGAAATCGGCTTCCTTTTCCAGGATGGCTTCCTGGAAATCTTTGGGTAGGTGTTTCCAGACCTCGTCCGGTCCATACATGCTGTTCAGTAGGAATTTGCCGCCAGGTTTGAGGTACTTCACCATATCGATCTGTTCCAGGAAACTGAACTGGTGGCAAGCCACAAAGTCAGATTGGCCGACCTCGATAATGTAGGGAGCTTTGATGGGGTCGGGTCCAAAACGCAGGTGGGAGATAGTCTTCGCACCGGCTTTCTTGGAGTCGTAAACAAAGTATCCCTGGGCGTAGTTCTCGGTCTGGGTGCCAATGATCTTGATAGAGTTCTTGTTGCCACCAACAGTACCGTCTGAACCCAATCCGAAGAAGACACTGCGGATGACATCATCGCTTTCTATCAGGAAGCAGGGGTCAAAGTCCAGGCTGGTGTTGGTAACGTCGTCATTGATACCGATGGTGAAGTGGTTCTTGGGCTGGTCCTTAGTCATCTCATCAAAGATGCCCTTGACCATGCCGGGGGTGAATTCCTTGGAAGACAGGCCGTAGCGTCCGCCGATCACTCGGGGAGCGGTCTTGAATGGAGCAATGCCCTGATTAATTCCTTCGGTAATTGCTGAAACCACATCTTGATAAAGGGGTTCACCAGCTCCGCCGGGTTCTTTAGTGCGGTCCATCGCCGCGATCACTTTGGTGGTGGCGGGGAAGGCCTCCAGGAAGTGTTTCACTGAGAATGGGCGGAATAAACGAATCCGGACAACGCCAACTTTCTGGTCATCCTCTTTATGCAAGAATTTGGCTGTCTCAGAAGCCACTTCTCCACCGGATCCGATGATCACGATCACTCGTTCAGCGTCTTTAGGGCCCTCATAATCAAAGAGTTTGTATTCCCGCCCCGTTAGCTTCTTGAATTTATCCATCACCTGCTGGACAATCTCGGGAGCTTTCTCGTAATATAGATTCACTGTCTCCCTGGTCTGGAAGAATACATCCGGGTTCTGGGCAGTACCGCGCAATACGGGTTTTTCAGGATTTAGGGCTCTACTTCGATGAGCCATGACAGCTTCTTCTGAGAGCAAATCTGCCAGAACTTCATCAGAGAGCATTTCAACTTTATTTAACTCGTGAGAGATTCGGAAACCCTCAAAGAAATGAAGGAAAGGGATCCGTGTTTCCAAACTGGCTGCCTGGGAGATAGCTGCAAAGTCATGGGCTTCCTGAACGGAGCCTGAACCGAGCATCCCAAAACCGGTGGCGCGGGCGGCCATAACATCGGAGTGGTCTCCGAAGATCGATAGGGCTTGCGCCGCTATGGAGCGGGCCGCAATATGGAAAACAGTCGGCGTTAATTCGCCGGCGATTTTGTACATATTGGGCAGCATCAGCAGCAACCCTTGGGATGCTGTGAAAGTGGTTGTTAATGCGCCAGCCTGCAACGCACCGTGCACTGCTCCTGCTGCTCCGCCTTCAGCTTGCATTTCCATCACGTCTGGGATAGTGCCCCAGATATTGGTTTTCCCCTGGGCTGACCAAGCATCAGCATGTTCACCCATCGGAGAAGAGGGGGTGATCGGATAGATCGCGATCACTTCGTTGATCTTATGAGCAACAGCTGCTACTGCCTCGTTGCCGTCAATCATTCTGATATTTTTAGCCATAAAAGTAACTCCGTATAAAAGGATAGTAAACGTGTTTAATTGGGGGTAAATCTTACATTACCCAAGGAACAATTATACTAGATAGTAGGCTGGCATGTGAACCTTTTGACTATTACTTCTTCATCCCCCTGGATATGACATTCTCCCCATATTTTTCCTTTAATGACTTGAGTGTTTCCTGAAGTTCGATATCTTTGATCGCCTCCCTATCCCATAAACCCAATTGATGGGCTTCTGTATCAAGGTTGTGAACTCCAACTCCAACCAGGCGGATCATCCGTCCATCATCCCATACCTGATCCAGCAGCTCAGACGCAGTTCGCCGAATAACACTAAAATCATTGGTAGTTTGGGATAAGGTGCTCTGACGGGTTAATGTGGTGAAATCAGACCAGCGGACTTTAATCTGAACGGTTTTTCCACGCAAATTTTTCTTATTCAATCGTTTGGACACTTTCTCGGATAGCTGGGTGATAATTTTCAGAATTTCATTTTTTCTTCCCAGGTCTTCCCGAAATGTCCTTTCATTGCTTACAGATTTTACACCACGCTGGGTGACAATTCCTCGTTTATCTATTCCTTTTGCCCGCCGTGATAAATCATATCCATGTTTACCAAACGACTTCGCTAAATCAATTTCAGAATATGATGCTAAATCCCCAATAGTGTAAATATTAATTCTTTCCAGCCTTTCCCGGGTTTTTGGACCTACACCCCACAGCATATCAACCGGCAGGGGATCCAGAAAGATCCGTTCTTCTCCGGGAGGTACGACAGTGATGGCATTCGGATAGCTATCTCCCGTTGAAGCAACCTTGCCCACATCTGTAGCAATCTTCGCAACCAATTTATTACTGGCAATTCCAATGGAATTAGGAAGACCCAGCTCATCAAGAATTAGTCCCTGGAGTTCAGCTCCCATCGACTTGGGTTCTGAGCCAAGATCAGTGATGTCTAGAAAAGCTTCATCAATGGATATTTGTTCAACCTGGTCAGTATAACGGCCAAGGCATTCCATCACCATTTTTGAGTAGCGACCGTAATCACGGTGGTTCCTGGACACCAGGATCAAATTTGGACAAAGCTGGAGGGCTTTACCTGCCGGCATGGCTGAATGAACGCCCATTTTCCGGGCAGGATAGGAACAGGAAGTGATCACACCCCGACCAGTGGGGGATCCCCCGACTGCGAAAGCCTTCCCGCGTAAACCAGGATCCTTGATTTCTTCCACAGCACAGAAGAACGCATCCAGATCGAGATGAAGGAATACGCGAGGAGAATCCATGTTTCCCTATTTCTCCACAGTATATGGTTTCCGTAGTTGAACCGGCTTAGTCCGGACCCGGACCTGGAGGTTGATGATTTCAACGAATACTGAGAAACCCATCGCGAAATAGATATATCCTTTGGGGATATGGAAGCCCAGTCCATCTGCCACCAGAGAAAAACCGATCAGCAGCAAAAAGCTCAAGGCAAGGATCTTCAGAGTAGGACGGTCATTTACAAATGAACTGATAGGTCCGGATGCAAAGAGCATGATCGCTACTGCGATTACCACCGCTGTTGCCATGATGGCAATGTCATTTACCATACCGATGGCAGTAATGACGGAATCCAGAGAGAAGACAATATCCAGCAGCATGATCTGTACGATCACGCTGGCCAAAGATGGGGTTATTTTCTTGGAGGCATGGCCTTCTTCACCTTCCAGTCGTTCATGGATTTCGAATGTGCTTTTACCCAACAGGAACAAACCGCCGGTGATTAGAATCAAACCTCGACCTGATATTTCGTATTGAAAAACAGTAAAAAGAGGAGCGGTTAACCGGGTGAGCCAAGCCAAAGAGAAGAGCAGCAGGATGCGAGTGACCATTGCCAGCACAAGTCCAACCTGCCGTCCAAGGTTCCGTTGGTGTTCTGGGAGTTTGCCGGCGAGAATAGAAATGAAAATTATATTATCTATTCCCAACACAATTTCCAAGGCAGTAAGGGTCAGGAGGGCGATCCAACTTTCAGGTGATGATAACCATTCCATAATTAAATCCTTTTTGATTTGATTTCGGCTTTGTTCAGACCGAGGTTGATATTTCTTGCAAACATATTACTAAATACGAATTTTTACCCCAGAGGTTTCATAATATTGCATCTGCGAATATTTCCAACGGATGAATTGCTTCGCGATCTGCTGTGTGTTGAATCTGTTCCCTGCAGGATGTACCTGAGGCGCAAATTATAACATCTGGATCAGCTGCTCGAACTTTCGGAGCAAGTCCTAATTCTGCGATTTCGAGCGAGAATTGGTAATGTTCTTTTTCGTAGCCAAATGCACCGGCCATGCCGCAGCACCCGGCTTCAATTTCCTCAACCTCACATCCTCGCAACAGCCCTAATAATCCAAGAGTATTTTCAGTACCAAAATTGGCTTTTTGCTGACAGTGACCATGGTAAAGGATCCGGCGGGGCTGATCATCAAAACCAAGTGACACCTTTCCAGACTGGATTTCTTGGAGCAGGTATTCCTCCACTGGTAAGACTGATTCGGCAACTCGCTTCGATTTGGGTCCAGGCACCAGATCCTGATACTCTTTTTTAAGCATAACAACCACGCTGGGTTCACAACCAATGATGGGTATGCCCTGTTCTGCGTAAGGAGCGAGGATCTCCAGGTTTTGTTCTGCCAGATGCCTGGCCTTTTGAAGCATACCTTTCGAAAAAGCGGGTCTCCCTGAGTCCACTTTTTCTTTGAGTATGATCAGGTCCACTCCTGCTTTTTCAAATATCTTTACGATAGCTTTTCCAATCTGAGGATAGTTGTATTCCAGATAGGTATCATGGAAAAACACCACCTTCTGTTTTGTTTCTGAGGATTTCGGTGGCTGATGTTTTTTAACCCAGGAGGTAAAAGTTTGTCTGGCAAATGGCGGCATTTTCCGCTGGGGATGGATTCCGAGAAGTGAGAGGAAAGGCCTGGCAAGTCCATTTAATAAAGGATTGACCAGGAAGGACAGCGGTTGAACGAGTTTGCTAATCTGGGCTATATTGGCGAAAATACGGTTCCTGAAAGGAATGCCATGTACTCTGTAGTACTGATAAAGGAACTCTGCCTTTAACTTGCTCATGTCTACCGCAGATGGACATTCATTCAGGCAGGCCTGACAGGAAAGGCACAGGTCCAGGGCAGAATACAGATCAGTGGAACCCAACCCTTCTGGTCCCAGTTTTCCCGTCATGGCGGCACGAAGCAAATTTGCTCGTCCCCTTGTGCTGTGTTTTTCATCCCGGGATGCCTGGAAGGAGGGGCACATTACTCCTCCCTCAAGCTGCCGGCAAACACCAGCGCCATTACACATTTCCACAGCTCTGTCAAAACCCTGGTCAACTTGAAAATCCAACAGGGTGTCTTGCGGTTTATAAAGAGCATGATACGCTGATCCATAACGCAGTAAGTGGCTGCTGTCCATCGGTGGTGGATCAATAATTTTGCCCGGATTAAATAGATAATCAGGATCAAAAATTTCCTTAACCTGTCTGAACGCCTGGCTGAGTTCGGGTCCGTAAAGCTTTTCCATAAACTCGCCCCGGGAAATGCCTTCTCCATGTTCTCCGCTGGTTGTGCCGCCAAATTTCAGAACCAATTCCAGGGATTTTTCCGCCAGCAACCGCATTTGTTTCTTCCCAGTTTCATTTTTCAGGTTAACCTGGGGACGAATATGCAGACAACCAGCGCTGGCATGGGCATAAAAGGCAATTGAACCCACCCCGATTTCATTGGCAAATCTTTTTATTTCCAGGGCATAAGCCGCCAGATGCTGAACAGGCACGGCAGCATCTTCAATAAAGGTAGTGGGTTTGGCGTCTCCTCGTATACTTTGCAAGATCCCTAGCCCTACTTTTCGGGCTTTCCAGATTTGGTCTTGTTGTTTCTTCTCTGGCAGTGGAACTGTAATGCCATATCGGGATAAAAAGGCTTCTTTACCGGAAAGTTGATTGGCTTGTTCTCCCTGGTATTCAACAGCGAGGACTGCTTCAGGATCACCTTGAATTTGGCTCAGTAGAGATCGATATGCGGGATTCGCTTTTGCCAGCTTAATCAGCATCTGATCAATCAATTCAACCGCACTGGGATTGGTTTCCAGGATTGCGGGAACAGATTCCAGAGCGTCTTTCAAATCAGGAAAGTGCACCAGGTATAGGTAAGTGTGTCTGGGTAGAGTGACAAGATTGAGCTTGGCAGAGGTGATTAAACCAAGGGTTCCTTCAGAGCCAGCTAGAAGAACTGAGAGATTGATTTGTTCCTGCAGGGTGAGAGCTTTTAAGTTATATCCAGCAACATTGCGAAATGTGTCAGGATAATTATTTGAGATGAACTCCTGATATTGATTCAGTATTGTTCCTACTCCCCGGTAAATATTTCCCTCCAGGGAGTTCATTTTCCACTTTGACTTAAATTGATCCTTTTTTCCCGCAGTAAAGTTGACCAGAGTGGCATCAGAAAGCACAGCTTCGGTTTCAATTATATGATCATGGGTCATCCCATACAGGATGGAATGGGCGCCGGTCGCATTATTTCCAATTACACCACCCAGAGTCGCCCGATCTGCGCTGGCGGGATCAGGGCCAAACTTTAAGCCATGTTTCTCGAGGGTCCGGTTTAACGGACCGAGTACGGCACCTGGTTGGATTGTGACGGTTCTTTGCCCCGGATTGAGATCAAGAACCTGGTCCATGTGGCGGGAAAAATCTACAATCAGGGCATTGCCAATTGCCTGTCCGGCCAGGCTGCTTCCACTACCGCGCGGGAGAACAGGAGTGTTATGTTTTTGAGCGATTTCAACTACTGCAGCGGTTTCGTTTTTATCCCGGGGCCAGACCACCCCAACCGGCATGATCTGGTAAATACTACCATCCGTACTGTACAATATCCGGGTAATTTTATCGAAGGCGACTTCCTGAACGGCCTGCTGTAAATCAAAAATTAATTCCGCAGATGCAGCTTTTTTGGAGGTGAATTTTTGCATGAGGGTAGTATACCAAAGAACCCCCAGAGAACAAATTTCTGGCTGAGATTACCCCTTTGGACTAGAGGTAGCAAGAATTTCGACAGACTAAAGAGTGCTATAATTTCTAGGTAATAGTTCGGGCACCAAATAAGGAGCCAAGTATGTCAGATCAACAGGTAATGGAAGAATTCAGGAAAAATATTAAACGTTGGGAAGAGGATACACTCCAACCTACTCTGGATAAATTCCCAGAACGCCAGGAAAATTTCATTACCGCTTCCTCAGAATTGATAAATCGACTATATACACCTGCCGACCTGGATGGTTTTAATCACGATGAGGAGATCGGTTATCCCGGTTTATATCCCTTCACCCGTGGTGTTCATCCAACGATGTACCGCTCCCGGCAATGGACCATGCGAATGTTTGCAGGCTTCGGTACTGCCGAGGAGACCAACCAGCGCTTTAAATACCTGCTGAAACAAGGGACAACGGGTCTTTCAGTGGCGTTTGATATGCCGACTCTGATGGGATTTGATACAGATGCTCCCGAAGCAGAGGGAGAATTTGGGCGCTGCGGTGTCGCAGTTTCGTCTTTAAAGGATATGGAGCTGCTGCTGGATGGCCTGCCCCTGGACCAGATCTCAACCAGTATGACGATTAATTCTCCGGCAGCAATTGTCTGGGCGATGTATATCGCCGCAGCTGAAAAACAAGGAGTGAAGAAAAACCAGCTTCGAGGAACAATTCAAAACGACATTCTAAAGGAATATATTGCCCAGAAGGAATATATCTTCCCACCGAAACCATCTATGCGTCTGGTTACAGACACAATCGAATTTGGATCCCAAGAAGTCCCTCTCTGGAATACAATCAGTATATCTGGGTACCATATTCGCGAAGCCGGAGCAACTGCCGCCCAGGAATTGGCATTTACACTTTCAGATGGGTTTGAATATGTCCGTTGGGCGCTCGATCGGGGTCTGACTATCGACGAATTTGCTCCTCGCCTGTCGTTTTTCTTTAATGCGCACAACGATTTTTTTGAGGAAATCGCAAAGTACCGGGCCGCAAGGAGAATTTGGGCAAAAGAAATCCGCCGTACTTACAATGCAGAGAATCCTCGCTCCTGGTTAATGCGTTTTCACACTCAGACCGCAGGTGTCTCCCTGACGGCTCAACAACCAGAGATTAACATCGTCAGAGTCGCTGTGCAGGCTTTGGCAGCTGTCCTGGGAGGAACTCAATCCTTGCATACGAACAGTATGGATGAAGCGCTTGCTCTGCCATCTGAGCACGCAGCCACCATCGCCCTGAGAACTCAGCAAATTATTGCAGAGGAATCCGGGGTGATAAACAGCGTGGATCCCCTGGGAGGGTCCTATTTTCTTGAAACGTTAACCAATGAGATGGAAAAGAAGGCTTATGACTACTTTAAGAAGATTCAGGAATTAGGAGGAGTTCTGCCCGCAATAGAGACAGGTTTTTTCCAGGGAGAAATCTCAGATTCGGCCTACCGGTATCAAAGAGAGATCGAACAGCAAGTTCGACACGTTATTGGTGTCAACGCCTATCTGGATGAGAAAGAACCGGAGATTCCTTTGCTAAAAATAGATCCAGAAGGTTATCTGAACCAGGTAAATCGGATTGAAAAACTCAAAAAAGACCGAGACCAGGGACAGGTGGGGCAGACCTTGGACCGGCTCCGCATTGCCTGTCAGGGAACAGAAAACACCATGCCTTATATCTTGGAAGCTGTGCAAGCTTATGCTACACTGGGTGAAATCACGGAAGTAATGAAAGATGTGTTTGGTATCTATCGTGAACAGAATTGGATCTAAAGGAAACTATCGTGAGCGAACATAAATTTACACCAATAGAAGAACTATCTTATGAACAAGCCCTCCAGGAACTGGAAGAATTAGTCAACACCTTGGAAATAGGAGAAAAAGACCTGCATACAACCCTGCTGTTTTTTGAACGCGGTCAATCATTAGCTTCTTACTGTATATCTTTATTGGATAATGCTGAACTGCAAGTTGAACAGGTTCTAAAAGAGGATGATGATGCTGGGTAGATTTCTCCTTTTTAACCCAGTATTGCTGTCAGCAATCATTGCCTGGTTGCTGGCCCAGATCATAAAAGTATTAGGTGAATATATTACTCTGAGTCGGTGGAACTGGGTGCTTTTATTTCAGGCAGGTGGTATGCCAAGTTCCCACTCAGCGATGGTCAGTGCAGCAGCTTTATCAATCGGGTTGTATGTGGGTTTTGACCAGCCTGTTTTTGCTATATCATCAATTCTGGCTATGATTGTCATTTATGATGCAACCGGGATCCGACGGGAAACCGGACGGCAAGCGGTTCTGATTAATACCATGATCGAGGACCTGGCTAAAGGTAAACTCGCTCAGGTAGACAGACTCAAGGAAGTTCTGGGACATACTCCCGGTGAAGCTGTCCTGGGAACATTATTGGGATTAGTGATTTCTCTCTTAGTTTGGCTCCTTTTTCCCTGAAATCTTTGTTAATGAATTACCCCCGCCCACCATTTTCAAGCAGAACCCGATCAGGTCCTGCCTGATCGATATCCCAAGGATAGATAATATAGGCATCCGTGATTGCACCATAATAATCCGGTTTACATTTAAGTAAATTCCGGTAAGGATTATAGTGCAGAACACACGTGCAAGGAATACCGCCTGCTGCCTCAACCTGTTTTAAAACAGCCCAGGTTGTCCGACCTGCTCCCCAGGCGTTATTTACGATCAGGATCTTTTTATCTAGCAGCAGCTCTTGATCCGGGAAGTGAATGAAGTTAGGCCAGGAAAGCAGCTTTGATTGTTCAAGCTCTGAATCAGGGGGAAAATCAACCTGGGCAATCATAATTTCCTCAACCCCTGCAGCTGCGGCAATCATGCCTGCCGGGATTATCCCACTGGGAGAGACAATAATTACCGAATCAAAAATGGTTTCTAGTTGGGGGATAATTACTGAAACTAATTTGCTTACTTCACGCCAGGTTATGAATTCTTTTCGGGATTGATCCATACTGCAGAACTCCTGCCAAATGAAACCGATAAGTTCATTATAGCAATTTACCTGATTCCGGGTGTAGTGATTTTCTTCACCCTTCGATTTTGCCATCATTGAGCCTCCCGGAAAGCTCTCTAAGATAAGCTCTGGGCATCCTCGTAGCAGAGTGGAGTTAGTGAAGTTATCCGATATCGCCATTTCGACTGCGCTCGTTCTCGTAACCATGCTCCGCTCAATGAGCATTTGTTCCGATGACAAGCCCGCAGGAGGGCCAGCTCCTGCTCGAGCCTGGCAGGCTTTTTGGTTTAATAGAGGGGCAAACTGGGATCAATCGCAATTGCCCAGGCATTGATGCCGTGCTTTAAGTTCTTTACCTTTTTAAATCCGGCGCTAACCAGGATTTCCAGCGCCCGAGTTGACCGGGTTCCTGATTTACAGAAGAGTACAATTTCTTCAGCGCTGTCTAACTCAGAAAGGCGGGAGGCAAACTGTCCCAGCGGGATTAAGTCTGATCCTTCCAGGTTGGATATTTCTTGTTCATGGGGTTCGCGGACATCTATTAATCTGATCTCAGCCCCTTCTTTTAATTTTACTGCCAGATCTTCAGCAGTGATATCCCAGTCCTCTCCTGCAGAACCCGCATCATGACCACGAGCGGGTAATCCACAAAAATCTTC
>RCNB010002341.1_pt1 | contig 11695 bp, 13 predicted proteins | sample 2041321 | NCBI WGS metagenome assembly RCNB01 (sample SAMN09708232, study PRJNA481090) | Marine sediment metagenome, whole genome shotgun sequencing project.
CCTACAGTTATGTATTCTTCTGGCAGATATTCTTGTGCAAACAACATAGCTGTTTGTTCCATCATAAGGATCATGTATGGAGAGGACAAGACCGAAACTTTTCCACTTCCAAGAAAATCAGCTATTTGGTGTTCTTGAACAGTAAATGTTTTTGTTCGTGATTCATTAACGGGTAAATCAAATTCCATAAATTTCACCTAAACCTAACTGAAAGAAATAATCAATCAATAAAAAATCTTACTAAATATTGAACAAAAGAAAGACGAATAAATAGTAAGAAGAGTAAGGAAAAAATTCCTTAAGCTTGTTCTAATTTTCGTGTTTCTTGAATAGCTTGCAATCTCAAGCATTTCGTACAAAGATACCCACCATAGGGTTTGTTTGTCTTTGAAGTACTCTTAGGAGCATTATAGCTATTCTTTAATAATTTTATTTTTCTGCTTGTAATTTGTTGTTTACAAATAGCGCACTTGCCCATACCCGTTTTATTGGGCATCTTGTGACCTTTAACAGCTTTTTTAGGTGGTTTGCGCCAGGTTTTCTTTGTAAAGCGTTCACTTGGTTTCATGAGTTTCACAGATCCTCTGTATAATGGAAACGTTTCACTTCCATTTTTGAATATTGTGTTTAGAATGATGTTTTAAGTTTTACCTTCAACTTGATAACTGTTGTGGAAAAGTAAAAATGTAAATGGACCCTATTTGTTAATCAATACGAAATCTTTTATTAGGTGAATAATGCCAAATATCTATAAGTCACTAATAAAATAAGGACTTGTATTAGGAGAATCTAACATTGGGTTGGCTAAGCTGGTTAAATCCTGTCGGTATATGGTTTAGAGCCGTTTTTGAGGTTATGAACGTACTTCATATCCCAGGATCAACCTATTTCATAATCTTGTTTAATGTATTAATTGCAGTACTGATGAGTTTACTGACAAAAGCTCTAGTTGATGTAGAGACTATTAGTAGACACCAAAAAGAAATCAAAGTTCATAATGACAATAAAAAGAAAGCAATGGACACTGCTGATAAGAAACTCTGGCAAAAGGTTCAGAGAAGAGAAGATTACATTAAGAAGATTCAAAGCGAAATGATGTTAAAGAATATGAGACCAATGTTAGTTTATTTCGTACCAATTACTATTATATTCTTCTTGATGCGCTCAGCATTTGTTAATGTCCCAATTGCTTGGATGCCTTTCAGATTCCCTGAGATCCCTATTATTATCCAAAATCTAAAGTACCTAGGTAATCTCACTTGGATGGGTTTCACTGGTTGGTATTTCTTAACCTCAATTGGTTTAGGAAATTTTGTCAGGCGATTCATGGGTGCAACACCAAGCGCGCAAAGAGCGTCTGTCATTTAAACACTCCTGAATTCAGGGGTTATATCCTTCTTTTATTTTCTAAAAATCCATTTAGTGACGTTTGAATTTTTATTGTGCTTCTTTTAGTGCAAAAGTTTTCAACATTTTTACTTTGATAACAACAAAGCTTTTTAGCAAAAAGATTCAGAAGTATTCTGATGATAGTAAAATGACAAAGACATCGTTTCTTGGGAAGAGTCTGGTTTCAATTAGGGACCTCTCAAAAGAGGATTTAGACCTAATACTTGAAGAAGCAGACAAAATGGAAAAAATCATCCATTCAGGGAAGAGACCACTTGAAGGCAAAGTTATGGTTTCATTGTTCATGGAACCAAGCACACGCACAAGGTTAAGTTTTGAATCAGCAATGCATCGCTTAGGTGGTTCTGTAATCAGTGTTTCCGATCCAAAAACCTCATCTGCAGCAAAAGGAGAAAGTCTTTCTGACACCATAAGAACAGTAGCAAATTATGGAGATGTGATAGTAATTCGTCACCCAATGGAAGGCTCTGCAAGGTTAGCTAAGGAATTTTCTAGTGTGCCAGTGATTAGTGGAGGAAGTGGCGCAGAAGAACATCCCACACAAGCTTTACTCGATTTACTTACTCTCAAAAGAGAGTTGAAGGACATCAATGGTAAACGAATTGCTATGGTAGGTGATTTGAAATACGGTCGAACAGTTCATTCATTAGCTTATTCTTTATCAAAATTCAAAGGAGTAACTATTGATTTTGTTTCACCACCATCACTTAGGATACGTGAAGAGATAAAATCAGATCTCCGCGAATCGGGAATGAAATTTAATGAAATTGAAACTTTAAAAGAAGTAATACCAACTGCAGATGCAATCTATATGACTAGGATACAAAAAGAACGCTTCGCACAAGAAAGTGAATATGAAAAAGTGAAGGATGCTTATGTTCTGACAAACAAGATGCTGGCAAATGCAAAAGAAGGCATGCCAATTTTACATCCACTTCCTCGAGTGAATGAAATTTCATATGATATAGACGATACTGTACACGCAGTATATTTCAGACAAGCATTTAATGGAGTGCTAGTAAGAATGGCTCTACTATTCTTAACACTAGGAGGAAAAATTTAATCAGAGGTAATAAAAATGGCAAAGAACGACCCAGTAGAAGATTGCGAGCTCAAAGTTTCAAAGATTAATAATGGAACGGTAATTGATCACATCAAAGCAGGTATGGCATTAATTGTCTTAGAAATGCTTGGGATTACAGGTAGGGAAGGAACACAAGCAACGCTCTCACTAAACGTACAAAGTAAAAAGAAAACCAAAAAAGATATCGTAAAAATCGAAACACGATTCCTCGATAAAGATGAAATTAATCAGATTGCATTGATTAGTCCTAACGCAACAATAAATGAAATACGAGATTTCAATGTTGTCAATAAATTCCAAGTAAAACTACCAGATAAAATATTAGGATTTCCTAAATGTATAAATCCTCGATGCATAACAAATGCTCGTGAACCACCAAAACAAACCTATTTTGTTAAGACAATGGAACCATTAAATATCCGCTGCAAATATTGTAACATCTCAATGAACCAACAAGAAATAATTAAGCAATTGACAAAATAGTGAGTGATGGTAAATCTACTCTCCCTAAGAGAACTCTAAAATCAAATAAAGAAATACGTGAATGTGTCTGGAAAGAATTTTCCAGTCACTAACTAATTTTTCTAGAAATCAACAATTGGAACAGTAATTCGTGCTCTAATTGCTTCTGCTTCATTAACTGTAACCTTTATTGTGTAGAGTTTGTTTTTGGTTTTGAATTTCATTTTAACAAAATCACCAATTCTTTTAACTCTGCATTCAGTTGAACGTGCAATGATATCGTCTAGTTTGTTAAGGTCTTTAATTTCCTCTGGCATTGGTTATCACTTCAATGATTTGTTTTTACTAGTGCTCTACCTTATTGATGAGTATTTAAGAGTTTGTTTAAGAAAGAATTTTAGGAGAAAAGACTATTGTTTTCGCAATAGTACTTCTCCAATGCCAACGTCTTGCATTACAAGCCCTGAAATCATCTTTGGATAGAAATCAGTTGATTTTGATGGCATTCGTTCATTCTTCTTCGAAGTGTCTAATACTTGAGATGCTTTTGTTGCATTCATTACTACTGCAATGTCTGCTTCTCCATCGTCAACTTTCTTCAATGCATCCTTTAACCATCGAATGTAAAAGATAGACTCATCGATTTTTAGATCCTTTGTTTTTATTATTCCATTGAAAATAACTTCACGAACGATTACTACATCAAGATCTCTATAAGAATCTGCATGATCTTCTTTCAAGAAATTATCAACGTATTTTATATGTGTTAATTTTAATCCATAGGCTTTACCTTTGGTATAAATAACAAAAGCATGTTTATCATGCGAATCCATGAAAGATTGAATTTCTTCTTTCTTTATTTCAGTCACATCAAAGTAATCTTTGAGTTCCGTCCAAGCTTTATCGTCGATGTTGTACCCCTTAATTACTCTATGAGTTGGGAGAATGGTTAATCCTTCATCTTGGATTGCTACTAGTAGGGTCATTCTGAAATTAACTGCATCATCTTCTGACCAATTTGATCGAGTATTTCTCACTTCTTCACTATAGCCACAAGCAGTTTCATAACGATGATGACCGTCAGCAACAACGATTTGACCCGGTGGTAATTCAAAGACATCTTGAATTATTTTGATTTTATCAAGGTCTTCTAATTTCCAAACTCTATTACGAACACCTAAGCTATCAATAACATCCATATCTGGTTCTCCAGCAGCAACTTCATCGAATATTTTAATGGTTACTTTGTCTGGATCATTGTACAACATAAAACCAGGTTCAAGGAATTTTTGTGTTGCTTTCAACATATTTAATCGATCGATCTTAGGTCCTTTGTGTGTCCATTCATGAGGGAGAACAATGCCTTCCTTGAAAGGAACAAGTTTAACTGCAGCAAAGAAACCTTTACGAACCATTTTTTTGCCATTTAGTTCAAAATCTTGATAGTAAACATAGAAACCGTCTTTATCATCTTGTTTGAAGATCCCTTCAGCCATCCATTTGTTTACCCGCTCTTTAGATACTTCGTATCTGTTTTCTTCTATTGGTAAATTTAACCGGCAAAAACAATATTCTGATTTTGCGTAATAGTCTTCTTGCATTTCAGCAGTTATCTTGTCGTATGGTTGAGCCACAAGATTTGCTAAATCGCCTGCTTTTGATGTATATCTTATTCCCTTAAAAGGTCGAATATCTACCATTTTGTACTTTACACTTCCTTCTTAAAAAGTTATGAAGAAGCTAAAGGCTATTTTCTTTAGCTTCGATTTTTATTTGCTATCAAGCAATGAATAATTTGGTTTTTTAAAGCTTTTTCAGCTCTTCGATTACTGCTTCGGCTACTTGAATTCCAGCTCTTTCCTGCCCTTCTTTGGTTTGTGCACCAATGTGTGGACTACCAATAACTTGTTCTAATTCAAGCAATTTCTTTGAAGATTCTAATTCGATTGGTTCTTTTTCCCAAACATCTAATGCTAAGCCTGCAACTTTTCCGCTTTTAATAGCATCATATGCTGCACCTTCATCTAATGTTCCACCTCGAGCACAATTTATAATGTAAACGCCATCCTTCATTTGTGCGATAGTATCTGCGTTAATGATGTGTTTAGTGCTTTCCAAGAGTGGAAGATGTAATGAGATAAAATCAGCGTTTGCAAAAACATCATTCATTTCACATTGATCGACGCATGCTTCATGAATTTCTACAACATCACAACCAACAATTTTCATACCAATGGCATGACATTTTCTAGCAAGTGCTGAACCAATTCGTCCACAACCAACTATACCAAGTGTTTTACCCAGTAGTTCTGTTCCTTTCAATTGTTTCTTAGCCCATTCTCCTTTTCGAAGAGAATTTGTGGCTTTTACAATTGGTTTTGCTAAAGCGAACATAAAAGCTAAAGCAAGTTCTGCAACAGTATCGGTAGTAGCATTTGGTGTATTGCGAACAACAATTCCTCGTTCTTTGCATGTCTTCAAATCAACATTATCAAGACCAATACCTGCTCTGCCAACAACTTTGAGATTCTTAGCATTTGCTAGCAAGTCGCCTTTGACTTTTGTAGCTGATCTGATGACAATGCCATCGTAATCACCAATAATACCAGGGAGATCTTCCTTTGGAATATCCCATCCTTCATTTACTTCATAGCCTTCTGCTTTGAGTAATTCTACACCCTTAGCAGCAATTTTATCGGATACAATAACTTTCATTGTTTTAGAGCTCCCAAATTTCTTCTATGTGACTGCAGACTTCTTTGATGTCAGGAATAGTCCATTCACCCATGTGACCAATTCTGAAGGTCTTTTCTTTGAGTTGTGCACCATAACCATTTGAAATCATAAAGTGTCTTTTAGCCAACTCTTTATTTAAATCGGCAACGCTTTTACCAAGAGTATTTTTAATAGTTGAAACAGTGAGGGATTCATAGCCTTTTTCTGGGAACATTTCAAAGTGTTTGTTTGCCCAGTTTTGAGTCCATTTGGCCATATCAACGTGACGTTGATATCGTTTTTCTTCTGTTTCTTCTAACATTCTATCTAATTGGTAATCTAAAGCGTATAGCAGAGAAACGTTTGGTGTTGATGGTGTTTGTTGTTTCTTCTGATAGTAATCATAAATTGCCTTAATGTCTGTATACATACCACGATTTGGTACTTCAGCTGCACGTTGAATTGCTTTCTCTGAAACAAAACCAATTGCTAACCCAGGTGGGAGTGCGTAAGCTTTTTGTGTAGAAGCAAAGATTACATCGCTGTACATTTTCTCTGGTTCGACTCTATCACCACCCATTGCAGATACGGAATCAATAACGTATAAGACATCCGGAAATTCTTTGTGGAGCATCTCACCAATTTTATAAATTGGATTGCGAACACCTGTGCTCGTTTCATTATGACAAATAATTAAGGTATCAAACTCACCAGAAGAGAGTTTTTCTTTGATCATTTCTGGTTTTATTGCTTTACCCCAGTCCACTTCAAGCTTTTCAATTTCTTTTCCGCACCCAACAATAGCTTTCGAGAATCTATCTGAAAATGCGCCATTTACACAGCATAAAGCTTTTTTCTTTACTAACGATCTTCCTGTAATATCCATAAACAAGGTTCCAGAAGAAGTGATGACAGCTGGCCATTGCTTACTATTGTGGTATTGTTGTAATTTATCAACAATGCCGGTAAACAAAGCAGTGAATTCCTTTGGTCGATGACCAATGAGTGCTTTTGCTTGTTGCATTAACACATCAGGAGGTACTTCTGTTGGACCTGGAATGAATAATCTTTTTCTCATTGCAATTATTTCCTCCAAATTAATGTCTAAAGAATTTGTAGACAACGCAACTTTGATAGTATCCGACTATAAATAATTTTGCTATAATTGAAGATAAAAAACGTAGGAGGAAGAATACTATTTCTTTTTCTTCTCTCTTCTTTTTTGACGTCTAGTTTGTTTCTTTGGATAACCAAATTCCTTAAATGCAAAATCCCATCGTTCAGAAATTTTATCGATAGCTTCATCAGATAAGTTATGTGTGTTTGTTTTGTAGCTTTTCTGCTTGCTAATGTAATCCTTGAATTTTTGTTCACTCATAGAGAAATTTGCTAATGATAATTCATCGTAAACGCTCTTTATAGTTTTGAATGGATCTTCTAACATATCCTCATAACGTATTTCGATAAGGTTTTCTTTAGGAATCAAATCCTTTTCTTTGAAATATTTCTTGTGCATTTCTTCATAGATATCTATGACAATATCATCAGCAGTTTCTATATTAGGAAATTGTAAGTAGTGAGGTGGTAATAATCTTTCATACATTTTCACTGTAGATGGTAAAACACTGTATGGATCTCTAAAGATGTGTACAAATTTTGCATCTGGAAACATCTCTAAAAGTTCTTTTACTCTGCCTGTGTTAGGAGGATTTTTCATCACTAATTGTTTGCCTTTGGATGCATAGGTCATTTTTTTAAGAAAGAATTTGTATGTCCTCTTCCATTTTTTGACTTTATCTTCTGGAACATCTTTAAAGGTTATATAATTAGCATAATGTCTTCTTCTATTTGGAAAAGGAATGCCATGATAAAAGGATTCGGTACTCATATTTGCCATTGCAAACTCTTCTTCTCCCGGTTGATCAATTCCTAATTTGAAGTTATCCTGTCTTCTCTGTTTTGGCATGGAATCTTCTAATAATTTTGCGAAGAACCAACGACTACCTAGAAAAACTAAAGGAAAGATTGTTTGCAAATTTGAGGCATAACCGAATTGTTGATCTTGGGTTAATAACATATGAAGATAGGTTGTTCCTGAACGCCAATGACCTAAAATAAATATTGGCGGTTTCTCAATTTTCGTTTTCTTAATTAGTCGATTATAAACTAGTTTTTCCCACCAAATAGCTGGTGTAGAAACGAGAATCACAAACCAAACTACTAAGAATTTATGAGTAAGCTTTATGTCTATCTTGAATCGATTCTCCCATTGTAATTTTAACCAATTCCAAATACTTGTCCCTGTAAGTGTTTGTTCGTTAGCTTTCATTATTAGATCTTTATCCATAATGGTATCTCCTGTAGTAAAATTACCATTTAGTAAATAGCTGCTATATTTAGAAATAATAGTTGGAAATAACCTTCCTCAACCTGCCTTAGATGAGTGAGCCCATTAAGTACTTAATCTTTGCTAGATAAAAAGGTAATGACTTTTTACATATTAGGAGAAGTAAAGAATTTTAAAAGAAAAATTTCGATACGGAAGAAGTGACTATTTCCCTAAAACATTATATAGTATGATGAAAGAAAATAATATAATAACAAGGTGGGAAATGCTTGGCAAGCGCATATGTATTAATAAATACCGAAATCGGCGGAGAAGCCGATGTAATAGCTCAATTAAAAGCGATGAGCGAAGTAGAAGAAGTGTCTGTTGTCTATGGTGTCTACGATATTGTTGCAAAACTCACTTCTGAAACAATGGATAGCCTAAAAGAAATAATAACAACTAAGGTTAGACATCTCAATAAAGTGAAGTCTACGATGACGATGATCGCTGCTGAATCACGCATCATCAAGAAGTAGATTAATTTTCTACTCGTTCTTTTTTATTTTCTTGTTAATTTTGATTTGTACGTGATTTTGAAAAAAAAGAGATTAGAAGGAAATGATAGAGTCATTTCTTCTTCTTACGAGTAAATATCAAAACAATGATAACTCCAAGTATTGTTGGATAAATGAAATTAAAACCAACATTTGTTGATGGGGATGGCAATACCACATCATCTATTGTTTCGTGATAAGTTCGTTCAAAGGTACTTACATTTACAGTAAATCCGCTTTGTGCTTCTACAAGTGTTGGGAAAAATTCTAGTTGTAATTCATCACTTAAAATATCTGTAGGATCAACTATTACTTCGAATTTTCCAAAATAACTAGAAGCCGAGGAGTCATATTCTCTTCTCAATTCTATAATACCACTTGTATTATCGCCTTCAACTAATAAAATATGACCCAATTCAACAGCCAAGTGACCAGGAATAGGATCAACACTGACACGATTACCACCATAACCTAAGATATCATCAGTTAAATTATAGTTTTCATCATATTCATTCTTCCAGTAAGTTTCAGATGTCATGAATTCTCTGTTAAGAAAAGTGTATAAACCAAAATCATAAGACCCAATCCATACACCTTCTTCGATGTAACTATCAAATGGTCCTGTCTTGTATAGCCAACTTCCCCAAAATTCATCATCTTTATGTATAAACATTTCATTAATCAAATTTGCTTGTTGATACATACCGCATAATTTCGCACGTTCGTAAAGAAAGTTATACATTACATCTACTTTTCCTTGTAATTTAGGTGTAAAGGCATAATATGGTGGTATGGATATGTCTCTGTACCAATAAGAGAAATCTACAATACTTGAGTCTCCAATATCATTTGTGAATCCCAACAAGTCTCCTTTGTTTAGAGTTACGTTTCCAGATGTTTCCATCTCATCCCATAATGTTTTTGCTATTTCAATATAGGCAAATTGAATCCTACATACGTTACCAATATCTACGGTAAGTCCGCATTCCAGTACACATTCAATGCCATTAATCAAAACTATTGTTCCATCCCATGTACTGTGCTCAAAAACTATACCATCCACAGGTGTACGAATTTCTAATTGTCTTCCATATGGAGCAAAATCCGATCTATCTAATCCTTCTATATGGCTAGGCAAACAAAATCTTCCGAAAGGTGCTATAGGCCAGTAATCCTTATAATTCTCAATAGCATCAAGCATTTCTTCAAACATAGTGAAATTGTCTTGATTGAACAGTAAGTTAATATCAATAGGCAAATCATCAAGTAATGTCAGAACATGATCACTTTGAGTCTTGAAAGTAATTTCCTCAATCTGTGAAGCAAATACACCGAATATATTACTACTCAATATAAAAAAACAAACAATAAATGCGATTAGAATTTTATTTTGATTTTTATTAACCATATATAAAACCCAGCCCTAGGATATACAAAGAACATTTCCCGTTTGAGATTTATCAATGTTATTTCGATTAAAATAGGATATTCGAAAGTGTAAAAATAAAAAAATAGATAGAGAAAAGATAAAGATTACAAAGTAATCTTCTTTTTAACGTATTAGGTGGTTTAATTATTCTGGGCCAGCAATCATTGTCATCGTTGATCGTACTTTATTTAAGTGCCGTACTTTTGATGTTATGAGTTCCTTTAATGCTTCCATTGATTCAGCTTCAAGTTTTACAATTACATCATAGACCCCATATACTACGCTGACTTCAACTACTTCTTTCATAGCCTTTAGTTGTGCTACAACTTCAGATTCTCCACCAATTTCGGAATTTATTAGTACATATGCTTTAGCCATTTCTAATTTCTCCATTACCCTAATTGGGCAATCTAACTCAATATCCTCGTTTAATAATTTAAGGTTTTTCTCTTTACCATTTAAGCACCATTTACATTAAGACTTCTTTATTTACACAATTTTGTGGTTCTTCTCCTCTGAATACTGCTAGAAGATCTCTTGCAACCATCATACCCATCTCTGTTCTGGTATCAATTGTTGCGGTACCGATGTGAGCAGTTATGATAACGTTGTCTAGTTTCTCCAATCCTTTCGTTATTTCTGGCTCGAATTCATAGACATCCAATGCTGCTCCTGCTATCTTGTTCTTTTTTAAGGCTTCAAGCAGGTCATCTTCTTTGACGACCGGACCTCGAGAAGTATTAACTAAATAGGCAGTTGGTTTCATCAGTTCTAATTCTTTTTCGCCTATAAGATATTTAGTTTCTTTAGTAAGAGGAACATGTAATGTAACATAATCAGCAGTTTTAAGGATCTCATCAACAGAGCAGAATTCCATATTCAATTCTTTTTCTAGGGCTTTATTTCTATTGCGACTGTAATATTTTATTTTCATATTGAATCCTTTTGCTGCTCTATAGGCAACTGCAGAACCTATTCTTCCCATACCAATAATTCCCAATGTTTTCCCAAAGATGTCTCCTCCTAGATGAAGCAAAGGTCCCCACCCTTTGAACAAACCTTTTCGAGTATATTTATCACTTTCAACGATCCTTCGAGCAATTGATAACATTAGAGCAAAAGCCAAATCTGCAGTCGTTTCAGTTAAAACACCAGGAGTATTTGTTACCGGTATACCTCTTTCTGTGGCATCCTTGACATTGATATTATTGTATCCTACAGCATAGTTTACTATTGCTTGCAATTGATCTCCCGCGGCATCCATTATTGCGCCATCAATTTTATCAGTTAGTAAACATAATAAACCGTCTTTTCCTTTGATGCGTTCTTTTATTTCTTCGTATGTTAAAACACGATCTTCTTCGTTGATATCTAAAGTGACACCTTCACTCTCGAGATAATCTAAGACTTTTTGTGGAATTTTTCTTGTTACCAATACGTTATACTCTTTCAATATTCAACCTTCTTTTTCTGCATTCACTGTGGACTTTTCCCTTATCAGTTTTCTGATTTCTTGCAAAAGTATCGATTACCCCTTCCTTAAGATTTATGAGTTGGAAATTCATAACTAATCAAAAGATAATTCTGGCAAAAAGCAAAAATAAAATTTGCTGGGGTAATATATTGGGGTCTAAAGTTAAAATCATCGTTATTGATGATAACGAAATAATCAGGAATCTGATGTACGAGTTACTGACTAGAAAGGGTTATGA
>RCNB010004091.1_pt1 | contig 11690 bp, 12 predicted proteins | sample 2041321 | NCBI WGS metagenome assembly RCNB01 (sample SAMN09708232, study PRJNA481090) | Marine sediment metagenome, whole genome shotgun sequencing project.
ATCTAAATTAATTACTGAAACCCTAGACGAAACTACAGGTATTCAAATTGTAGCTCGCGCTATTGAATCTCCTTTACGAACTATCGTGGAAAATGCAGGTGGCGAAGGTTCTGTTGTTATAAACAAAGTATTGGAAGGCAAGAAAAACTTCGGATATGACGCAAAAAGCGACAGTTATGTCGATTTGATAGAAGCAGGTATTATTGACCCTAAGAAAGTGACACGTATTGCATTGGAAAATGCTGCCTCTGTTGCGGGAATGATTCTTACTACTGAGTGTGCTTTAGTTGACATTAAAGAAGACGCTCCATCTATGCCGCCGGGAATGATGTAAGCACCAGACTAAAATTTATTTAAATAAACCTAACCCTCTCAGAGTTCTGAACTCTGAGAGGGTTATTTTTTTAATCTTCCGTCTTAACTATTTTTTCTTAGTTCTTAACTATTGGTATTACTGTCTTGTCTCAATAATATCGTAGTGATATTCTGCTCGTAGCTGTTTTTTCTGAAGTGCAGCATCTACAAAATAACTCTTCCGAACTTTATTAAACAGTATCCCTTTATAGGTTTGAAAATCCAAATTCTCGATCAGACTAATACGGTTATTGTGTTTTACTGAAGCTGCAACCAAACGATAATTCTCATCGAAATAATAACACCAAGAATCGGATGACGGAGAATCGTCTTCATACTTTATACCCACGACTGAAGTCTCAATTGAATCTCCTACCATTTGTTTTCCCTCATAACTCAATTGACCATTGCCGTCAATTAACTTGAAAGGTTGAAAGAAAACATACTCGGCAGATAAAGCTAATTTCAATCCATTTTCAATAGCTCCTTGGTCTTCTACATTCACATTATTAACTAGTTTAATAAGGGTGTTTCGATCATAGGTAATTTGATGCTCCTCATTGCCGTCCATCCATTTAATTATTAAGAAATAATCAGGGATCAACTTAAAAGTCTGTTCCTGAGAAGTTTCAGACTCCAACGAACCATCTTCTTTATAAAGTCTTGTTGTTTTAGTAAAAGAAACAGATTTTAATTCTTGAAAGGTCTCATTTCCTCCATGAGCTTCAATACTCTTATTGACAATATCTTTACCGCTTTCCGAAGTAATTTTAGAACAACTTAAAAAACTAATAGCGCAGATTAACACCAATTTAATTTTAAAATGGCATAAGAAACCTATTCGAAGCATGTTACAGCCTATTCTTTTTTGAAAATTCTAAACAATGAAACAGCCACAAGGGTTATCACCACCGGCCATATCACGAACAGGTCGGAACGCATAACATCTTGACCATCGTTCGGCTGAAAGGACAACCATTGTTGCATATAATATTCCCAGACTATTGCAGCTATTATTACTGCGACGGTTATAATGTATAAAAGTACTTTTGGCTTTAAAATCATACTATAAAAATACAAAAACCATCCCGACTCCAGTCTGGATGGTTTATCAAAAGTTTCAATATTAAAAAATTTAATTCTTGTGATCCTCCTTAACTTCATCATCCCGATATAGACAACACGGGTGCACACTATTATATGCTTCATCGGAAGCTTTAATCGTCTCAGTATCGTGCCCCACCGCTGCAATATTTTCATTAATTGTAGCTAGGTTGGTTTTTCGCTCATCATAAATGACGCTCAACTCGTGAGTTTTTACATTCCAAACGGCAGATTTAACGCCTTTAGTTTTTATAGATGCTTTTTCAATTCTCTCTTTGCACATCATGCAAACACCATCCACATCTAATATTGCGGTCGCATTTTTATTTTGTGCATAAGTCGATATTCCAATAAAAATTAAAACCGTACTTATTATTAGCTTTTTCATATCATTAATTTATTTTAAATCTTAATCCGATGTAAACACTCCTTCCAAAAATTGGACCATACACAAAAGTACTATCAAAATTTGGCCCAAACGGATTTTCACTTGATAAAATAGGATTGTCCTGCCTTACATCAGTTAGGTTTTCACTCCCTAAATATACTTCAAAATTACGAGAAAACACCTTCGTTACCTGTGCATTTAGAGTACCAACTGTGGGTGAATATTCCGACAATTGATAAGGCTCAGGATTGTCGCTTGTATTAGAAAAACGTTGTTCCCCCAACCAATTGTATGTCGCATCAAACCTCCATTGACCGCCGTTCTCTTTTAAATTGGTTTCATAAGATAGGTTACCAAAAATACGATGACTTGGCGTCAATGGTTTTTCTTGCCTCCCAGATGTATAATCGGTTATAACTTCATAATATTTATAAGCGGCTCTTAAGTCAAGGCCTTTAGCCAAATTATAATTGAGTTCAGCTTGAAAACTATTGGCATAACTTGTACCCTCCAAATTATAAAAACTGATTTCTCGCGGATTTTCCCAATCTACCACTATCTGATTCTGAAAGACGGTTCTATAGAAATCCAAAGTGACATCTCCTTTTCTTTCGAAGAACTTAAATCCTTGTAAAAATGACGCTCCATAATTCCAAGCAATTTCAGGGTCTAAACCATATATATCACCACCAGTTCCTAGAATTCTGATAGTCCGAGCCGTTGAGAAAAGACTCTGGTTTTCAGTAAAAATATTCGCACTTCTTTTTCCACGACCTACAGAGGCACGGAATACACCTTTTTCCCATGGTGTATATCTTGCGTGCAACCTAGGTGTAATAAAAGCACCGAGTAAATTATGATAATCGAATCGCACCCCAGCAGTTATATTTAAATCCCCTAAATTATCATAGGAGTATTCAAAAAATGCACCAACTGAGTTTTCAATACGCTTATAGCTAACTATTTCAACAAACTCATTATAATCGTCGTAGGTAGTACTCAATCCAGTTTTAAAATTATGTCGTGAATCACTAATGATCGAATTGAAAATTGCATTCGCGTATAAGCTATTATGCTCTATGTTATACTGCCTTAAACCAAAATAAGACTCTTGATTATGATTGCTAAAGGCCACTTGAACACCTATACTCTGATATGGAATTCTCGGATTTACATAACCCAATTTGGCTGCCACCTCATATCGTTTTGTATTGATTTCCCCTCCCCAAGCATTGGTTGTTAGCTTATCCGTAATTAAAGTCAACCTGCCCTACTTGCTTTTCATCATTTAAATATCTAAAATTAATAAAACTTACAAAGCCTTTTTCTTGATCGGTATATTGCCATCTGTTCATTACATTTATTTGATTGGCCAAAGGCATATCTAAAAACCCATCATTATTGTTATCGAACTTTTCCTCTCTTAAATTTCCGTGAAGGTAAAAACCGGTGCTCCATTTGTCACTCACCTTGGCATTATAATGTGTATTCAATTCATATCGACCATTTATAGCACCATAGGCGTTTAAGAAAAACTTATCATCCTTTGTAGGCTTTTGAAGTTCAGCATTTATCTGCCCCGCAATACTTTCAAAGCCGTTTACTACGCTTCCGGCACCCTTTGTAATCTGAATGCTCTCAACCCAAGTACCGGGAATAAAACTCAATCCATAAGCTTGCGCCGCCCCGCGAATTGCCGGTATATTTTCTGTGGTTATTAAAGTATACGGACTTGTTAATCCGAGCATTTTAATCTGCCGTGTTCCTGTAATGGCGTCAGCAAAATTGACATCAATTGATGGATTGGTTTCAAAACTTTCAGAAAGATTACAGCAGGCAGCTTTTAACAATTCAGCACTGCTAATATTGATTAAATTTTCTGATCGAATATAGGAGCGTGAAGAAGCCTTTCTCTTTGTTTTTAAAAGGACTTCTTCTAAATCACCTTTTACTTCTAACAGGTGATGAACCATTTTCGGCTCATTTATGGTTAGTGTATCTGTTTTATATCCAATATAACTTACAACGAGTTTCTTGTATTCCTTTTTATAAGGCAGGCTAAAATTTCCATCAATGTCGGTAATTGTCCCGACTGAAGTGTCTAACCAATAAACATTCGCTCCATTTAAACTCACATGATAGCCATTCTCATTGGCTTCCATAATCTTCCCAATTATTTTTTCTTGGGAAAATAAAAGACTGGGAGTAAATAATAATAAATATAATAATAGTTTCATTTTTCTAAATTTGATTTCTATACAGTGACGCCTCCTGTTAAAATTGGAGGTGTATTTCAAGAGATACCTGCCTTCGCAGGTATTATCAAATTAAGAAAGTCTCATAAAGAACCGGGATGTTCTTATACAGAGGAGGTGGATGGTAAAGAGCGTAATTATCTAGGCTGGTTTTATATTCAACCACTTGTTGAAGTACAAAAACAGAAACAAAGGCAATCGCAAATGATTTCTGAAAATCTATATTAAAATTGGCCTTTGCAAAATTATCATCGGTGGTAACAGAGGTATACTGGTTATCGCAGCAATGATGATCTTCAGCATCATTATCCACACAACCTGGAACTTCCATTGCCATGCCGCAGGAAAGATGTTCTTCGCCTAAAGTAACTTTCGAAAGCATTTCGAATTCTCCGCAATAGTGCTGTGCATAGGTGATACCTGTGCTACTTAATAGTAGTAAAACAGACAATAGTATGGAAATCATTTTACTCATATAGAACAAAGATACTTCAAAATTAGAGGGGTTTACTTAAGGTTTAGCGAAACTTTACTTAATCTCGGCATCTACCCTCCCACATTTCAACATCTTATCTCCAAAATATGGGTTCTGAATTTCTTTGGTATTACTTAACCAATGTGCTCCACTATTACCAAAAGCCATAGGGCAGTATTGCTTATAGACTGTACCGGATTTTAGTGCCCCTTCCAACATTACTTCTACCCCAGCGGTAAGATCAACGAACGCTTCACGCTGGATTTCAACATCGGTTGATTCAGCAATAGACTGCACTGTTTTAGTTAATTCTTCAGACGCATCTATAGCAATTAATTTAGCTTGTAATGATTTAGCAACGGCAGCAGTATTCTCACTGTTAGTATTAACTAAAGCTGTTTTTAGCTGAATGTATTCTTCAAAAATGACAGCTACCTTTGGATCGTTAAATTCGGCCTCCATTTTTGCAGAGGTATATTCTTTCTTCTCTTTTGTTGTTTCAACTGTTACAACTTCGGGCTCCATCTTTTTTTTATCATTTTTACATGACACTAATATGATAGAAATTAAAAGAATGATACTTAGATTTTTGATTTTCATGACAGTCATTTTTGCGAAGCACAAAGATACCAATATTTGTTATTATTTTTTATTCTGAAAGTAAAAAGCAGGTATTAATATTAGAAGAAATATTGGTTGTATCAGAAACCTTCGGACATAGAAAAGGCTCATGAAGTTATCAGTTTCTGAAATTTTCTCTACACTCTCGTTAGGAGCACTTTTCGATACTAATAAATAGCAAAATACCGCAAAGAGAACAACGAACAAAACACTATACAACAGACCTGAAAGCTTTATTACATCCTTATTCTGAAAAAGCACCCATAAAACCCCTAGTGAAACTAAGGTATTCAGTAAAAACCTAATCACAACGTTGCCGAGCAGTTTTAGAGTTTCAAATTGCGGAAGGCTGTCATAGCTCTGTATGGATTTAAAAAAAGGTGTCAATGGGTCGTAAAAGAGAGCATCTTCAAATCCTCTTATAAGCACCAAAATACCTACAAGAAAAACAACAATTATGGTTTTGGTGATTCTATTCATCCCTCGCGTCATTTTTAGGAACTAACTTCTTAATCCAAAGCATCCATAGTAAGAAGACCATTCCGTAGATAATCCCTGGAAAAACAACTCCATGAAGAAGTTTTTCTTGATTGGGATAATGATACAATGCAATCGCTAGAATAACAATTCGAAATACATTTACAACATAAATTAACAAGGAGCCTGCAAATATAAAGAAGACCGTCTTTTTAAAATTTTGTGCAAAAGCTACAATAAAAGCGCTAAACAGAATGATGACACTTATTGAATTACAACCCTCAATTATACTCGCCAAATAGCTGCCGTTGATTTTCAAAACCATTTGGGCCTTTGTTTCATGGGCTATAATTTCGGCATTGTAACCCAGCTTAGAAATAAGCCCTGTACTTTGTCTAGCCACGAAGTGCGTCACAAAATCTGGGTGATAAGCCCCTCCTATTGAAAGTTTTAGATACGTAGCGTAGCAGAAACTCAAAAGAAGATAGCTTCCTAAAAAAAGGAAAACGAACTGTACTACCGACCTATATTTTAAAATTAATTCCCTCAATAGAAGTTTTTGCTTTTTAACAAAAATACAGGATTACATTTTAGTCTATCTTCGAGTTTTAAAATACTTTTACTTAAAACAATTCACAATGCCTTTTGATAGTTTACGACATAAAGTAAGAACCATCCTAGCAAACGAAAGTGAAAGTGCAGAACAGCGAATGACTGAAGTTTGCGAATTGCTTCAAACTTCAATGGGTTATTATGACTGGGTAGGCTTTTATTTTGCAAATGATGTCGAAAAAACACTTCATTTAAAAGCTTTTGCCGGAGAACCATCGAATCACACAGTGATACCTTTTGGTAAAGGCATCTGCGGACAGGTGGCAGTTTCAAACCAAAACTTTGTTGTTGCCGACGTGAAAGCGCAAAGCAATTATATTGCTTGCAGTAGATATGTTAAAGCGGAAATTGTAATTCCATTGTTTAAAGACGATAAAAACATTGGGCAAATTGACGTTGATTCTCATACCGAAGATCCTTTCTCTAGGGAAGATGAGCGCTTCTTAGAATGGGTAAACCAAATGGTCTCGGCTATTTTATAAGGAATACAAATTCGAGCCAAGAATTCGAAAAAACTAAAAACATCAAATAATTTATTTGACATCTACGATGTACGCTTATTTTACATTCCCGTTCTTATAGCTTCTACAGGATCGAGTCTCGATGCTGATATAGCAGGAAGAATACCCGCTATTAATCCAATTACTGCTGAAACCGCAGTACCAATAAACATATTGGTTGGAGACAGTACAAATTCAAAATCACCAGTAAATTGTGATGCTAGAATTGAGACAATAAATACTAAGACCAATCCAATTAATCCACCAATTATAGCCAAAATCATTGCCTCAAATAAAAACTGAAACAAAATAAATTTGTTCTTAGCACCTAATGACTTTTGAATTCCGATTAGATTCGTGCGTTCTTTTACACTCACAAACATAATATTAGCAATTCCAAAACCACCAACCAGGAGTGAAAAACCGCTTATAATCAAGCCCATAATATTCAGGTTACCAGTAATATTATCAATTAAATCTGCAAAACCTTGAAGTTCATTCACAAAGAAGTTATCACTCTCATCAGGTTTTAATCCCCTCGCCATTCTTAGCTTTTGCTTGAGGATTGCAACAAATTCGGCCTGATCAGTTCCTTTATCCGGTTTAATTATTATAAAGGGAAACAAGTTTCTATTATTAGCCCCAAATATTTTTCGAATAGCATTAACAGGTACATATGCAGCACTATCCCTCGAACCTCCAAAAAGACCTGCTCCTTCTTTTTCAAGAACACCAATAATTATAAAATTTCTTCCGTAAAGTCTTGCCTTTTTACCAATTGCCGCTTCCGACGAATCGAATAATATATTTGCAATTTCTGCTCCAATTACCGCAACCTCAACCCCACTAGCATTTTCAGCTTCATTAAAAAACCGTCCATAATCAATTTGGAGTGCTTCAATATCATAATATTCATGTGTGATTGCGCCAATTTCTACATTGCTCACCGTTCGCTCTTCAAACTTCATTGCAGCCACCGGCACATTTAACGTAAAAGAAGCCGCATACATATCGGGGACTAATCTTTTCAGAAGTTGATATTCATCATAAGTTACATCAGGAAATTGTTCCCTTTTCCATCGAGGAACCTCAGTTGGTCCAAAAGAAAATCGTCCTAAATAAATCGTGCTATTATCCAAAGAACTAATACTGCCTTCTATCTCTTTTTTCAATGAGTCTACTGCAGCCAAAACTGCAATAATCGAGAAGATACCAATGGTAACTCCCAAAAGAGATAAAAATGTACGTAACTTATTGTTTCTTAATGCATTAATAGCAAAATTAAAACTTTCTTTTAATACACGAAGGTAGATTAGCATTGCCCTTAAATTATGAAAATTACTTCAGAATAAAGATAAGTCGATTTCTGCTAACTTATGTTACAAATTTCTTATGTATTTATGTACTTTTGCTCCTTAATTTCAGACCATGAGTGACACAAAAAAAGTAGCTTCGGCGTTAATTTCCGTTTTTCATAAAGAAGGCTTAGCGGCCATAGTTCAAAAACTTAGTGAACTTGGTGTAAAAATGTACTCTACTGGAGGGACAGAAAAATTCATTAAAGAGCTCGGATTGGAAGTAACCCCTGTTGAGGAGGTTACAGACTATCCTTCCATTTTAGGAGGTAGAGTTAAGACATTACACCCAAAAGTCTTCGGTGGAATATTGAATAGACAGGACAATGATAGCGATATCCAAGAAATGTCTGAATATGACATTCCGCAGTTGGATATTGTAATTGTGGATCTTTATCCATTTGAGCAGACAGTAGCGTCTGGAGCATCAGAACAGGACATCATTGAAAAAATTGATATTGGTGGAATTTCATTGATCCGCGCAGCTGCCAAGAATTTTAGAGATACTATCTGTGTTTCTTCTATGGAAGATTATGGCGAATTTTTAGAATTACTTTCCGAAGATAATGGGGTCATTTCCATGGCAAGTCGGAGGACGTTTGCTGCAAAAGCATTTAATGTATCTTCAAATTACGATACTGCGATTTTCAACTATTTCAACAGTGACCATAGTATTCCTGCACTCAAGATTAGTGAAACAAATGGCAAAGTACTTCGGTATGGTGAGAACCCACATCAAAAAGGATTTTTCTTTGGTGATTTCGATACAATGTTTGACACCTTGCACGGGAAGGAATTAAGCTATAACAATCTTCTGGATGTTGATGCCGCGGTTAATTTGATGGCGGAATTTAAAGGTGAGGCACCAACTTTCGCCATTTTAAAGCATAATAACGCTTGTGGACTAGCACAACGGCCAACTGTTAAACAGGCATATCTAGATGCTTTAGCGGGAGATCCAGTTTCTGCATTTGGAGGAATTTTAATCTCAAATACAGAAATAGACGCAGCGACTTCGGAAGAGATTCACAAGCTTTTTTGTGAAGTAATTATTGCACCTTCCTACTCTGAAAAAGGGCTTGAAATCTTGAAAGGAAAAAGAGATCGAAGAATCCTAATATTGAAGGATGCTGAGCTTCCAAAAACAACGGTTCGAACCTGTTTAAATGGGGCTTTGGTCCAAGATAAAGACACTGTAACTGATTCAGCGGCTAATTTAACACACCCAACTAACAATAAACCTGGCTCAAATGAGTTAAAAGACCTAATGTTTGCCTCAAAAATTTGTAAGCATACAAAATCTAATACCATCGTGCTTTCTAAGGGAATGCAGCTTTTTGCCAGCGGAACCGGACAGACTTCACGAGTAGATGCATTGAGACACGCGATTGAAAAGGCAAAATCTTTTAATTTTGACCTAAAAGGTGCAGTCATGGCAAGTGACGCTTTCTTTCCTTTTCCAGACTGTGTTGAAATTGCTGACAAAGCAGGAATTACAGCCGTGATACAGCCGGGAGGTTCCATTAAAGATAAGCTTAGCATCGAATATTGTAACGCAAATGGAATGGCAATGGTATTTACAGGTACACGTCATTTTAAGCATTAAATTTTATTACATTTGTGATGAGTTGAAACTCAACACATTTAATTTCAATACCGCGAACATAACATATGGGATTTTTTGACTTCTTAACAGAAGAAATTGCTATCGATTTAGGAACAGCTAACACGTTAATTATTCACAACGACAAGGTTGTCGTGGATGCCCCATCAATTGTGGCCCGAAATCGCACTACAGGAAAAATTATTGCTGTAGGAAGGGAAGCTGCACTGATGCAAGGGAAAACACACGAAAACATAAAGACTATTAGGCCATTAAAGGATGGTGTAATAGCCGATTTCGATGCTAGTGAGCAAATGATAAACATGTTTATCAGTGATATTCCTGCTTTAAAGAAAAAGTGGTTAAAACCATCGTTACGAATGGTAATTTGTATTCCTAGTGGTATTACAGAAGTTGAGATGAGGGCGGTGAAGGAAAGTGCCGAACGTGTAAATGGAAAAGAAGTCTATTTAATTCACGAGCCTATGGCGGCCGCTATTGGTATCGGTGTAGATATTATGGAACCAAAAGGAAATATGGTTGTTGATATTGGAGGTGGTACAACGGAAATTGCGGTAATCGCCTTGGGAGGAATTGTTTGTGACAAATCGGTGAAAGTTGCAGGTGATGTATTCACAAATGATATTGTTTACTATATGCGAACTCAGCATAATTTATATGTTGGTGAGCGAACTGCAGAAAAAATTAAAATTCAAATCGGTGCTGCTACGGAGGATTTAGAACTCCCCCCTGATGAAATGGATGTTCAGGGCCGTGATTTATTAACTGGTAAACCGAAACAAGTCCAAACATCTTATCGAGAAATTGCAAAAGCCCTTGATAAATCAATTCTTAGAATTGAAGATGCTGTTATGGAGACTCTCTCTCAAACACCGCCAGAATTAGCAGCTGATATATATAATACAGGCATCTATCTGGCTGGAGGTGGATCAATGCTACGCGGACTTGACAAACGATTATCTTTAAAAACTGATTTACCCGTGTACATTGCCGAGGATCCTTTGAGGGCTGTGGTTCGTGGTACGGGCATATGCCTTAAAAACATTGCTAGATACAAAAGCGTATTGATAAAATAAGGATTAACCCAACATGCAGCAGATTCTCTTTTTTTTCATACGAAATAAAAACTTCCTGTTGTTTAGCGTTCTTTTTTTATTTGCTTTTACCCTCACCATTCAATCTAACTCCTATCATACCGCAAGATTTACGAGTTCAGCGAACTTTTTTAGCGGAACGATCTACACCATGAAGAGTAATGCGCTTGATTATTTTGGGCTACAGGATGAAAACACAAAATTATTGAATGAAAATGTCATTCTTCGGAAACAGCTAGAAGTGTTTAAAAATAATTCAGGAATTATTAAAAAAGACAGCAGCAATCTTTCAGTAAAATATGAATTCATCTCAGCGATCGTTATTAATAATAGCTACTCCAAAACTAAAAACATTCTAACAATCAAAAAAGGTTCGAACGATGGAATTAAAATAGATATGGGTGTTATTACATCAAATGGGATTGTGGGAATTGTAAATAATGTATCAGAAAATTACGCTACCGTACAATCTTTACTTAATACAAACTGTCAGATTAATGCAAGACTAAAGAATTCGAATCATTTCGGTAGTATAAAGTGGAACACCGAGGCGACAAATATTGTGCAACTAACTGATGTAAATAGATTGGCCCCTGTAAAAGTTGGTGATACAATAATAACCGATGGAAAATCCACTATTTTCCCTGAAGGTCTGCCAATAGGAACAATTAAAAAATATGAACTTGGTGAAAACGATAGTTATAATTTAGATATTCAACTATTTAATGATATGACTAATTTGAAGCATGTTTACCTAATAACAAATAACCATGCTCAAGAGATAAAAGAGTTAGAAAAAGAAGGTGAAGATGAACAATAGCCCTATTTTAA
>RCNB010002342.1_pt1 | contig 11689 bp, 8 predicted proteins | sample 2041321 | NCBI WGS metagenome assembly RCNB01 (sample SAMN09708232, study PRJNA481090) | Marine sediment metagenome, whole genome shotgun sequencing project.
ATCGGATGGCTCGACCAAGCCTGATCCGGAACTGAATTCGACAGAGCTGAAACAAACGATGTGGCAGAGGTATGTTGCGATTACCGATAGCTTCAACGAGCCCGGGAAGTTTACAACTCTGGTAGGTTACGAGTGGTCTGCACAACCCAACATGTCAAACCTGCATCGCAATGTAATCTTCCGCGCTAGCGACAACTTACCTACCGTACCGTTCTCGTATTTTGACTCCCAACACCCTGAAGACCTCTGGGTGTGGATGGATACAGTGCGCGCACAAGGCAGCGAGTTGCTGGCGATCCCGCACAACGGCAACCTGAGCAATGGCGCCATGTTTGCGATGGAGGATTCCTTTGGCGAGCCGATCACGCTTGAATACGCTCAAGCCCGCATGCGTAACGAGCCCCTCACAGAAATCATCCAGACCAAAGGCCAATCAGAAACGCATCCGGATATCTCTCCCCAAGATGAATTTGCCGGCTTTGAGATCTGGACCAAACCAGTTGCTGGACCCGGCACGGTAAAAGTGGTCGAAACCAACTATGTTCGAAATGCCCTTGCCAATGGCATGCTGATCAAACAAAAGCTTGGCGTAAATCCATTCCGTTACGGAGTCGTTGGGGGTGGCGATATTCACACGTCAATTGTGTCGCACGAAGAATATGAGCACACCGGTGAACACAACCTTAAATCCGGCACGCCCGAACAGCGGCTACTTGAAAGCCTACCTGGTGAGCCCTCTAAAGTAGAACAAGGCACAGCCGGACTCTCCAATGTCTGGGCTGAAGAAAACACCCGTGAGTCCATCTATGACGCCATGGCTCGTCAGGAGACATGGGCAACGAGCGGACCACGGATTACCGTTCGTGTGTTTGGTGGCTACGACTTTTCCGGCAGTTCGCCTGGCGATTCAGACTGGGTTACAACAGGCTATGATCAAGGTGTCCCTATGGGCGGCACTCTGGGTCAGGCCAAAGAGACCGATGCACCCTCATTCATGATCTGGGCACTGAAAGGCCCCAACAGCGGCAACCTCGACCGTATTCAGGTGGTCAAAGGTTGGGTTGATGCGGACGGCAAGACTCAGGAAAAAATCTATAACGTTGCATGGTCGGGTGACCGACAGCTAAATGCTGATGGGCGGCTTCCGGCAATAGAAAATACCGTGGATATAGCTACTGCAAGCTATACCAACACAGTCGGCAGTCCTGAACTAAAAACCACCTGGGTCGACTCTGACTTCAATCCGGCGCACCCTGCTTTCTACTACTTGCGCGTTCTGGAAATTCCGACACCACGCTGGTCAACCTACGATGCAGTAAAGCTGAATATCTATCCACCGGAAGGTTTTCCGGCATCGATTCAAGAGCGTGCGTGGACATCACCCATCTGGTACGAAGGGCCATAAAAACTCAAGCTCGCCAAACTCTGAACGAACGCCCCTTAAGCTTGCCTTCACTCAACTTCGTTAAGGCCTCGTTGGCGATGTCGCGATTGACAGCTACATAGGCGAAGTTGTCAAAGATATTGATTTTGCCTACCTGCTTGCCATCGATACCGCCTTTGCCCGTGAGCGCGCCCAGAATATCGCCTGGCCGGACTTTTTGACGCTTACCACCATCGATACGCAAGGTAATGTTTTGGGGTTTTACCATAGGTCGGTCGAAGACCGCTTTCGATGGCAAGGCCTCAGCCGTAAGCTGCTTCTGAATATATTCTTCGAGAGCAGCCATCTTGTGCTGCTCTCTGTCAGTAAAGAATGTAAATGCCTTACCTCGATTACCAGCACGACCGGTGCGCCCTACCCGATGAACGTGTATCTCAGGATCATGCGCAAGGTGATAATTAAATACTGCCTCAATCGAATCGATATCGAGGCCACGAGCGGCAACATCAGTCGCCACCAATATCGTGGCACTGCCATTTGAAAACTGGACCAGTATTTTATCGCGGTCACGTTGCTCGAGATCACCGTGCAGTGCGAGCACAGAAAACCCAGCATCGTCGAGTGCTTCAGCCACTTCCCGGGTTTCGACTTTCGTATTACAAAACACGACAGCAGAAGCTAGCTCATGTTTCATGAGCAACAGATGCAGGGCCGCGACACGCTGCTCCTGATCGTTATCAACACAATAAAAGTGCTGATCAATGGTGACTTCATCGTGCGTCAGTTCGGCCTCGGCTGTAACCGGGCTATTCATAATCCGTTTCGCAATAGCCTTAATCTCATCCTGAAAAGTGGCACTAAATAACAGCGTCTGACGCTGTGCCGGCAGCTCTGCAACGATGTTCTCCACTGAGTCCTCAAAGCCCATATCAAGCATTCGATCGGCTTCATCCAACACAAGAACATTTACCGCCTGCAGGTCGAGAGTATGTCTACGTAAATGGTCTTCGATACGCCCGGGCGTACCCACGATGATGTGGGCGCCATGCTCTAGCGAAGCGGCCTGCGGTCTGAAAGGCACACCACCACACAGGGTTAGTATTTTAACGTTAGGCGTGGTGCGGGCGAGTTGCCGCAAGGCTTTGGCAACCTGATCGGCCAGCTCACGCGTAGGACACAGTACCAATGACTGAATCTCATAACGGTTCGCATCAAGTGATGCCAGCAAACCCAAACCAAAAGCGGCGGTTTTGCCCGAGCCGGTCTTGCCCTGCCCGATCACGTCTTTGCCATTCAGAATATGCGGCAAACTCTGCGCCTGAATCGGCGTCATAGCTGTATAACCCATCGACTCCAGGTTCTTAAGAACTTCGGGTGAAAGCTTTAGTGATGAGAATGAATCAGTCATGGTCTGGTGTCTGCTCGCCGATCTGCTCTTCGCCCTTCATATCAAGCCCTTCTTCCGCACCATCCAGCAGTTTCCAGCGAACCGGCTTGGCGTTCTCATCCGGAATCTCTTCGCCGTTTTCATCGAAGTACATGCGACGCAATTCTTTGCCTTTGCCATCGCAAATGACACGCTCGACATTGAACCCGAATGCATCGTAGACATATTCGATGTAGACCTTCAGCCCGCCGTCTTCAAAAAAAGTTTCCATGCGGGCAACGCGATTGTCTTCATCAAAAAAACGCACGGTTTTGGTACCGTCGTCGAAATGTTCTGTTTCACGGCGCATGCCGGACTCCGTTGGGGCTAAGCGAAGCCGCCATTAGACGCGATGCGCGCTAGAAACACAAAGAGAATGCCTACAAACACATACCGCCGTCGATAACCATCGTGGTGCCCGTCACAAAAGAGGCACGTTCGGAGATGAGATACGCTGCAGCTTCGCCCGCGTCATGCTCAGGGTCACCGAAACGACCAACGTGATGCTTCGCAGCATTCTTCTCCTGCAGTGCCGGCATTGCTTCATGGAACTGGATAGCCTTTTCTGTCTCGAATATCCCGAACAGCAAGGTGTTAACGCGAATACCCTGGCGTGAGTACTCAAGTGCTGCGGCCTGAGTGAGGCCTTCGACAGCAAGTTTCGATGCAATATACGGCGCCATGCGCATGCCGGTATCGCGGCTCGCTCCCGAGCTGATATTAATAATGGAATAGTTGTCGCCGGTTTCCGCGCCCTGTGCGAGGAACTGCTTGATTGCAAACTTCATACCGAGGTAGGTACCGGTGATGTTGGTATCGACAACCTGCTGAAAACTGTCCAGCGGCTCATCACCCAACATTTGGAAATCGCCGGGATAGACCGCGTTATTAATAATTGAGTCGAGCCGACCAAAGGTATCAACCGCAAACTTTACGAGGTTTTCGTTGTCTGCTTCTTTACTAATATCCATTTGAAAATACGCAATGGCACTGGCGTCAACATCAGCCGCTGTCGCCAACCGACTCAAAGCCTCCTGACCGGTATCGGCATTGCGGCTGGTAATAATGATGTTCGCACCGTACTTAGCGAGGCGTGTTGCCATGCCAAAACCAATGCCCATAGTACCGCCGGTCACGATCACAACCTTACCCGCGAGCTCCTGTCCGTTCCCCATAGCGCTTCCTTCTGATTCTTTACGTTTTACCATTTTCGGTTTTGGTGCCGAGCCATCTGCCGCGGGTGCAGCTCCACCATTTTGTTTTGCCTGCAGCTCTTCCATTAATTCAACCGAGACAAAATTTGTGCCCTTCGCCCGTGCCGCTTTTTCGGCGTTCTTAATGATCATCGGCTGCACAAAACCCGGCGCTTTCTCGACCATCGCCAGGGCTTCATCCTGCCATTCTAGCGTGGCTTTTGACTTGGCATCGCGTGGCACCACAGGCTCAGACTTGCCGTAATCTTTAGCCCTAGTCGACTCGACATTATCGATATCAACAAATTTAAGATCTTTCACGGAAGGCTGAGTGATGTCTGCGGGGTCCAACAAGGCCACCGTCGGGTAAGCCCAGCCTTCGGGGTCTGCCTTGCGATTAGGTGACGGAATAATGCGAACTTTCTCATCACTGGCCTGCAACTTGCTGCGGTCAATCTGCCAACCAAGGTTCCGCATCCGCTCCATTAAGCCCCAATAGGTAAGCGTAATTTTGTCTTCGTCATGCGTATAGAAGCCATCGGGATTGGGACCGTCGGGAGCGACCATTGGCCGTTGCTGCTCAGCCAGGTCTTTGTCCTGATGAATATTTTGTAGGTTGCGGCGGGTATGCTCAGTATCAAACTCCTCCTCCATACGATAATTTCGGAAAAAGATATGCCGCATCATCGTGCGATGCTCATCGATAGGTGTGCTGAACTCATAAAAGATATTGAACTCACCCGAACCAATGCCACCGATCTCGACCTGACCACGCAACGTAAAACCGGGAACAAAGTACCTCATGATTGATTCGACCTTGGCACCCTTCTCACGCATTTCACTCCATACACCTGCACTGGGCGCAGGATTCACCTGCATGACAGATTGAAAGCCATGTTCAGTTTTAGTCACCACATGTTCGGGTGCCTGCATTGGATTCTCATTGCCCTGAAACAAAATGCCGTGCACGACAGGAAGATGCACGTAGTCCATGTTCGTGAACTTGGCCGTCACGTAATCGGCCTCCCAGATTTCTTCGTTAGTTGTGTGGCGATGGGTTTCATCACCCCACTCTGGCATATCAAAAATGGGTGAGGCAGCATCAGGATCATCGCCTAAGAACACCCAGATACAGCCGTACTTCTCAACCGTAGGATAAGCATCGGTTTTAATGCCGGGAGACACCACCTGCGGTTCGTGATCGCAACGTGAAGGAACCAAAGTACAGGTGCCCTCGCCATCAAAGCGCCAACCATGAAAGGGACAACCTAGCGAACCGTCTTTATAGAGTATGCCGTCAGCCATACTTGCACCGCGATGCGGGCAGACATTGCTGATGCAACGCGGGGTGCCATCCATCTCACGAAACAGCACAAAATCTGCACCCAGCATCGTGACCTTAATCGGATCTTTATCGAGATCTTTCGCGTAACCCGCGACATACCAAATATTTGTATACACCTGTTGCTCCTGCTCTCTAAGTATTTTTTGTGTGATTCAATTCAATGGTGGCGGCCTGCTCGACCACGGCTCTACTTTCTTCGGGGCTTAAGCCCAACAGTCTTAATACGAAACCCTGATATTCCTGCACCGCGTTTGCATCGGCGGTTTTATTCAACAGATCCTGAACCACAGCTAAAGCACCACCACGAATGGCGATGGCTGCCGTGCGCGAACTGCTGACATCGAAACGCCCTTCCTCAACACCGACCTTGATCATTGCTGCTAGCGGATCGCTGTCGCTGGAAATAACTAGCTCACGCAGTCCCTTACTTTTAATAAGTGTCCAGGCAATAACCGGATCATCGGTCGCAATCGCGAGGGTGTGATAAACATTGATAGCAATAGCAGCAGCGGGATCGCTAATCTGCTCAAAGATACTTTGTTTCGTCTGCTTGTCGCGGCGAAAAAAATCAGCGGCGATCTCACGCGCTAAAGCGTCTTTCGAATCGAAGTGGTTATAGAAAGAAGGTTGCGACACATTGGCGGCCCGAACGATATCGAGCACCGAGGTTGCCTCTACTCCCTGGTCGGCAAACACCTGGCGGCCGCCATCGAGCAGTTTCTTGCGGGTTTTGGCCCAACGGGCATCAGTCTTTTGTTCCGATACGGTGTAATCCGAACCGACCGTATCCTGATAAGTAGTTGCTGCTGACATTTCTCTATTTTGCAGACTACAAAATAAATATCAAGCCCTATCCGACCGATATATTAGGCCTGCAAAGAATCAAGTTCTTCAAACAACTCATCCGGACGAGCCCAGACCTGACATAGCCCACAAGTGCCCTTGGTATCTATCAGAAAAGCGGCATTCGGCGTGCGCCCCAAAGCCTGCCATAGCTGGTTCTGCATATTATCGGCCAATACTGGCACCGCAAGGCCCAACAAATCCCGATAGGCGCAAGCCATAGTGTTGCGATCGTCCTGAGTCTTAGGCTGACCAAAATGAATATCTGCCTCGGCATTGTCATGAGTCAGCCAATCGGTACCCGTGTAAGGACAGGGGTCGCCGTCCGGATGAGCATCAATCACGTACAAAACTGCCACGCTAATATCCGGATAGCGACTCTGCAGCTCATTTGCGACCGGGTTAATTTGGCGTGAAGGCGGACAGGTCATAGAACCTGTAAGCAGCAACAAAGGCTTTTCAGCCCACATAGACGAAATATCCAATGGCGCTCCCTCACAGGAAAACACACTAACGTCTTCAACTGACTCGCCCTCCTGCAACCCCTGCATCATAAGGGTCATATCAGTAGTGGCATTCTCAAGATGCCACTGCTGCTCAGCTAACCAGGCTGCAACTTTCTCTTCTTCAGGATTATTAACGCTCATTAACCACCCTCGCAATATCTAACAACGAAAAACCCAGTTCAGTTTAGACCAATTATCACCAATCAGTTGCGTCGAAGATACAGCAGCCCGAAGCGCAGCGCTCAAAATCGACAAAGACTGTAATAACCTCTTCTAAAGCCGTTGTGTTTATGCAACTATCCATAATTATATATATGTCCTACAAGATCCAAAAAGCGCTTCAATGAGAAATACCTACTTGGGAGAGTAATATGAAGAGATTACGGCTACACGGAGGCGCGGCGCTTATTGCCATCGGCGCTCTAGGGGTTATCCCCGCTGCACAGGCAGCACTCGAAGAAATCACTGTGACGGCACAACGTCGGGCGACCAGCTTGCAGGAAACACCGATTGCAGTGACTGCACTGGGCACTGAAGAGATGGCTCGTTTAAATATCGACATGGGTTTTGATTTGGGTGCTGCTGTACCCAACATGCAAACCTATCAGGTCACATCAAACGCTTCTGCCATGCAGGTATTTATGCGCGGCGCAGGCATTCAAAACCCGGGTTTTATTGCCTCTGAATCACCGGTCGGCTTGTACGTTGACGATGTAATCCGCAGTCGTCTCGCCACAGCCAACCTCGACCTTACCGATATCGAACGTATCGAAGTCCTGCGCGGACCGCAAGGCACACTATACGGTCGTAACTCAATTGCAGGTGCTGTAAAAATAGTGACCCGCACTCCGGAAGAAGAATTCTGGGCGAATGGTTCTTTAGGCTACGGCAACTTCGAAACCACCAAGCTCACCGCTTCAGTGGGCGGCCCTCTTATCGACGGTCTGGGTGCATCTCTGTCCGGCATGATTCATAAACGCGAAGAGGGCTGGATTACCCGCGGTAGTGTCGGCGGACGAGACCTTGGCGAATATGACAACAAAGCCATTCGCGGCAAACTCAACTGGTTTGGCACTGATAATTTTAATGCCACACTTGCGATCGGCTATGTGAAAGCCAATAACGATGGCTTCAACGGTATTCCCTATGGTCCGACTGCGACAAGCTCTCCGGGAGAACCGCTAGAGGGTTTCTATGACAGCCTTGTGCCGGATGAAAGCATCGGCTTTGGCGAAACAGAGCAAGTCAACGCCACGCTGACCCTGACGTGGGATATTGGTTCCACGACGCTAAATTCAATCACCGGCTACAGCGATATTGATGACGCCTTTGGGTTTGACTTAAATGGTGGTGCTCCTCAAAATTTTGGTCCTCAACCTCCGGTATTTAATATTGGAACTCAAGGTGTGCTCGTTAACTCATTATCAAACAATAAAACGATCAGTCAGGAATTCACCTTAGGTGGCGACTCCTTTGATGACAAGCTGAACTGGATTACAGGTCTCTATTACCTTAATGAAGAAGGTACGCAGGTCTATAGCCCCTCAGCTGCTGGCACTGCGATTAATGAAAACATCACAACCGAAACCAATAGCTATGCGGTATTTGCCGAAGGTACTTGGGCCTTTACCGATAAGCTGTCGGCTACTCTCGGTGGTCGCTACACACGGGATGAAAAGGAATACACCAACAACTGTGTGCAGGCAAGCATAGGATTCAGTCCCTTCCCGGTCTGCGCTGATACAACAGGCACTCCTGGCGACTGGACTTCGGACCTGAATAAAACCTTCTCAGAGTTTACGCCGCGCCTCCTCGCTCAATATGACTTTACCGACAACATTATGGCGTATGGTTCATTGTCCAGCGGCTTCCAGGCTGGCGGTTTCCAGACGCTGTGCTTTGGTGCTCAGTCATGTACCGATAACATTTACGATCCACAAACTGTGGATAGTGCAGAAATCGGCAGCAAGATGGACTTCTTAAACAACACTGTGCGACTCAATACAGCGCTGTTTTATGCGAAGTACGATGACATGCAACAGACGGCAAGTACCGCGACTACAGCCCCGGGCGCGCCCTTCCCCGTGCTAAATGTGGGTAAAACGACAGTTACCGGTCTGGAACTTGAACTCTACTGGACGCCAATCGATAGCATTAATACGTATGTTATCGGCGCATTGGCGAAAGATGATATTAGTACCGAAGCCCAAGCGAATCTGCCGTCATCTAATGTTGGTGCGTTGCCCGGTCTGCCGGAGAGAACACTCCGGGTCGGTGGTGACTGGCACCCTGAGATGAGTGCCAACTGGTCGTTTCTGGTCGGTGCCGACGTGAACTACGTTGGTTCTTACTATGCCACCATTAATAATACGGCATTGATCGACAGCTACTCTCGTATCAACGGCCGCATTGGTATCGATCAACCCGATGGCCACTGGTCTATTGTTCTGATCGCCAAGAACCTGACGGATGAAGAAGACATCGTTTCAGCCATCTCAGGCTCCGGAACCAATATCCGGACAGCGCTGCCACCTCGTGAGTACATGTTGAAAGTCGACTGGAAGTACTAAGACTTTAGACATAGCAGTAAAAAAAGGGGCAACGAATTCGTTGCCCCTTTTTTAATGGCTAAAAAAACTGGGTTAAGTAATTGGGTCAAAACCTAAACATACTAGTAAGGTTGCACAGGTGCATCAGCAGCGGTAGTCATTAATGTTCCGGGACTAAGCTCTCCGGTTGCCAACCCCTTCATATACGCAACGGTTGGTAAATGACAGTAGACCTGTCCTTCTAACGTCTCAGGCAGTATCCAGGTAATCCAACTGTCGTAGTCGTGAAACAGACCCGGCGAACTCAAATGCACCGCCTTGTCCTCATCCACATAACTCAATTCGAAGTCAGCAAGATAGCTCTGCCCTGTCATGCCCGGTTCAGTATTATCAATCACTAATGCACTGGCTATGGCAGCAGCCGCTTCATTACCTGCGGCCTTCAGTTCATCAACGGCCTGCTGCTGCGCAAGCTGCGTTATCGAGGGACAATATGTTTGCTCGCCTGCCGCCGCTTCGCCGTAGGCCGCACGCACATGTGCAGCCCCCTTTATCTTACAAGACACCATTATCGGCAAAGTGCCTTGGTACGACACCACCTGAAACGTCTGCAACGGATCCACCATAGGTTTCGAGTGCCGATACGCGGGCATATCGGTAAAGAGCGTGTTGTCGCTAACTAAACTCGTGTCAGCCATTAACTGCTGCACTAGTTGGCAGTACTCAGCAGAGCTTGGCTCCGGAAGGGTCACATCATCAGCTGCATTAACCATCGCAGTTAACGCCATAGAAATAACGATAGTGAATGAAAATGAAACCGGTCTAGTGATCATAGAATCTTCCAAATAAAAAACGTGCTCGAGCTACTATTTTTGCGGGCGATGCTGCATAACCGGCTGTCGTATACCAGCCTCTGCAAACGCATCCAATACACGCAGGGTAACGTCAGTCGTAAACCGCTTCTCATACAAGGTATCAAGCACGTAAGCCTTGAGACGGATCCGCAATGCGATCATCGAATCTAGCTGCACCTGCTCGACATTAACCAACAAGGGTTTTGGCAGATGCACGTAACGGCTAATGACAGCGGCCTCACGCACCAACTGAGTCGCAAGCGTCGCATCCTGATCAACACCAATATAGAAATCAGTATCGATCTGCATATCAAGCACGCCGAAGTTTGCACTTGAAGAGACCTCACTAAAGAACAGGTTGTTTGGAATCGTAACCACGCTGTCATCAAGCGTACGCAGCTTAACCGAGCGCAAGCCAATGGCCAGCACGTCGCCATATTGGCCACCAAAGCTTACCCGGTCACCAACCTGAAACGGCCTGTCAAAAACAATAGTTACTCCGGCGACTAACGAGGCCAGCAGATCGCGGGTCGCAAAACCTACCGACACCGCGACACCACCGCCAATTAAACCCAGAACCTGAGGGCTAAAATCGAAGCTCAATAGAATGACGCCAACAACAACGCCGATATAAATAAAGAAGTGGAAGAAAGCATTTAAACGCTGAATAAACAAACGCTTATCGGCAAATGCTGTGCTGAGCTCCTCGACGATATTGTCGGTAAACTTGATCAACAACCAAGCACTAAACACCAAAACAACTGATGAGCCGACACCACCCCAGTTAACCATCTGGCCAATATCAGCCAAGCTCTCTACCTGGGATGCATCGATGAGCTCTTGCGCATAAGCAGGAGTTAATGCCGATACCAACGCAAGACTAAATAATCGCTTCAACATCAGCTTGCTACCTCCGCTACACCAGCTAACAGGTTTTTACGGCCTAACACTCTGGTGATCGTCCGGAACCAGGTCCAGGTAAGTCGATAGCCGCTGCGCAAGCCCTGCTCTGATCTATCAAGATGCTCTACCCAGCCACGCAACTCGGCAAAGTGCAATGTGGTGCGAATCAAGCTTTCATCCATTCGCAAATTTGCGATCACGTCTTCAACGGCAATGACTTCGGATTGAGCAAGCACACGCAATACAAGCAGCATTTCGAGCGACAGGCCATCGAAAACTTTGTCGTCACGAGTCGCGGGCAGAATAACCTCAGCACTGCCGTCCGGGTTCAGCCGAACGAGCTTGGCCGTCCAGTGGTCTATGGTGAACGAGAGCATTACGCCGCATACCGTACAACGCGAAAGGGCCGAAGCCTTCTCCTTCACCTGCCGTTTCTTCGAATAGTTGTACTTCGGGCGCGGGATCCAGACCCCCTCGCCCATCAGTCCCCCCGGTGCTTGTTGCGGTAATAAAGCTCTTTGCGCCAGTCGTGGATCAGGTTCATGGCCGTCCACCAGATGCGGGTCGGCCAAAAGATGCGGTCCCAGATTGAGGCATCCTCGTAGCCCCAGCGGGCTAGTGCGACGACGAAATCGCCGATCAGCAGCCACAGGTATATCAAGGCTAGGATCTTCATGGGGTGGCCC
>RCNB010002754.1_pt1 | contig 11686 bp, 9 predicted proteins | sample 2041321 | NCBI WGS metagenome assembly RCNB01 (sample SAMN09708232, study PRJNA481090) | Marine sediment metagenome, whole genome shotgun sequencing project.
GCAGAACCTGGAACTGTAACACAGTTACAGATGAAAGTTGACATTATTATGTCAAAGCAATACAGCAAGCCTTCTGAAGTTTCAAGTTTGACAGCTACACCATATTCTGGAGCGCTTGACCTAACTACTCCTTGGGGGATAGTAGGAGATGCTACACCAAATGGATGGCCTGATGGTAATACGCTTGATGCGGCATTCTATCAAACAGCCGAGCCCGGTATTCATGTGGCCTATATCAACCTGATAGTTGGTGAATGGAAGATTAGGCAAGACAATGCCTGGGATGTTAATTATGGTTCAGATAATAATGATGGGACCTTACAAGCAGGTGGAGGAAACATACCTGTTGAGGAAGCTGGATCTTACAAGGTAACATTTGATGAGAACAACTTAACCTATACTGTTGAAAAATATAGTTGGGGCTTAGTGGGTGATGCGACAGAATTTGGTTGGGACCCACCAGATGTGCCACTAGTGTATGACCCTTGCTCTGACACATGGAGAGCTCCTCAAGTCGAACTCAAAGACGGGAAGTTGAAAATTCGTCAGAATGAGGATTGGGCGGTAAACTTTGGATCAGATGCCGCTGATGGAACTTTACAACAGGGTGGTGCAGATATTGAGGTTACAGCTGGTTTATACGAGGTAATTATCGATTTCAATAACTTGACATATAGCATTGAAAAACCTGACGTATGGGGCTTAGTGGGTGATGCGACAGAATTTGGTTGGGACCCACCAGATGTGCCATTTACACCTGACTATTGTAACGAAGGAATTTTTTATGCCAATAATGTGCCCCTAACAGAGGGATTGATCAAGTTCAGATTGAACAATGATTGGGGTGTTAACTATGGCGACGATGGTGAAGACGGAATTTTAGAAGCAGGGGGTGCTGATATCCCTATTTCTGAAGCTGGTGTCTATGATATTAAGCTTGACTTTACAAACCCTAGTGTACCTACGTATACTATGACGAAGAAATAAATTTGATTGTTAGTATTAAGAAGGGCTGTTTATAACAGCCCTTTTTTTCCTTTATTAAAAACTTAACTATGCATAAAACTCTACTATTTTTCTTAATAATTTTCTTAATAATTAGTACCTCTTTAATTGCACAGCAACAAACGGTCACTTTTGATGTCAGTCCGACTCCATTTGCCGAGGATGAAATGATCACGATCACGGCTTCTGATTTTAGCCCTACAGTTTGGGGTGTTACAGACGTTTATCTTTGGGCATGGTCAAATGCAAGTGGGGATCAACAAAATGCTCCCAACAATGGCGAATGGACCAATTCAGATGAAGCGCAGATAATGACTAACAATGGTGATGGCACCTATTCGATTTCATTCATTCCTACAGATTTTTATGAAAGAACCGGGCTAGAAAGTATCGGCTTTTTGGTAAAGGCCAAAAATGGTGACGGAGACAAAAAATCACAGGATAACGTTGTTCTGGTTGGAAGCATCGACGTTCCTCCAGTAACGGAAGCCCCTGTTCCAAACGGTATGCTTGATGGGATCAACCTGAATCCAAATGATAACACCAAAGTTACACTTGTGCTATATGCGCCCTTAAAGGAATTTATATACGTACTTGGTGATTTTAACAATTGGGAAAAGAACGCGAATTATTTATTAAAAAAGGATACGGCCAAAAACAGATTCTGGATCGAACTTAGCGATTTAACCCCAAAGTTTGATCATATGTATCAGTATTTGGTAGATGGAGCAATACGCGTTGCTGACCCTTATTCAACGACAATCTTAGACGATTTTAATGATCAGTTTATCGATGACGTAACGTATCCGAATCTTCCAGATTACCCATCGAGTAATACGAGTCATGCCGTTACTTTACTTAGAACCGGAGATGAAGATTTTAATTGGCAAACTAACAGTTATGAAATTCCTGAAAAAACTGATCTTGTAATCTATGAGCTCTTATTGAGAGATTTTGATGCTTTGCACAGTTTTGATGCCTTAAAAGCAAGACTTGATTATTTAGAAGACTTAGGTGTGAATGCTATTGAACTGATGCCTGTAAGTGAATTTGACGGAAACGAATCTTGGGGCTATAACCCATCCTTTCATATGGCATTGGATAAATATTACGGTACCCCGATGGCATTTAAACAATTGATAGATGAATGTCATAATAGAAATATGGCTGTGATTTTAGACGTGGTATATAACCATGCTTCAGGTCAAAACCCTTACTACAGGATGTGGAATAACAGCAACGGAGGTTATGGAGGTCAGGCGAGTGCAGACAGCCCGTTTTTTAACCAGGTTGCTACCCATTCTTATAGTGTTTTTAATGACTTTAACCATAGCAAGCAGGCTACCAAGGACTATGTGAAAAGAACAACACAATATTGGATCGATGAATATAGAATTGATGGGTTCAGATGGGATCTAACAAAAGGCTTTACCCAAAACTGTACCGCAAGTAATGAAAGTTGCACCAACGCTGCACAAGCAGATCGTGTTGCCGTATTAAAGGAATATGCAGACTATCAATGGGCCATAGATTCTGATTTTTATGTGATCTTTGAGCATTTGGGCACCAATGCGGAAGAGACGGAGTGGGTCAATTACAGGCTTAATGAAGGTAAAGGGATCATGATGTGGAGCAAATTAACGGAACCATATAATGAAAGTACCTTGGGTTTTCATGAGAATGGAAAATCAGACTTTTCATGGATCGACTATAAGAACAGGAACTGGACGGTACCAGCGAATGTAGCCTATATGGAAAGTCATGATGAGGAAAGACTTATGTATAAGAACCTGGAATTTGGTAATTCGAGTGGAAGCTACAATGTCAAAGATCTTTCCATAGCCTTGGAAAGAGAGCAAATAGCAGGGGCCTTTTATTTCACAGTTCCCGGACCAAGAATGATCTGGCAATTTGGAGAACTTGGATATGATTATAGCATCAATTATTGCCCAAATGGATCGATCAACAATGATTGCCGTGTGAGTAATAAACCGATACGTTGGGATTATGCAGATGACCCTGAGAGAAAGGCGATTTATGATGTTTGGGCCAAACTCATCAAGTTAAGGTCACAGGAACAGATCTTCCAAACAGAAAATTTTGAGGTTGATGCCAGTGCTAGCACAGGGTTGAAAAAAATTCAACTTACAGATGATGATGGCAATGCTGTTTTGAAATATGTGAATATAATTGGGAATTTCGGTGTTACTACGCAAAGTATCAATCCCGAGTTTCAGGAGACTGGAACCTGGTATGATTTGTTGGAGAATAACAACGAAATTACCGTTTCTAATGTGAATCAGCCAATATCACTTCAACCGGGTGAATACAGATTGTATGGTAGTTCACAGGTGGTATTACCTGTTCAGGAATATGATGCGTTGAGTGGACTCAATATTTATCCAAATCCGACGAAAAATACCTTCAGGATCAATAAAAATGTACAAAAGGTTGAAATCTATGACCATACTGGTCGAATGATCACAAGCTTTTCAGGAGATTTCTATCCTGATAAGGAATATGACACCTCATTTTTAAAACCTTCGATCTATTTCTTACGAATTAGTTCGGAAGTGGGTACTAGTTCTAAAAGATTAATTGTTGAGTAATTTCGATTGTATTTTGATAAAAAAAAGACTGCTAGTATAGCAGTCTTTTTTATTTGTATTAGATGATCCTAAAACAAATGGTTTCAAAATCCATAGATTTTTGATCAAATCATTTTTAAATTATTGACTTCCTGTTCGGTTAGGTGACGCCATACTCCTCTGCCAAGATTTCTTTTGGTAAGTCCGGCAAAAATAACACGGTCAAGTTTTATCACGTTGTAACCAAAATGTTCGAATATTCTCCTTACAATTCTATTTCGACCTGAATGTATCTCAATACCCACCTCGAATTTGGGTTTATTTTCTATATAAGAGACTTTGTCAACAAACACCATTTTACCTTCAAGGACGAAGTTTTCAGAGATCTTTTTTAGATCGTCCATTGACAATTTCTTGTCAAGCGTAACATGATATAGTTTTTTTACCTGATGCTTTGGATGTGTCAGCTTCTTGGCCATTTCACCATCGTTGGTAAAGAGTAAGAGCCCTGTGGTTTGTCTGTCGAGCCTTCCAACGGGATAAATTCTTTCCTTGGTAGACCTATGGATCAATTCCATTACAGTTTTCCTGCTTTTTTCATCATCCATGGTAGTGATATAATTCTTGGGCTTGTTGAGTAAAACATATCGTTTGGCCTCAGGAGAGATCAAGACATCATCAAACCGAACCTCATCGGCAGGTTTCACTTTATAGCCCATTTCGGTAATGATCTTTCCATTAACGGTGGCACTTCCTGCACTTATATAAGTGTCTGCCTCTCTTCGCGAACAAATCCCTGAATTGGCTATATATTTATTCAGCCTGATTTCATCCGATTCAGCGGTTTTTTTTAGTTTGGTTGGCCCTTTTTTGAAAGATTTGACTTTTTCCGGATGGGGTCTGAAGTTCTTGCCTGTTGATTTTCCCTTAAAAGATCCTGAAGATCCTGAAGATCCTGAAGATGATGAATTTGATTCCTTGCCTTTAGCATTGCTAGTGGCGCCTCGCTCCTGTCGTCCTCTCGACGAGTTGTTTTTTGCGGTCATTTATAAAATTTTTGCAAAAGTACGAAATCATTTCAATAAGTAGTTGATAATCTGAGATTAGCTGTATTATAGTAAAAGTACTATTTTTAGAAAATATTTCAGGAAACGCTCACTATGAAGAATTTAAACATTGCTAAATGGGATTTGAAAAAATATAACTGGGGCAAACTAGGACTTGAATTGCTGGTTGTGTTTTTGGGGGTTACCTCCGGGTTTTTACTAAATAGCTGGAGAGAGCGACAACAGGAAATGAAAATGGAGCAGAAATATATATCAAGTTTTATAAAGGATGTCAATGACAATATTGATCAATTGGAAGAATTGTGCGCTTTGGATAGCATATGGTTAAAGCAGGCCAGGCAAAATGTAATGGCGATTCAAAACAAGACCCTTACTTGATTCAGCAGAGGCCATGGTAAAAAAGATTGTTAGCATAAATAAGATGGAACCGTATGAAGGGACCTATGAAGATATTACCAACAGCGGAAACCTGAATATCATTCAGGATTTCGAATTGAAAGGGCAGATCGTAGATTATCAAATTGCATTAAAAGGCGTTCGCTTTGTGGACGATTATTTTTACCGGTATTTCAATAGTTTTGTGATGCCTTTTGTCTTCATGAAATTCGACGTTTTATCAGGCCATTTTGTCGATGATAATTCATTTACAACCATTGAATTTTCAAATTCTTTTGTGGGGTATTATTCAATGGTACAGCAACGCAATTTTGCTTACAAGAACTTTCTGGCCAAAAGCATTGAATTTAAAGAAGTATTGCTCAAATCAAAAAACTAAAATTTATACTTTAATGATTCTTTGAATAATCACAGAAGTATCAATAAGCATTAAGCTCAGGACCCCGATAAATATGATCAGTTTAATGGTGTTGTGAAGAATGAGATAGTCTCTTTTCGTTTTCGCTTTCCACAAATAAACAAGGACGAACAAAAATACAATTCCTACAAAATAGAAATAATATTTCATCATCCCAATTTCGGGATATTCCCATAAAAAATAGACTGGATTCATAGTCAATAATATCAGTAGCGTGACGAGAATTTTGGTAAAATGATCTCCGTAGGTTACCGGAATTGTTTTATAATCCTGAACGATGTCTCCTTTGATATTCTCCAAATCTTTTAATAATTCTCTGATCATTAAGACAAAAAAGAGAAAAGCGGCATGCGTAAAGATGATATTTGAGAAATTTTTGTAATAAATAAAAATTGCGAAAAAAGGAAGAATCGATAAGATGGAGGCTGAAAACAAACCGGTAAGCGGATATTTTTTAAGTTTGTGAGAATAGAGCCAAATCAGAAACACATATGTCGCAAAAAACAGAGCAGCACGCCATGATACTAAAAAGCCAAATACCACCCCTATAAAATTGAGAAAGAAATAGATCTTCAATTTGATTTTCTGACTAACAATACTATCGATCTTGGATTTTATTGGTTTATTGATCTTATCTTTTCTACTGTCATAAAAATTATTGATAATATATCCTGCAGCAATAACACAAATCGTTGCCAGTACTAAAAAGTAAAGATCAAGGTTAAAGATGATATCGCGTAAAGGAAGATCTGGAGAAAAAATAAAAATAGCCGCTAAATACTGTGCCAAAACGATGATGGCAATATTGTATCCTCTTACAACAGAAAGTAAGCTTAGGAACTTGAAGAACAGTGAATATTTTTTTCGAGTCTTAGGCTTTTTTTTAAGCCCTTTTTTAGTAGCATCCATAAGGTAAGGATGATTAAAACCTATATACTAGTTCTAATTTATAGTCTTGTAACAATTTTTTGGTTTTCTCATAATCTTTTGTGAAACCTAAAATATAACCCCCACCTCCTGAGCCACAAAGTTTTAAATAGTAGTCATTGCTTTCAATTCCATTTTGCCATAATTGGTGAAACGAATCCGGGATCATGGGCTTGAAATGTTTCAACACTACTTTGGATAACTTTTTTACGTTCCCAAATAAAGATTTTACGTTACCATGTAAAAAGTCATCAATACAATTATCTGTATATCTGGCAAAATCACGATCAATCATTTTCCTAAATCCTTCATTTTTCATCTTGTTCATAAAAATGTTAACCATAGGCTGGGTTTCACCGATCATTTCAGAATCCAGAAGAAATACCGCACCTTTCCCTTCCTTTTGAGATGGGATACCAGTCGCTTCAAGATTCTCTTTAGAATTGATGAGAATTGGCAGACTTAAATAGGAATTTAAAGGATCTAAACCTGAGCTCTTTCCATGGAAAAACGATTCCATTTTTGAAAAGGTAACTTTAAGTTTTAGCAATTTATCTCTTGTTAGGTTTTCAAGAACAGTGATTTTGTTATCAGCATATTTATCGTAGATCGCTGCAACCAATGCTCCTGAGCTTCCAACCCCATAGCCTTGAGGGATAGTGGAATCAAAATGTATATTATTCTCAATATCAACCTTAAGATCATCTAATCTTAACTGGATGTCAGGGTCGTTCAAAGTGTTGAGATACTGATAGAATGCTTTTAATTTCCGGTTTGAATCTTTTGCCTTTTCAGAGGTGTCATCTGATATAATCAAGGCACCCTGATAAGAATTATATGGGATCGCCAAACCCTTGGAATCTTCTATAATGCCGTATTCTCCAAATAACAGGATTTTAGCGTAAAAAAGTGGGCCGTTCATTGAGTCCATTTAATAAATTCGTTACAAATATAATAGAAAATTGGTTTTCAGACCTATATGTCAGTCATATAAACGAATAAATTCGAGAAAACTTATGAATCTAATGATAATAATTAGTTGTTTTATTATGTGCCATCATAATAATGCGTTTTCCAGACACCCACTTTTTTTCCCAATTCATATTTTCCTTCCTGGTGAATTTTACCATTCGAATAATACGTTTTCCACTTAGCATCCTTTTGTCGATTATCAAAAAATCCGCTTTCTTTTAGGGTACCATTTTCGTAGAATTCCTTCCATTTTCCGTGTTTCTTTCCTTCCTTGTATTCGCCTTCTGAATTGACTTTTCCGTTTTCGAAATACACCTTACGATGGCCATTTAAAATACCATCTTTATAATGAACGATCTGAAATTTTGTGCCATTTTGAAAATACCAGGTTACTTCGCCCTGATATATCTCTTTTACAGGATCCAAAGAAACACCTTCCATTTGTTTGGCTCCATTCATATAATTGTCTACAACCCAATAACCATCATCTTGCTTTTTCGTCTCAGATCTGTAAAAAGATGCGTTTTTTTTACTGGTTTCCTTCCAATATTGATCGTACCATATAGTATCTTTTTGCGAAAAGGAGCTTGCTGTACAAATGAAAATAAAGGAAATACTTAAAAGAATTTGGGTTCTCATGATGCATATTGTTTTAGTTGAACACAAATTATTCCATCACAAGCCTAAAGCTGCATGAAATATGATTATTTTGCTTACTCGACCTAAAACTCTAGTCTTAACCAAAGAGAAGGCCTAGTATTCAGTTTACATGACTCTGGCACCCATTCCTGCCTTGTCATAAATGTACTGATTATTTTCACAAAACCCAATCAATTCATTAGAAATAAAGGTGTTAACAATCTCTTTGTCTTTTTCGGGAAAAAGGACATGCACGTTGGCTCCTGCGTCGAGTGTAAAGCAAATATGACTGCCGGAAGACTTTCTAAAAGCCCAGATCCTTTCAATGATTTCCAAAGTATTTGGCTTCATCAATATGAAATAAGGACTTGATGTCATCATCATGGCGTGAAGAGATAAGGCTTCTTTTTCAACAATGTCAATAAAGGCATTAAGATCACCATTTTTAAGAATTGGGATCATCCTGCTCATATTGTCTTGGGCCTGTGTAAATCTAGCCTCAGCAAATGGATGTATAAGCATAAGATTATGTCCAATAGTAGAGGATACCTGTTTTACTCCCTTATCAACAAGGAGTATGGTATCGTGAAAAGTTGTAAAGACTTTATGGATGTCACCGGGATATTTTATCCCAAATTTGTCACTGCTTCCGTGTATTTGAGGATGTTTTCCCCAAACAACCAAAGGGCCTTCTATACTTCTTGCAGCACTACCGGAGCCTAATCTTGCCAGAAACGAAGCTTTTTGTTTGAACGTATCTTCCGTGATTTGCGGATCGATAATTTTCTGAAGACTCATCAAACACAGAGCAAGCGCACTCAATCCACTTGCACTTGAGGCAATACCGCTGCTATGTGGGAAAGAGTTTTGCGTATGAATTTCGAAACTAAAATCGTAGATAAAAGGAACATAGGAAGCAATTCTAGCAAAAAAATCTTCGATTTTGGGCCTAAAGTCGGATTTTTCTTCTCCTTCAAAAAACACCTTAAAATCGAATGATTCGGATGGTGTTAATTTTGGTGAATAGTTGATGGTTGTGGATGTGTGGCAATTTGATAAGGTAAAGCTGATAGAGGGGTTTTTAGGGATCTGAGGCTCAGTTTTGCCCCAGTATTTTACCAATGCAATATTGCTTGGGCTCCTCCAAGACACGCTTCCATTCTGTGTGTATGGCGTATCACTATTGTTAAAAATAAAGTTTGTTTCTATCAAAATTCGGGATGTTTCAGCAAAGATAATTTTTTTAACTAAATAGTATCTAATCTTAGTTTGACATCATTCTTATAGCTGCGACTTATTGGGATGGCCTTATTTTCAATTTCAATAAATTCAGGAGTAAACGATTCAATCTTTTTAATAGAAACTATATAGGATCTATGAACCCTCATAAAATCATGTTTAGGCAGTTTCGCCTCAATACTGGAAATGGTTTCACGGGTGATGATCACTTTGTTTTTTGAATGAATTTTGATGTAATCAGATAAGCTTTCAATATAGTCAAGGTCATTATAATTAATTTTGATCATTTTTCTTTCGGATCTTACAAAAAAGAAATCTGATTTTTCATATAAAATATCCCTGTCATCTTCCTGATGATCAAGATGATTTTCATTTTTGTATTTGTTGATGGACTGAATCAGCCTTTCGAATGAAATGGGCTTGAGCAAATAATCGACGGCTTTAAGATCAAATCCATCCACAGCATAATCACGGTATGCGGTTGTAAAGATTATTTTGATCTTTTTATTAATAGATTTAGCAAAAGACAAGCCCGATATTTCGGGCATATTGATGTCAAGAAAAATCAGATCAACAGCATGTGAATTGAGTATATTAAAGGCTTCTATGGCATTTTTGCAAGAACCCACAACGTCTATTGTATCGATTCTTGTCAGATGATTTTCTAAAATTTCACGAGCTATAGGTTCGTCATCAACGATGATACAGTTTATACGGTTATTCATCTCAGATGTTATTTATATTTTCAATTAATAGATCTACCAAAAACCAATCTTCATTAGTTTTTACTTTAAGGCTATAGCTGTCGGGATAAATTAGGTCTAATCTTTTTTTAATGTTTTGAAGACCGATACCGGTTTTTTCATTGGCTTTATTTTCCTGTTTGACAGTATTTTTTATTTCAAAATGCAGGACATTGTTTTCGAGTGCTATTTTTAAATGGACTTGTAAATACCCATCTATTAAGTTTCCATGTTTAAAGGCATTTTCTACAAATGGAATCAGCAGCATAGGAGGTATCATCTTGTGGTGATCAGTATTTTCTGTCAAAAAAGATACCTTTAAAGTATCCTGAAATCTGATCCGTTCAAGGTCGATATACTCTTTGAGGTGCATAATTTCTTCTTCCAGACTCACTTTAGGCTTATTAACCTGATAAAGAATATAGTCAAGTAAATTGGAAAGTTTTAGAATGATATCGGGCGTTTTAATGGATTGCTTTAGGGCAAAACCATAAATCGTATTCAAAGTATTGAATAAAAAATGAGGGTGAATTTGTTTTCTAAGGTATTGCAGTTCCTGATCTTTAAGCTGTAACTGAGTTTCAAGTATTTTGTTTTCCAGTTCTTTATTTTTTGATTCGGTTTTAAAATTATGATTCAAAAGATTTACAAAACTCACAACTAGTACTATGAGATAGACCAATATTAGAACAAAGACGTAATTCCTGCTCATTGGAGGCATTTTAGCCACATTCAAATTAGATAAAAAAACAAGACTGGCGAATATTGTCATGAGTATGAGCCAGGTAGAGAGAATAACTGTATAGACACTGTATAGAATAAAAAGCCCATATTTTTTTTCAAGCAGATATCTTGGAATGAGGTAATACACTACAAAGTAAGTAGTGATCATGGTAACAGGAATTAGAAATGTCGAAAACCATGTAACGAAGTCTGAGTTGGTTGAATTGTAACTAAAAAAGTAGACATAAAAAAACCATACCCCAACCCAAAACAGGAAGTGAACAGCGATAAACTTTGAATTAATGATTTTGCTAAGATCCATTGCTGCAAGTTGCATATTTTATTTTAATTGAATCTTTTAATTAGGTGAATGACGAGATTGGAGATGGATTTGACCAATTTTAATGTAGAATATGTAATTTCAAGTGTACAATGGTTGTACGTCCCTGATTTAGGTAGAGCGAAAAGAAAATTTATATGAAAGAAAATGTGCGATTATATTTTTTTAAAAGATATTTTTTTAGAATAAAAGCGCGTAAGATATAGTTCTGTCCTTTTGTCTTGAAACAAAAGAACGAATCCGTCAGCTGACGGATATTATTCTGTGCATCTCTCGAATAATTTTCAGCCATCGCAGCCTAAGCCATCCCATTTCCGCCAGTGGTCGGACAGGCTCTGGCTGCTACCTTCGTCCATGCTAAAATTATTAGGATGCAAGACAAAAAATAAAATAGGCCAATCCGATTTAATCAATAATTTTAGTTTGGTAGAGCACTTCGACATTCAAAATTCTTCAATTTCGTCGAAATAAGAATTATTGATTAAATCATAGCGCTGCACGCAGCAATAATGAAAGAAGCAACGGAAGTGCGTTCGACTGAAAGGAGAACAAGCATGAAGTTGCGCAAGTGAATGGTGCGCAGCAACTGCGAAGCACATCACGAATACTTAAACCAATAGAAAAGGGAT
>RCNB010002343.1_pt1 | contig 11682 bp, 13 predicted proteins | sample 2041321 | NCBI WGS metagenome assembly RCNB01 (sample SAMN09708232, study PRJNA481090) | Marine sediment metagenome, whole genome shotgun sequencing project.
CTATTGGCTTCCTGTTTGCGGCGCGCGCACCGGACTCCGGAACAGCACAACCCCAAACCAGATAGCAAAGAGTGAGAAAACGAACGCACTGCTAGCGAGCTGGACAACTCCATGAGTCACGGCTGCCCGGCCAAGCATCATGCCGACCATCGCGAAGTGCAGAAAATTGCCGAGCGCCAGTGGCCGGGCGTAAATGCCGCCTATGATCACGCCGCGAGCCGTCCAGTTGAGAATTGCAAAACCCAGGTACAACGCGCCCATCATCTGGACAAGAAGCATCGTCGCGTTATCTGGCACCGTGCCGTGCATACCCAGAACCTTATCCGGAAAATACGATGTCGCCAGCCCGAGCAGCGCGAGGAAAATAGCGCTGCTCATCATCAAGTATCTCGTGTGCATTAGTCCAGGTCTCCCAATAGCGCCAGCGTATCGGCGCGCACTTTCTCAATGCTGGAGAGAATAGCATCCGCACTGTCCTGGCTGTCGCCGAGATGGCTCCAATGGCTGCCCCATACCGCGACAAGCTCTTTGGCAGAGTCTGGCACCGGTGATTCAAGGACAGTCGACAGATCCTGAATGGTCAACGCAATGGCCCAGCCCGTACGGGGGTTGCCTTTGTTCTCGGCATCACGATCGTAGTGATTGTGAAAGACAAGCTGCTGTAACTCGCCCAGCTTGAGCAGGATCTCAAACGATGACACACGCTGATTGCGATTGTATTCGGAACGCTCGTTGCGCCACGTGTTGTAACTCAGGCTGGATACCGCGACGAACAAGCTAATAAGCGCCACTGAGTTGCGGCGCACCTGTTCCTTGAAGCTCAAATTGATTGCCACGCACGCACCTCGAAAATTTCACTCTGCCTGTTCAGAGATGACCGGCTCATGCCATGGATTATTTCGAGATCTTTTGAGCCACAGCAGCCACCCAACCACGGCGACACCACATGCCGCAATGCACGCAAGGAACAGGAACAGGTTGAGATGACCGCCGGCACCGGGCGTCGCATCGAGAATTCGTCCGGCAATTGGCGCGAAGAAAATTTCCGGGGTGTAACCAATCAGGGAAATCATCCCCACCGCTGCCCCGGTTATGTGACGCGGTGTTCTCGTCTCCTGTAGCAGAGCGAAGTAAATTCCACGCAGCGCGAACACAGCAAAGTAGCTGGTAAACATATTTCCGTAAATAACCGAGAGACCAGACGTATCTGGCGTTGCAACGGAAAGCACTGAAAAAACGATGGCCAGAATAATAAACCCGACACCAATCGAACGTGTTGCATCAAATCTGTCAGCGATGAATCCGGCCGCGAGAGCTGCGAAAGGTCGCGAATATGCCCCGTAGGAGGCGAGCCTCGCACCTTCCACCTCATCCATGCCCAGAACCTGCACTGCGTACAGCGAATAATTATCCATTCCTTTGTATGCGCAATAAGCGCAGACAATGATTGCCGCCTGGGCCCAAACGATGGGTCGACCCATAACGAGCGCCATACCGGCAAACGGGTTCGTTCTGCGTTTTGCCGTCACTGCGCCGGGATCCGGAATTATCAGCCACGCCATTACGCCCGCGGCGAAGGTGGCAGCTGAATACATCAGAATGACCGTTCGAAATCCGTTAAGGCGCTCAGCGTCAGTGGCCAGAGTGGCATCATCTGGCATGTACCAGGCAAGCAGTGCGACCCCAAATGCCGCAATTGAGGCAGCGACTATTCCGCGACCCGCTTCGAGAATGCCGAATGCAGCCCCTTGGGAGGATTTGCCACCCCACTCTCGGGTCGCTCGAATCAACGCGCCCCAAAACAGGAAAATCGTTGTGATGCCCCAAAACCCATACAGAACGCCCATCCCAAATGCGCCGGGTATCGTCGACATGTAAAAACCCCCACAAGCCGTAGCGACCAACGAAGCGGAGAGAAGAAAGCGCGCAGAGAATCGGTCGGCGATTGCGCCACCGGGAAAATAACTAATCGTTGCGGTGATGCCGTAGACCGCGAACAAATCGCCTAACTGCGTGTTGCTGAAGCCAAACACTTCGAGCATGGTCGGCCGGAAAAATCGCGCCGTATGGAACGGCAGCCCGAAGACCATTTCGCCCGCAATGACGAGCGCAGCTATGTAGAGATATCGCGACACGTTTCGACCGGTTGCTGGTACGCTACGCACAATAACATGCCAACTGGAGACCACGATGAGGCCCGCCATTCTTACTGTTGTTTTCGCGAGTTTGTTCGCTGCATCCATCGCCGATGCGGATTCCCCGGCAACAATGCGCCTGGACTACTTTCACAGCGGCAATTCTGAGTCTGAGTTATTCAGTCTCGATCAGGTTGTTGTCGAACCGTTGCCATGGTCGGGCAACATGCATCAGCCGATCGACAAGACCTTGCGCGGCAAGTACATGTTCGAAATCGTCGACCCTGAATCGGGTGTAGTCGCCTGGTCGCGAAGCTTCAGCAGCATCTACGGCGAATGGGAAACGACCGGTGAAGCACGAAAGATCAATCGCACGTTCCACGAATCGATACGTTTTCCTGCACAGAGCAGTCCCTTCGAGGTCATCCTGAAGACGCGCGGGGACGGCAATGTGTTCGAGGAAATATGGCGTCATGCGATCGACCCGGGTGATTACATGAATCACCATGAGTCCGCGATGTTCGCTGACGAGGTTGTTGCTATTCACAACAGCGGTGATCCCGCGCAGAAAGTCGACCTATTGCTGCTCGGCGATGGCTACACGGCCGAAGAACACGACGCATTCATTGCTAAGGCAAAAGAATTGACGGACATTCTGTTCGCAACCTCTCCTTTCAAGGAGCGCAAGGATGATTTCAACGTTTGGGCAATTGCACCGGCAGCAAGTAAGGCGGGCATATCGAGGCCTTCCACGAACACATACCGGGACTCGCCTGTCGGAGCGACCTACGATGCATTTCGTTCCGAACGCTACATATTGACGTTCGATAACAAGTCAATGCGACGCATCGCATCCTCAGTCCCGTATGACTTCATCGAAATTTTGACGAACACAGAAACCTACGGTGGCGGTGGCATCTATGGCCTGTTTAGCACGGCCGCGGCGAATAGTGAGTGGGCACCGTACTTATTCGTGCATGAGTTTGGCCATCATTTTGCCGGCCTCGCGGACGAGTACTACACATCCGACGTGTCCTACGAAAACCCCGTCAACATAGTAGAGCCTTATGAACCCAACGTAACGGCATTGTTGGATCCGCAGACCCTGAAGTGGGGACACCTGGTAGCGCCAAACACACCAATACCAACGCCGTGGCCAAAGGCGGAATATGAGGAGCATTCTTATGCCTACCAGAAAAAACGCAACGAGATGCGGGCCAATAATGCACCCGAATCGGAAATGAACGAGTTGTTTCATTTCACGCAGGACTACAGCGACAAGCTATTTGCCGCGGCTGAGCATCGGAATGCGGTGGGCGCGTTCGAAGGCGCCAACTATGAAGCTGTCGGTTACTACCGTTCGGAGCAGAACTGCATCATGTTCACCCGGATAAGTGACTTCTGCCGGGTCTGCCAGGGAGCAATCTCGCAGGTCATAGACGAATACTCGCTAGCGCAGGAATAGCAGAGCTTAACTGCGGAGCTTGTACCCGGACTTGAATATCCACCAGACCGTAATGAGGCATAGCAACAGGAAGCCGATCACCATACCAAGGCTAAGAGCTATCGCTACATCGGAATTCTCGTAGAAGCTCCAGCGGAACCCGCTAATCAGGTAGACGACCGGGTTGAAGAGGCTAATGGTCTGCCAGGTCGGCGGTAGCATGCTGATCGAGTAGAACGTGCCACCGAGGAACGTCAGCGGCATGATGACGAGAATCGGAACAATCGTCAGCTTCTCCCAACCGTCCGCCCAGACGCCGAGGATAAAGCCGAACAGGCTGAACGATACGGATATCAGCACCAGGAACAGCAGCATTATTACCGGGTGAGCGATGTCGATGGTCACAAAAAAGCTGGCCGTACCCAGGATGATCAAGCCGATGATGACCGACTTGGTCGCAGCGGCACCGACGTATCCCAACAGCACCTCGACAAACGAGATCGGCGCCGACAGCAATTCGAAAATCGTGCCTGTGAATTTTGGGAAGTAGATCGCGAATGAAGAGTTCGAGATGCTCTCCGTCATGATGGACAACATTATCAGGCCTGGCACGATGAACGCGCCGTAACTGATGCCATCGATCTCGGTAATGCGTGATCCGATCGCAGCGCCGAATATCACGAAGTAAAGCGACGTCGAAAGCACGGGCGCGACAATACTCTGCACGACCGTACGCATCATGCGCGTCATTTCAGTGCGGTAAATCGCTTTAATCGCGTGGAAGTTCATGGTTTTTGATTCACAAGACCCACGAAAATTTCCTCGAGAGAGGTTTGCGACGTATTCAGGTCGTTGAACTTGATACCGACATCATGCAACCCAGCAAGCAATGCCGTAATTCCAGTGTGATCTTGTTTGGTGTCGTAGTGATAAGTGAGTTCGCAACCGGACTCACTTAGTTCAAGGTGGTAATCGTGGAGTTCTGGTGGAACTGCCGTCAGACATTCGGACAAATGCAGCACCAGCTCCTTTTTTCCAAACTCCCGCATCAGGCGCTTCTTCTCTTCGACAAGAATAATCTTGCCGTGGTTAATTACGCCCACACGATCGGCCAGCTGCTCTGCCTCTTCAATATAGTGAGTAGTGAGGATTACGGTTACACCGGATTCACGCAAAGACTGCACAACGTTCCACATATCCTGCCGCAACTCGACATCGACGCCCGCGGTTGGCTCGTCGAGAAACAGAATCTCCGGCTCATGCGCCAAAGCCTTCGCAATGAGTACCCGGCGCTTCATGCCGCCCGACAGCATCATGATCTTCTCGTCTTTCTTCTCCCACAGCGACAGCGACTTGAGTACCTTCTCAATATGGCCCGGGTTTTCCGGCTTGCCGAACAGGCCGCGACTGAAGCGGGCAGCATTCCAGGGTGTCTCGAAAGTTTCGGTCGGCAATTCCTGTGGCACGAGGCCTATGCGCGATCGTGTCTGCCGGTAGTCGCCAACTATGTCGAAATCATCAACCATCACCGAACCGGCGGTCTTGGTAACGATGCCGCAGACAATATTGATCAAAGTGGTCTTGCCTGCGCCATTTGGTCCCAACAGGCCGAAGATCTCGCCCCGATTAATATCGAGACTGACCTCTTTAAGTGCCTGAAACCCACCGTCGTAGGTCTTCGTCAGGTCCTTGATGCTGATGATTGGCCGCATGTCGACGGATCATACAGCGACTCGTTGTAATATCCACGGGCCGGCCACGGTCTTGGTTAACAGAGTCTTCTGGCGCATGGGATATAGATTGCAGTACGTGATTGCATTACTGGTTCTTATCGCACTATTGGTGGGCGGTTTTGCATTGCTTAACCGCCCTCATTTTGTGCCCATACGGGAAGATATCCCCACAGATTTTCCGGCGGGCGGTTTCAGCCACACCTACTTCGAAACATTGCTGCAAACTTACGTTGATGCGGATGGCAACGTCGACTATGAGAGCTGGCACGATTCCGAGGCAGCCATGACGCTGCTCCATTCTTACCTTGCGGCAGTCAGCCGGTTCAGCCCGGAGCATACGCCGGAGCGATTCCCGAGCAGCGATGATGAACTCGCTTACTGGCTGTATGGCTACAACGCGTATGTCATCAAGAGCGTGCTCGACAACTGGCCCATCAGCAGCGTGACCGACGTGAAGGCGCCTTTGGAGGCCGTCAAAGGGATGGGCTTCTTTTATCGGCTGCGGTTCGAGTTCGGCCGTAAGAGATACAGCCTGTTGTCCGTGGAAAACGATGTCATACGCAAACAGTACAAGGATGCCCGCATCCACTTTGTCCTGAACTGTGCCAGCGAAAGCTGCCCCGTCCTGCGGCCGACACTGCCGACCGGTGAAGCGCTGCAGGAGTTGTTGGCATCAGCGACAACAGAGTTCGTTTCTGACCCGAGAAACGTCTCAATCGATCATGCGAACCGCAAGGTAATTCTGTCGACGATCTTCAAGTGGTTTCGCAAGGATTTCCTGCAAGATCTTGCGAGGCGCGGCCGCCCCGCCGAGCGAGGTGTCATCGACTATGTGGCGAGCGTCGCTTCGGAACCACTCAAATCAGATCTGAATAAAACCGAGGGTTACGAACTCACGTTCAGGGATTACGACTGGGCGCTGAACAGCCTCGAGTAGCGCCGACTAACGCGCTAGTTTGCGTTTGCCAGCTCAATGATTTTGGAAACGGTACGCCAGTTTCTTGCCGTCGTTGTAACACCCAGGTGCCTGTCGACTTTCGCGGCAAGCCTGGATCGGGCTATTCCATCAGGTGCGTACAGGTAAAACGCATCGTCCTGCAGCGAAAAACGCTCGGACTCCACCTTTAGACCATCCAAGGCGTCGAGATCTGGCGCGCCAGGCTTTTCCGTCAGAAACCATACGTGCAAGCATTTGGGGTTCGACTCCGCATCAGTGAAAGGATTGGCCGCCGCAATTGCGACGAATCGGTCGACGGTCAACAACAACACTTGTGGCGCAAAGCCGAAACGCTCTTCGATCGCGTGCTTGATACTTTTTGATAGCTCACTAGCCGCAACCGCAGACGAAAAAATCGCGTTACCGCTCTGGATATACGTGTGCACGTCTTCACAGCCGCATGCAGCCAGTATCTCGCGCAGCGCCTGCATCGGCAGAATGTGTTTGCCACCAACATTAATGCCGCGAAATAACGCTACAAAGCGGCTCACAGCTGCAGTTGATCCGAATAGGCGAACAAAGCGGCTGATCCACCGGTATGCAGAAACACGATGTTGGCTGAACTGTCGAAATATCCTGTGCGAATCAGGTCGATCATGCCGGACAATGCCTTACCGCTATAAACCGGGTCGAACAACAGCCCTTCCAGAGACGCGAGCAGTAGAACCGCCTCATTCATCGCCGCCGTCGGCACGCCGTAACCTTCGCCAACATAATTACAATTGGCAACGACGTCATCGCGTTCGACAACTCCAGGTACACCGAGACAGTCTGCGGTCTCGCGCGCCAGTTGGAAGACCTTTTCTTCCTGCTCTTGTTTCGCTGCGTTGACTCCAATGCCGAGCAAAGGGATAGCGCTCTGCATTGCTTTCAGGCCGACGATAAGACCCGCCTGCGTGCCGGCGCTGCCGGTCGCTGTGACTATGTTGTCAACAGAGAGCCCCTGATCGTCGAACTGCTGCAACAATTCAACCGCACAATTGACGTAACCCAGTGCACCGGTTGGGTTCGAAGCACCCCCAGGGATGATGTACGGCTTGCCCCCATTTGCCCGGACTTCGTCGGCGACCACAGCCATTGCCTTGTCGAAATCTGTGCCGCCCGGATACTCGCGAATGGTCGCGCCGAATAGCCGATCGAGCAGTACATTCCCTGAATTCAGGTATAGCTCACTAGGATCGATAACCCGGTGCTCGAGAAGAACCTCGCAACCCAACCCCAGCTTGCACGCCGCTGCTGCCGTTTGGCGCACGTGATTCGACTGCACAGCACCCACTGTCACAATCGTATCCGCTCCATTTTCCAATGCCGCGGCCATCGAGTACTCGAGCTTGCGTGTCTTGTTGCCGCCGGTCGCAAGTCCTGTGCAGTCATCTCGCTTGACGTAGATGTTGGGACCACCAAGGTGCTTGCTAAGGCGCGGCAAATGCTCAAGCGGCGTGGGCAGGTGGCCCAGCGACACCCTTGGTTTCTCGGATAACAACATTGAATCTACTCCCGGCAAGGCAATGGTAATTCGCCGCATGCGATTGCGGCCGTCTTTTCTGCGAGTACGTCCGTAGACGAAATGAGTGGCACGTCGAGCATTGCGCTGTTAAGTACCAGGGGTATCTCCGTGCAACCAGCGATAACAGCCTGCGCGCCACGCCCAACAAGTGCATTGGCTATGCCAGCCATTTTGCTCGCAACCGTGTCTCCTTGGTAACCACCCTTGATTCTTCCGACAAGCTCCATGAGCTCACCAATTTCCTGCTCGACCGGTAAAATCGCCTCGATTCCGTGCCCGGCCATGGCATCCTGATACACATTCGCTCGGAGGCAGCCGTCAGTCGCCAAAACACCAACTGATTTTGCACCGGGGCATTGCTCTGCAACCGCAGCGATCGTTACATCAATAATCGACAAGAGTGGTATGCCTGTTACTGCTGTTACGCTGTCGCGAAAAACATGGGCTGCGTTGCACGGAATCACCAGAAAATCAGCGCCTGCCCTTTCGAGGCGAGTGGCCATTGCAGCAAGTGCCAGGCCAGGATCTTCACCACCGCTAAGAATCGCAGCTTGCCGATTCGGCACTTTGGGGTTGTGGTCTACGATCATGTGCGCGTGATCCTGATCTCTATCTGCGCGCGTTGCCGCGATCACTTTCGACATGAAGTCCACGGTGGCGTCGGGGCCCATGCCGCCAAGTACACCAACTATCGGGCTTTGCTCTGTCATATCACCTGTCTGTGACGCAATTCGTGGCACGGCTATGGTGGCGCCGCTAGGGTGAGCATACTTTCTTAGCTCTTCGGGAGCCATTATGCCTATTCACCAGACCATGCGGCTGTCAGTAACGGCGGTACTGATGACGATTGCTGCGACTTTCGCTTTCGCACAGGATGACGAAACTTACGAGCTCAGCGCCGAAGAGCAACAGGAAATTCAGCATTACCAGGCCGTCCTGGAGTCGCTGAATCCGCAAACCGGAGACATCAAACTGAGCGGCAATCTCGCGACGTTGCACGTGCCTGACAACTTCTATTTCCTCGACAGCGATGATGCGGAAAAAGTACTCGTGGATATCTGGGGCAACCCACCGGGGCAGGATGTGCTCGGCATGCTATTCCCTCAAGAGTACTCGCCGCTCGACTATGAATCCTGGGCTGTAACCGTTGATTACGTGGCCGATGGCTGGGTGACGGATGAAGATGCGGCCGATATCGATTATGACGACCTCCTCGAAGACATGCAGGACGAGATTCGCGACGCAAACCCGGATCGAATTGCAGAAGGTTACGGCGGCTTGGAACTGCTCGGTTGGGCGGAAGCGCCGCACTACGATGCAAGCAACAAGAAGTTGTACTGGGCGAAAGAACTGCGCTTCGATGGCAACGAAGATACGACGCTGAACTACGAAATTCGGGCGCTGGGTCGTCGTGGAATTTTGACGATGACGTTCATCGCAAACGGCAGCCAACTTGACGAAATAAACTCGCGCCGTGAATCGGTGCTGGCGATGGCCGAATTTAACGAGGGCAATCGCTACCTGGACTTCGACCCAAGCGTCGACGAAGTTGCTGCGTATGGGCTCGGCGCACTGATCGCGGGAAAGATTGCCGCAAAAACCGGGGTGCTAGCAGCCGCGTTAATCCTGCTGAAGAAATTCGGCGTGTTCCTGCTTATTGGTCTCGCCGCATTTGGGCGCAAGATCAAAGGCATGTTCACAACCGACAAACTGGAACCACAGTAAGCCCTGCTGGCACGAATTACTCCGCGACGCTATCATTTCGACATCGTCGGGAGATTCACCCCAAAGGAACAACAGTGACTAAATCAATTTTGCGCTTTCTGCCATTGGTTATGGTGCTTACGATTTTCGCTGCCTGTGGCGGTGGCGGTGGTGGCGGTTTCACGCCTACTCCTCCCCCACCGACGGGATGGCAGCCAGGCGTATTTCTTGCCGCTTCTACGTTTCAGAATATGTGTGCGGCACCGCGGGTTGGCGCGGACCCGACAAACAACAACCAGCCCTATCCGGACATGCAGGGCACGGTACTGGATGAAAATAATTTCCTGCGTTCGTTTACTAATGACACGTATCTTTGGTATGACCAAATAGTCGATCGGGACCCCGCCCTAACCAATGGCCCGGAAAATTATTTCGACTTACTGGTGAACATACCAAATGACCGGTTCAGTTTTTCCTTTGACACGCAGGAGCGGTTCGATCTGGTTCAGGGCGGTGTATCTGCTGGCTATGGTGCGGAGTGGGCCGTTATCTCCCCTACGGCGCCTCGGGAAATCGTCGTGGCTTACACCGAACCCAATACGCCGGCGACCAATCATGCGCCGCCGTTGCTGCGAGGAACTACAATCCTCAGTATCGATGGAACTGATATCAATACGAATACGCAAGCCGGTGTTGATGCGTTGAATGAGGGTCTCTTCCCTTCCGTGCTCGGCGTGCCACATACGTTCGAGGTCCAGGATGTTGGCGAGGCTGGCAGTCACACTGTGACAATGACGACTGCAACGATTACTAATGCCATGGTGCAGAATACCAAGGTGTTCGACACACCGACCGGAAAAGTCGGTTATCTAACCTTCAACTATCATCGCGCGCCCGCTGAAAAAGAACTGTTTGACGCCATCAATCAGTTGATCGCTGACGCTGCCCCTGACGATGTTGCGGACCTTATTCTAGACATTCGATATAACCGCGGTGGCTTCGGCATTATTGCCGCGGAGCTTGCGTACATGATTGCCGGTCCTGCCAATACGGCCGGAAAGGACTTCGACCTGCTGCAGTTCAATGACAAACATCCGGTTACCAATCCAATTACCGGGCAACCACTGGCACCGGATCCGTTTCAGGCTACATCAGTCGGATTCGACCCGTCGTTATTGGCTGCAGGTCAGCCACTACCGTCACTCGATCTTTCACGGGTCTTTGTCTTAACCGGCCCGGGAACCTGCTCGGCCAGCGAACTCATCATGAATGGCCTTCGTGGCGCGGACGTTCAGGTGATCCAGATCGGCTCGACCACATGTGGCAAGCCCTATGGCTTTTATGAAGAACCGAATTGCGGTACCAGTTATTTCGCCATTCAGTTTCGTAGCGTCAACAACAAAAACTTCGGTGATTACACAGACGGATTCGTTCCGTCCGCCGTCGATGATGGCATGGCGGATGTGCTTGGCTGCCCTGTACTGGACGACTACACAAATTCACTGGGTGATGCCGGGGAAAACCGCCTTGAAGTCGCGTTGGCTTACCAGGCCGGATTGGGTTGCATCGCGCCGCTCAGCTTCGGATCGGGTATGTTGAGCAAATCAGGTTCGCCATTGGACGCGACGGACGGTGTTGTTTACCGATCGCCGTTTGATTCCAACATCATCATGCGAGGTCCGCAGTGAAGATTCATCACTTTCTTGCCGCATTACTGGCAATACCAGCTTTGGGTTGCCAGACACTTGCGGATGGTTACGACAAGCCGGCCCGCATCGTTAACCCTGACGATGCGAGTCGAGCTGCTTTGCAGGAGGCAGTCAATAGAGCCTTCGGTACTGATGTGACGCTTGCGGACAACGCGTTGACGGACAGCAGCGTGCTGACGATCGAACGCAGTCCACGACCGACGATGGATAACCCCAATCCGCTGGGTCGCAACATGGAGATGCCGTTTCAACTTCGGCTTGTCATCAACGGTACGGAATGTATATTAATTGATCAGCGTGACCGCAGTCGGTATGTCCTGGCAAATACATCCTGCGAGGCGGAGTAAAACTCGCAAGCTCGTTTCGGTGCGACAGAAGGGATAGGCGACTTGGGCTCTAAGCGATTTACCGGGGCGAAGAGAAGAGACTGTTCTGGAGCGGGTGATGGGAATC